>Ga0210057_1000361_pt1 | contig 76069 bp, 80 predicted proteins | sample CryGeyCG2114_010_2_FD_183968 | JGI IMG/M metagenome (GOLD analysis project Ga0210057, IMG submission 183968) | Groundwater microbial communities from aquifer - Crystal Geyser CG10_big_fil_rev_8/21/14_0.10 (SPAdes) (version 2) | ecosystem: Environmental > Aquatic > Deep subsurface > Groundwater ... | reverse complement strand
GCGGGGAGCGCGGGATGGAAGCAAAGCGCCTCGAAGAGCTGCGCGTCTCGCTTATGCGCACAATCATGGAGGAGGTGCCGGGCGCTGTGGTGAACGGCGCCGGCGCTAAAGGCGCCCGTACGCCCTCGCTACCGCACATTTTAAATATTTCGATACCGGATATTTCCAGCGAATACGTCGTGCTTGCGCTCGACCGGCGCGGCGTGAGCGTCTCCACCAAGAGTGCATGCCGCGAGGGTGAGGAATCACGTTCACACGTGGTGGAGGCGATGTTCCCGCACGCTGAGACCTGGCGGGCAGCGAGCACGGTGCGCTTTTCTCTCGGCAGGGATACCTCTCCGGCAGATGTCCGCCGCACCACCGCCGCGCTTCGTGATGCCGTTGAGGCGTATCGCGCGCTGTAGTGCTGAAATCTCCACTATCTGCAGTGGCGTTTTATTGCCATGGCGTGGTATTCTAACGGCATGGATATTGAGAAGCTCACGAAATCTCAGATCATTCTGTTGACGCTTCTTGTAAGTTTCGTTACCTCCATCGCGACAGGCATCGTTACGGTCTCCCTTATGGAACAGGCGCCGCCGGCGGTCGCCCAGACCGTCAATCGCGTGGTTGAGCGCACCGTCGAGCGCGTAGTGCCTGCAGGTCAGGCCGCCACGGTCGTGACGACGACTGAGCGTACCGTCGTCGTACGGGAATCGGACCTCATCGCAAAGGGTGTGGAAAAGCTTTCTCCTTCCATCGTGCGCTTGTATACGACGACGAAGAGCGCGGAGGGCAAAGAGTCCGACGTATACCTCGGACTCGGCATCGTTGTAACGGGTGACGGCCGCATCGTAACGGACGTCGCAGCGCTGCCCGCGAGCGGCGCTATCTCGGTCGCATTGCCGAATGGTGAGCGCGTGCGAGCGACGCTTTCAAGAAAGAGCGCCGAGATAGGCCTCGCTCTTCTGGCGGGGGCGACCTCTACCGAAAGCGGCGCGGTGCAGTGGACCCCGGCAGCGTTGGCATTGAAGCAGCCGTCGCTCGGAGAAACGGTCGTCAGTATCGCCGGGCGCGCGACGACGCGCCTCGCGAGCGGGCTTGTCGTTGCGCAGCAAAGCGGAAGCGAATCGGCTCCGCGCCTTATCGAGACCAACATCGCCGCGGATTCGGTACAGTTCGGCAGCGCGCTCATGAACGTTGATGGCGCCGTCGTCGGCATGTCGACGAGCGTGAGTCGAGAGGCGGGGGCGGGCGTGTTCCTTGCGTCTTCAGACATTTCTTCGTATAGTACAAGAAGCGACGAGAGCGCGGAGGAGTAATGTTAGGGCAGTTTGCCAACCCGCGTATCTCGGTGGCGCATACCTATGGCACCATTCAATAACTTCACTACAAAAGCAAAAGAAGCGATACAGCGCGCACACCAGCTTGCGGTCGAACGTGGCCACAACCAGGTTTCCACCCTACATCTTCTCGCTGCACTTCTCGGACAAGAGGAGTCAATGGTCCTGCCGATGTTCGAGCAGCTTGATGTAGATACGGTACACCTGACGGATTCAGTGCTCGAGCTGATCGAGGGTTCGGGAGGGACGACCGTCTCCCCCTCGTTCCAGCTGTATTTGACGCCGGAGCTTGTACGCGTGTTCGAGGCGGCGCCGCGCATTGCGGCGAGCTTTAACGACCAGTTCGTTTCTCCGGAGCATCTTGTCTTGGGAATTATCGAGCATCCTGGCCCTGCGGCGGATGTTCTCTCGCGATTCCGCATCGACCGCTCTGCTCTTGCGAGAGTGCTTGCAGACATTAAGGAGGGAAAGATACGGGATGCAGAAGAGCCCAAGAAGCTGCGCGCGCTCGCGCGCTTTGCGCGCTCGCTTACCGACCGCGCGCGCGAGAACAAGCTGGACCCCGTCATCGGGCGCGATACGGAAATTACGCGCGTCATACAAATACTCTCGCGCCGCACGAAGAACAATCCCATCCTCATCGGTGAAGCCGGCGTGGGCAAGACGGCCGTTGCGGAGGGGTTGGCACAGCGCATGGCTTCCGGCGATGTGCCGGAGTCGCTCAAAGGGAAGGAGCTCGTACAGCTTGACCTCGGGCTTCTTGTCGCCGGCACGAAATATCGCGGCGAGTTCGAGGAGCGCTTGAAAGCCGTCATGAAGGAAGTTGAGCGCGCGGAAGGGAAGATAATACTTTTTATAGACGAGCTGCACACGCTTATCGGCGCGGGCGCCGCGGACGGCGCGCTCGACGCTTCGAACATGCTCAAGCCCGCGCTCGCACGCGGCGAGATGCGCGTCATCGGCGCAACGACGCTGAAGGAGTATCAGCGCCATATCGAGCACGATCCGGCTTTTACGCGCCGTTTTCAGCCGGTCTATGTAAACGAGCCGTCACTGGACGACGCAGTTTCCATTTTGCGAGGGCTTAAGGAGCGCTACGAGCTCTACCATGGAGTCCGTATCACCGATGACGCTATCGTTGCCGCGGTGCAGCTCTCGAGCAGGTACATAACGGAGCGCTACTTGCCCGACAAAGCCATCGATCTGATAGATGAGGCGGCCTCATCCCTGCGGCTTTCGCTTGAGAACAAGCCGCCGGCTCTCGAAGATGCGCACCGCAAGATCACGCGGCTCGAGATAGAGCGCGAGGCCTTGAAGAAAGAATCGGAGAACGGCGGGTCAAAGGCAAGAACGCGCGTGCGCTCTATAGAGCGTGAGATTGCCGACCTGCGCGATTCGACCCGCGAGCTGGAGATGAAATGGAAAAATGAGAAGGAGACGCTGACGGAAATAAAACGCCTTAAGAACGAACTCGAGCAGTTGCGCATCGAGGCGGAAAACGCCGAGGCGAAGAGCGACCTGACGAAAACGGCGGAGATACGCTACGGAAGGATACCGGCGCTCGAAAAAGAGCTCGACGCAGCGAATAAGAAATTGAAGAAGCTGCAGGCGACGCGGCGGATACTGCGCGAGGAGATAACCGCGGAGGATATCGCGGCGGTCGTTTCGCGATGGACAGGCGTGCCGGTCTCGCGGATGCTCGAGGAAGAGGCGGAGAAACTTTCTCGCATGGAGGAGGAGCTTCAAAAGCGCATCGTCGGGCAGAAGGAGGCGGTGCAGAAAGTCGCCGACGCGATAAAGCGCAGTCGCGCGGGCATATCGGATCCGAATCGGCCCGTCGGCTCATTCCTCTTTTTGGGTCCGACGGGAGTTGGCAAGACGGAGCTTACGAGAGCGCTTGCGGAATTTCTATTCAACTCGGACAAGGCGCTTATTCGCGTGGACATGTCCGAATATATGGAAAAGCATTCGGTCTCGAAGATGATCGGCTCGCCGCCGGGCTACGTGGGGCACGATGAGGGAGGCGGGTTGACGGAGCTCGTGCGGCACCGCCCGTACTCCGTCATTCTCTTCGATGAGATAGAGAAGGCGCACCCCGAAGTATTCAATATCTTGCTGCAGGTCTTGGATAACGGCCGCCTGACGGATGCCAAGGGGCGCACAGTGAACTTCAAGAATACCGTTATCATCATGACGTCGAACATCGGCGCGGAGCACATTGATAAGATGTCGCTCCTCGGCTTTAACGGGCATGGCGGCGATGTTTCGGCGGATGACCGATACGAGCAGGTGAAGGAAAAAGTGATGAGTTCGCTGAAAGACCATTTCCGACCGGAGTTCCTCAACCGTCTGGACGATATTGTCCTCTTCAACATTCTGACGACTGAGGCGGTGCGCGAGATAGTATCGCTGCAGGTGCGGGAAGTGGTGAAGCGCCTGGAGGATAAGCAGATATCACTCACGGTTTCCGATGCGGTTTTGGAGTTCCTTGCAAAGGAAGGATACAACGCACAGTATGGCGCCCGTCCGTTGAAGCGTCTCATCCAGACGAAAATCCTGACGCCTATCGCCAACATGATGATCGCGAGAGGAGTCATGGAGGGGGGATCGGTGCGCGTGGATGCGAAGCCGATAGAGGGCAAGGACGGAGAAGTAGAGCTGGTATTCGACGTGCGCAAGAGTGCTGAGCGCACGCGTGGCGCACGCGCGCGTGCGAAGGCGGGCACCGCTGCGTAGGTCTCTCGCCTCAGGAGCGCCTTTCGGTTATACTCGCACCATTGCGCCGGTGGTAGAGCGGTCAATTACGACGCGCTGTAGACGCGTTGCCTTCGGGCTACGGGGGTTCGAATCCCTCCCGGCGCACAAAACAAAGGAGCGGAACGCGTCAGCGTTCCGCGACTATTGTTTTGTAGCAGGCGGGAGCGGATTCGAAAGCCGGAGCGCCGCACAGCGGCGCGAGGCCGGGCAGGAGCCATTTAGATTTTCAGAGTCCTGAGCGTAGCGAAGGCGAATGAAAATCTTAGTGAGCTGACGCCGAATCCCTCCCGGCGCACCATAGCCGATCTGGCAAAAAACCCAGGCATTCCAGGAATTTGCATATATCGACCTCGTAGGTCGATATAGGTCTTGAAAGCGTTCCCCGGACGGTTACGTATCGGCTGGTGAACAGGTGCGATTTATCGCCTATCGTACAGAGCGTAGCAGAACCGGAGCCGCCTGGTGGCGGGCTCGGGTAGGAGTGCGCGATCCGCCGCGACGTCCCGGTACCTGCTTGTAACGTACCGCCGACCGATTAACCTCGAGCAGACACGGAATCACATCCAATTCCGCCGACTCAAAGACTTTCAGGACGGGTCAGACAGCATCGAGCAAAATTCCCTTTGACATTGTCCGCCGTCACGGCAAAACTTGTATTGATCAGGGGGTGGGGTTGGCTATGGCCAGCAACGAGGGAGAACGCTTGGCAGCACTAGAAGCCACGGTCAAAGAATGCAACAAGAGCCTTACTTCGCGAATCGACCACATAGACACTGTTTTCGCCAGGCGGATTGACGATCTAAAAGATATTCTTGCCGCCGTCGCCGTAATGTTCAAACGCACGGTAGTGGGCGGGCTCGTAGCCGTGGTCACGTTGTGGGGTGGCATCTTCTTTGTGTACCAGGAAATCAGCAACTTTCGCACTGAGGCTATCGGTCAGCTCGGCAAGCTGTCAGGAGCCATTGATCATCTATCAGGACGCCGTCCTGAGCAGGCGAACGACATATCCAATGCCATTCGCGAACTCAAACGGACCATTGCCGATTTGCGAGGTATAATTGTCGAACCACCCCGGACGCTGAACATTCCCCCACTCACTGCCTCTGAGCAAGATGCTGTTAAAAAGGCGCTCGATCTAAAAACTGCCAAAGTCACGCGCAAGGCAGACCAGTTTGTCCTAGGCGACCACATAAAGGACACAGGTCTGCTGGATTTCCTTGTTCCGATCCCGGCATCGCTGACGAAGGCCGTGCCACAGCTGGCTCAAACCGAGTTTCTCGTCGGAAACGAACAAATCGTATTTGTACGAACCGAGGATTTGCGAGTCGTCGCACTTGTCAAACGCTGAGCCGCAAAAAAAACCTCGCCGACAGGCGAGGTGTAGTTGTTATGCTTTCAATCATGTCGATGATATGCGCCGCTCGAGCTCGGAGAGTCTCTTGATAACGTATCCGAGACCTGCGCAAGCGCCGATAATTCCGCCGGCGATGCCGGTGATGATCGCGACATCCGATCCCACGTACCGTAGCAAGCCGGCCACGAGGGCACCGTTCGCTACGGCCATCGCGACAACGGCTGCTACGACAAAGAGCCTTGGAGCAAGTTTTGGCCGTAAGTGAAGCATCAGACTTCTCCCGGAGTTTCCTTAGCAGACGCCCAATGAACTCACTTTGGCGTCTGCATCAGAAAACCCCTGTGGCCAAACGCAAATATCCTATCATGCTACTCGGCATTCAACGAACCGTAAACACATGGGGGCGCCGCAGGTGCAAGCAGCGCATGCTCCTCGCTGTGGTCCGCTGTGGATCAGTGTTGGGTTTTGGCTTCTTTTCCTCCCATCATTTTAATGGCTTGAGACACAGATCGGCGTCGGAATCCGTGCCGATTCACACTTCATTGACAGCTCACCGATATCGCATACCATTCAGGTTATGCAGAATGTGAAGAGGCGCATCGCAGTGGATGAGAAACGCACTTTCGCGGTCGTACTCCAGCCCGAAGAGGAGGGCGGCTTTACCGTGCGCGTCCCGTCGATTCCGGAGATCGTGACGTACGGGAAAGACGAGCAAGAAGCGCTCGCCATGGCGGAAGACGCCATCCGTCTGGTCCTCGCAGACTCGGCAGCGCGCGGAGAGCCGCTGCCCGCCGGCGCATCGCCCCGCATCCGCGAGGTGACTGTCACTTTTGCCGCATGACGAAGCGCCTGCCGGCGCTGAGATCCAGAGAAGTCATCCGTGCGCTGGAGCGCGCCGGTTTCGTTACTTCAAGAACTTCGGGCAGCCACTGCCGCCTCGTCCACGCCACCGATCCGGGTCGCAAGGTCACAGTGCCCATGCACAGCGGCGACGTTCCGCGCGGTACGCTGCGCGCCATCATCGCTCAGGCCGGGCTCACGGTAGGGGAGTTTGTCGACCTCATGTAGGCGCTGTGCTTACGCCGCCTCAAGCTCTGCCGCCGGCTCGTTATCATCTGCCGTGCCGGCAACAAGCTCATGAGCTTTTGCCAGCTCGAGGACTTCTCGCGCCAAAGTTCGAACCCTGTCCCGTTGCGGGGCACAAAACAAAGGAGCGGAACGCGCGAGCGTTCCGCGACTATTGTTTTGTAGCAGGCGGGAGCGGATTCGAAAGCCGGAGCGCCGCACAGCGGCGCGAGGCCGGGCAGGAGCCACTTAGATTTTCAGAGTCCTGAGCGTAGCGAAGGCGAATGAAAATCTTAGTGAGCTGACGCCGAATCCCTCCCGGCGCACCATAGCCGATCTGGCAAAAAACCCAGGCATTCCAGGAATTTGCATATATCGACCTCGTAGGTCGATATGATGTGTCGGCATTTTCAATCCGCGACTGCCAAACGTGGCGGACGAGTACACTGTAGCTCAAGAAAGCGGATTTACACACACAGCTCAGTAGCGCAGCAGAGGGGCGCGGTATACTGAGACATGCCTGACAGAATAGTCCCTTGTGATGGTCTCAATTGCAATGTATGCCATTTAGCGGAGCTTGCTCAGAATGTTTTGAATACCGGCATTTTCATCATCGTTTTCCTTTCGGCGCTTCTTTTTGCCTACGCGGGATGGCTGTATCTCACCAACGTAACGCTTGGAGGTGCACAGAAGGCGAAAAGCATCTTTACTAACGTGGCTATAGGGCTCATCGTCGTGCTCGTCGGATGGCTTGTGGTGGATACGATCATGAGGGTCATGTTGGGGGAAAACGGCGGCGCGTTCGGACCGTGGAACAGCATCTGCGCTGTTCGCACGGATGCCGCGGGCCGTGTTCTCGGCGGGATATAGAAGAGTTGCGTCGGCGCACGCACGGGGGTATAGTGCTGCGCAATGTCTCAGGATCAATTGATAAAACTTGGATGCAGCGGCTGCGGCCGCGTTAATTACTGGTCGCGGAAGAACCGGAAGCTCGTGGAGCGTAAGATAGACCTGAAGAAGTATTGCCGTTGGTGCAGAAAGCACACGGGGCACAAAGAGACGAAGAAGTAGCAGAACGCTTGTAGCTCGAAGTGTGCGGCCGTATACTTTAGCACATTGGGCGCTTAGTTAAATGGCATAACTTCGGTCTCCAAAACCGACGTCGGGGGTTCGATTCCCTCAGCGCCCGCAGACGTCCAGGAGAGCGCGCAGCGCTCGACTGGCAACGGCTGCGCGGCGAGTGAGGGAATCGAAAGCGAGGGCTGGGGCCCCGCGAGCACGCGGGGATGCCCGAGCAGGGCCGAGCGGAGTGAGGAGCGACGGCGACGAGCGAGCGCTTGGCCGACCCTCAGCGCCCGCAGACGTCCAGGAGAGCGCGCAGCGCTCGACTGGCAACGGCTGCGCGCTCGGTCTTGTTGCAGACGTACGCGCGGTATGTTAGAATTGCCGTATCAATTCAGGGGTGATCCAGGGAAGTAGGGATCGACCTCCATCTCCACTCACTGTCTTTGATGCAACCGAATATATTCGGCCGAGTTTACTCACTTCCTCACACATATCAGTATGGAAGAAGGAACAATCGCTCGACTCACCGACAAGGGTTTCGGGTTCATCACTCGCGAGGGTCAGGAAAAGGATCTCTTTTTCCACTCGAACGAGCTCGCCGGCGTATCGTTTGACGAGCTGCGCGAAGGAGACAAGGTGACATTCGAGGTCGCGGAAAGCCCCAAGGGGCCGAACGCGACTAAGGTTAGCCGCGTCGCTTAGGTAGATGCCGTCATTGCACCCCTCACCACGCAGCGGTGAGGGGTGCTTTGCGTATGTATGTTTATGAGAGCCAATCGCGAATCGTGCGCATGGTTTTCCGCATTTGTGAAGGAGCGAACCAGCGAATTTCATTATTCCGCCGCCAATAAGTGACCTGGCGCTTGGCATAACGGCAGATATCTCGATGGAGTTGCGACTCGAGATCTTTCCGGGATACTTTGCCTTGCAGGTAGCGTGCCAGCGCGCGGTACTCGAGACCGAGCGCATCCATGCGTTTGTACGAAAGTCCGCTCGCGTGCAGCCGCCGCGCTTCCGCTACCATGCCCTGCCTGAGACGCGCCTTCAGTCTTCTGGCGATGCGTTCGCGACGCGCTTTGGTGTCTAGAGCGAGTCCAATCCAGAGCGTGTCGTATGCGGGCGGGCGGGCCGCGCCTTTGCTGGCGCGTGCGCTCCCGCCGGGAGCATGCGCGATCTCCAATGCGCGTATGAGGCGGCGCTTGTTGTGTCTATCTATACTTTCGGCGCGGCGTGGGTCAAGCTCCTCGAGCATCGAGAAAAGCTCCCGCTCGCCCACATCTTTAAGCGCTGCGCGCAACCCTTGATTTGCCGGCGTGTCAGGAAGCGCGATGCGCCCAAGAAGCGCGTCTATGTAAAAGCCGGTACCCCCGGCGATAATGGGGAGCTTTCCGCGCCCTGCGATGTCGCAAAGCACCTTTCGTCCGCGCGTCAGAAAATCGTGCGCGGTGAAGACGCGTTTTGGGGAAACGATGTCAAGCAGGTGGTGGGGGATTCCACGCATTTCCCGCTCCGTTATCTTGCCTGTTCCTATGTCGAGGCCGCGATACACTTGCCGCGAGTCTGCAGATATAATTTCTCCGTTAAAACGCCGCGCCAGTTCGACCGCGAGCGCGCTCTTGCCGGAGGCGGTCGGCCCCACCACGACGAGCACTTTTATGGATTTCCGACTGTGCACGCTGTCATTATGCACGTGCTGTCCGCCTTCTGTACAGCTGAGCTTCTAAGTTGTATAGTCAATTTTAGGCACCGTGATAGGTGCGAATCGAAGGAGGAAGCCATGCGCAAAATAGCGAGAATCTCCGTCGTTCTCGCCTTGACGGTTATCGGGGCAGTCTTTTCAATGACGCAGCCCGCGGTGGCCCATTGTGGCATCGATTTTATGTCGATCGGAAACAACCGTGCGGCTACAGGGCAGCTGCGACAGGCGATCGCGGCGTATGATGCCGAGCTTCGGTGCCGGCCGCGGACGCTTTCGTACTTCCAGCGTGCGAGAGTCCATCTCGCGCTTGAGCAGTACAAGCGTGCGGCGCGCGATTTTGCCCGAGTCGTTCGCGCGGCTCCTGAATGGCAGAAGGCAAATGCTGGTTTGGCATGGTCTCTGTTTAACATGGGCCACCCTGAGAAAGCGGAGCCCTATGCCAAACGCGCCGTGGAGCTTAACCCGGAGGACGCGTATGCGTGGGATACCCTCGCGCAAGTGTCAGAAGCGCTCTTTGACATTCCGCAGGCGGCACACGCCTACAGGCAGGTACACCGTTTGCGTCCCGAGGCACCGGACGCATTCATGGCACTGTCGCGGCTTTATGCTCTGCCGTTATTTGATTACGACAGAGCATGACTGCGTGCCGTGGGGTGCAGCGATGCACCCCACGGCAAGAACATTAAAACCACCAAGGTTGAGATACGACCGAAGCCGGCTGCACCAAGCCGGCTTTTGTATGCCGGAGGAGGGACTCGAACCCTCACCTCTTGCGAGACGCGATTTTGAGTCGCGCGCGTCTGCCATTCCGCCACTCCGGCCTGCTGTGCGCAACAATACTATATATGAAATGTATCGTGCGGTATACTAACGCCATGGAGGACTACATGAAAAAAGCATACATGAGCGATTCGATTTTCTGGGTCGAGGTTGACCGCATAACGCCAAACCCGTTTCAGCCGCGCAAGACGTTCGACGAGGCCGCGCTGGATTCACTGGCGGAATCCATTAGGCAATACGGCGTCTTGAATCCGCTTACCGTCACAAAGCGCGAAGTCGAGCGTCCGGGCGAGGGTATCTTTGTCGAGTATGAGCTCATCGCCGGCGAGCGGCGCTTGCGGGCGGCAAAAAAGGCGGGCGTCCAGCAGGTGCCGGTCGTTATCCGACGCCCGGAAGATTCGGATCGGCTCAAACTGGAGCTCGCGATTATCGAGAATTTGCAGCGCGAGGACTTGAATCCCATCGACCGCGCTAGGGCATTCAAGCAACTCGTCGACGCCTTCGGCATGAAGCATGTTGAAATAGGCAAGCGCATCGGCAAGAGCCGCGAGTATGTCTCCAACTCCCTGAGGATACTCATGCTGCCGCAGGATATGCTCGATGCGCTCGCCGAGGGGAAGATAAACGAGGGACATACGCGGCCGCTTTTGATGCTAATCGACAAACCGGAAGAACAAAAGACGCTGTTTCAGGAAATACTTACGCGCAAACTCTCAGTACGGGACGCAGAGCAGCTCTCGAGGCGCGTTGCATTCGAGAAGGCGAGAAAGCACACCTTGACGCCGGACCTTCTTGTCCTTGAGCGGCAGCTCACCGAGCAGCTCGGCACGCGCGTGCGCATTGAAAAGAAAGACGAGGGGGGAAAAGTGCTTATAGACTTTTTTTCGCCCGAGGACCTTGCGCACCTGTGCATGGTCTTGGCGCATACGCGGGAGGGCTCATCGAATGCTTCATCGCGCCCGCCGCAGCAGCAGGGAGATATGGAAGCGGGAAATGATCCCGCTCGCAGCGAGGCGCCGCGCCCGGGGGAGAGCGCGGCGCCCGAGCTAGCCGAGCGCGCCGCCGCGCCTGTAGAAGCTGATTCACCAGAGGAAGACCTGTATTCCGCCCGAAATTTCACCGTATAGTCAGAACTTTTTCTGCGTCTTGCGTACACCGGCATCCTCCTGTTTCCGGGCGGAAAGGGCGGCGCGTATCATTTTTTTGGCAAGCGTTGTCTTTGCGACGTCGTGCCACTTGCGGGAGGGTTTTGCAGAAGCTTTCGTTATAATTTCTACCATGTCGCCGTTGTGAAGAGGCGTTTCCAATGACACCATTTTGCCGTTTACGCGCGCGCCCGCCATTTTATTGGCGATCTCTGTGTGGATTGCATATGCAAAATCGATAGGCGTCGCGGCGAGCGGCAAGTCGATGACGTCGCCTTTTGGCGTGAAGACGAACACGCGGTGGCTGAAAAAATCGGTGCGCAAGTTTTCCAGATACTCTTCAGATTCTTCCGTGTCGGTATCCGCGCTCGCCAGTTCTTTGACCCACTCCGGAACGGTGCGCGAGGCACGCGGCTTGACATGTGCCGATACTTCGCGCTGCGCGGAACCACCGCCGGGCAGGAATTGGCGGATCCAATCGAGTCCGCCACCGCGTTTCTTTCGCCCCTGTACTTCTTTGTAGGTGAGGTGCGAGGCGATGCCGTAGAGAGATTCGCGATGCATCGCTTCCGTGCGTATCTGTATTTCAAGGGCGCCGCCGTCACCCGTGTAGACGGTCGTGTGTATGGATTGGTAGCCGTTGGGCTTCGGGAATGCGATGTAATCCTTTATTTTTCCGGGCACCGGCCGCCATTGCTTATGCACCAGCCCCAGCACCGCATAGCAATCGGCGAGTGTAGGGACGATGATTCGAAGCGCCATGATGTCGTGAATGGCGGTAATGTCCCACTGCTTGCGCTGCAGTTTGCGAAAGGTGCTATAGGTGCCCTTGACGCGGGCCTCAGTTCTAAACTCACGCATCTGCGCCTCGGCAAGAACGCGCTTCAGGTCCTTCTCGGCTTTTTCAAGGCGCCTCTCATTCTCACGCTTGCGCTCCTTCAGAAGTTCCTTTGTGCGCTCGAACTCCTTTGGATAGGCGTAGGGAAATGACGCATCCTCGAGCGCCGTTTTGACAACACTCATGCCGAGCCGATCCGCGATAGGTGCGTAAATCTCCAGCGTTTCGTGCGCGATTCTCGCGCGCTTATCCGCGGGCACGAACTCCAGCGTCTTCGCATTGTGCAGGCGATCAGTAAGTTTGATAATGAGTACGCGAATATCCTGAGCCGTTGCTGCGAAGAGGCGCCGGAGGGATTCCGTGTGCCGTTCAAGTCCGCGATAGCGCAGTGCGCCGAGTTTTGTCACGCCGCGCACGAGAGAGAGCACTTCACGGTCGAACTGCGCCTCTAGTATCGCCGAGGCGACGCCTGCATCCTCCAGGCAATCGTGCAGGAGCCCCGCGGCAATGGTGTGTGCATCCATTCCCATATGCGCGAGGCGGTAGCCGACCTCGGCAGGGTGCACGAAATAGGGAGCGCCGGAATAGCGCGTCTGTGTCGCATGCGCATTTTGTGCGAACTCGTATGCGCGCGATACGAGCTCACGCGAGGCGGCGTCTTTTGGATCCAATGCAGAGATAATTTCTTCACACGTGCGGATGTGCTCCATAGAATTGACGAGTCACTAAAAGTATATGATACTAAAAAAAGGACGGTACGCAATGTCGCGTGCTGATCTAGAGGCCCGGGAGGAAAAATGAAAAAGATGTTTTCAATGCTCACTCCGCCTGCGATAGCGCTGATGCCGCTGCGGTGGTTTGCATGCGCAAGCTGCTACTATCGCAGCAAGCAATGCGTGCCGACGCGCTGCCCGAATTGCGGCAGGGCGGAGCTGTCGGCCGAGGATGAGTACGCGGTCCAGGAGTGAGGACAGTTGGCACGGCGCCGCGGCGCCGTGCCTATTTCTTATGCGGATTGTGATTCGCGCAGGACTTGTCGCTGCAGCGCTCGGGGATAGTCTTGGTGCCCTCCATCATGAGTTTGCCGCAGTCCTTGCATATATTGCCAGTCGGACGTGCTTTCATCGTGAATTTGCATTCAGGATAATTTGAGCAGGCGAAAAAAGGCCCGAAGCGCCCGCGCTTCTCCACAAGCTGCCCCTTGCCGCATGACAGGCATGCCACGCCTGTGGAGTTTTGCGAATTTTCGTCCCGGCGCACGTATTTGCACTTCGGGTAGTTGCTGCATGCCACAAAACGCCCGAAGCGCCCTTCCCGCTCGATGAGCTTTCCGTCCTTGCACTCGGGGCACGGCTCGCCGAGGTCTTTCGGCGGTTCGATGATGCTGCCGTCCTCCTTGCGAGCGCCAAGGCATGTTGGAAAATTGGAGCAGCTCATAAAGCGCCCCGAGCGCGAGAGTTTGTATACCATTGGCGCGCCGCAAAGCGGACAGGGAAATTCCTCAGGTGCGTCGCCCATGTTGGTCAATTTCTCGATCTTCTCCTTGCCCTTAACCGCCTTTGCAAACGGTGCGTAGAACGCGTGCAGCGTCTTTTCGTATTCGCGCGTGCCGGAAGCGATGTCGTCCAGCTCATTCTCCATTTCGGCCGTAAAGGTATCGCTTATATAGTCCGCGAAGTGATCTTCTATGAATGAGCTGACGACATCTCCCGTGTGCGTTGGAATAAGCGTGCGCCCCTGCTTTTCGACATACCCGCGGTCTTCAAGCGTTTTAATAATGGAAGCGTACGTGGACGGCCGGCCGATGCCGCGCTTCTCAAGCTCTTTCACCAGCCCCGCCTCGCTGTAGCGCGAGGGCGGCTGGGTCGCCTTCTCTTCCGAGCGCGCTTCGACGAGCGTGAGCTCCTCCTCTGGGTTCGCTTTTGGCAGCTCCACGTCCTCACCGCGCGCCGCCGGGTCGGCCTTTAGCCAGCCCTCGAAAACGACGCGCGAGCCGGTGGCTGAAAAGTCGGGGATCGGCGAGCCCTCAGTGTTTGCGACTATCTTCGTGCGCAGAATCTTCGCATCTGCCATCTGGCTAGCGAGCGAACGCGCGCGTATAAGCGCGTACAATTTCTTTTGCTCATCGGTTGAGCCGAGGGAGCGCTTTGACGCGTCGGTGGGGCGGACTGCCTCGTGCGCTTCCTGCACGCTTTTTGAGCGGGACTTGTACTGGCGCGTAGAGAGCATCTCCGCGCCATACTCGCTCGACACGACGCGCGCAAGCTGCGTGAGCGCCTCACGCGAGAGAGTGGGGGAGTCGGTGCGCATGTAGGTGATGTGCCCCGCTTCGTACAATTTTTGCGCGATGCGCATCGTGCGCGACGGAGAGTAGCCGAGTCGCGTCGAGGCGGTCTGCTGGAGCGTTGAAGTGGTGAACGGCGCGCGAGGACTGCGGGATTGCTCCGACTCGTCAACGGAAACGACGCGCCACTGCCCCGCGCGCGCCTCTGCGACGATGCGCTCAGCTTCTTCGGCGCTTTTAGGCTCCTCCACGCACGTGGCGACAAAGCGTTCCTTCCTTGATGTTTCCAGCTCCGCTTCAAGCACCCAAAACGCCTCGGGCACGAATGCGCGTATCTCGCGCTCGCGCTCCATGAGTATGCGAAGCGCGGGAGATTGGACGCGGCCTGCCGAGAGGCCGTAACGGACTTTCTTCCATATGAGGCCTGAGAGGTCGTAGCCGAACAGGCGATCCAGCACGCGCCGTGCCTCCTGCGCTTTTACGAGCTGCATGTCGACGGCGCGCGGGTGCTGCAACGCTTCCTGGACCGCGCGTTCGGTTATTTCGTTGAACACGATGCGCTTCGGCTTGTTCAGTCCGATAGTGTCGGAGACGTGCCACGCGATTGCTTCGCCCTCACGATCGGGGTCGGTGGCGAGGATGACTTCATCCGCCTTTTTTGCGGCGCGCTCCAAATCATGAATAACCCGCTCTTTCTCGGGCACGACCCGATAGCGCGGCACGAAACCGCCTTCGATATCGACCGCATCCTTGTTAGATTTCGGCAGGTCGCGAATGTGGCCCACGGATGCGCGCACCTCGTATCCTTTGCCGAGGTACTTCTCAATCGTCTTGGCCTTGGCCGGCGACTCTACTATTACAAGCTTCATATTGCGTGATGTGCGCGGCGCGCAGGCCGTAGGATTACCACACAACTATATATCATGCAAAGCGCGGCACATGTTCACCGCGGTGCGTTGCGCGTTACCGAACGCGGACAAGACCGAGCTCTTCGGTGATAATACCCTTGATTTCCATCGTGCTGAGGAGCACGTTTGCCTCCGAGATAGGCATCGCGAGCGCGGAAATAAGTTCATCCCGCGTGCGCGGCTCGGAGAGCGCGGCGAGGACTCGGCGCTCTTCATTGCTAAGATCGCTATCGTCCCGCGCAGCAGCCGTGCGTTCAATGCCGAGTGCGCGCAGCACGTCCTCCGGCTCGGTCACGGGTGTCGCGCCGAGCTTGAGGAATTGATGCGTGCCGCGGCTTTCTGCGCTAAAGATGGAGCCGGGTACTACGAGAAGGTCGCGGTTATATTCCGTCGCGAGCCGCGCAGTTATCAAGGAGCCGGAGCGCTCTTTTGCCTCAATGACGAGGGTTGCCCGGCACATGCCAGCCATAATGCGGTTGCGCTGCGGGAACGTGTAGTCCGCCGCCCTTTGGCTCGGCTCGAATTCCGAGAGGAGCGCGCCGCCCGCTTTAAGTATGTCCCGCGCGAGCGGAACGTTCGCCTTCGGGTATAGGACATCCCAGTCGAGTCCGGAGCCGGGAACGGCGACCGTAGGCAACCCAGCCGCGATAGCGGCTTTGTGGGCACACGCGTCCACGCCGTAGGCGAGTCCGCTGACAATTACCACGGGGGCGCCGCGCATTCCCTCTATAAGATGAGCGCAGGCCTGCCTGCCGTATTGCGTCATGGTGCGAGAGCCGACGACCGCGAGCCACGCGTTCTCGAAGCCGGGCAAAGAGCCGCGTACATATAACTTCGCCGGCATGTCCGGTATCTCACGCAGCGGTGGCGGGAAGGCCGCTGGGGAGAGCTTTGTCAGCTCAGCGTTCATAATGGTATTATCATAGCAAGCCGGTGGCTTGTAGCCGGTAGCCGATTGCACTGAAGCGTATTCATGCACGGCTGCGAGCTGCACGCTGCACGCTGCACGCTATGTTGGACATAAAGTTTATTCGAGAGAACAAGGACATCGTCGCGGCAGGCGCGCGAAAAAAGCATATCGCGGTCGACTTAAACAAGCTGCTTGAGCTGGACGACGAGCGCCGCGCTCTGCAGCAATCCGTCGACGCGAAACGGGCGGAGCAGAATGCGGCATCTGAGAAAATTGCCGCCGCGGGAGAGAGCGAGCGAGCCGATTTGATCGCCACGGTGCAGCAACTGAAGGACGCACTTAAAGCGGAGGAAGAGAAGCTGACAGCCGTGATGAAGGCCTGGCGCGAGCTGATGGTGCAGGTGCCGAACGTCCCGGATGTGTCGGTACCGGACGGTGACTCGGACGCGGACAACAAGGAGATCCGCACGTGGGGCGAGAAGACCTCATTTCCGTTCACGCCGAAGAGCCATTTTGAACTGATGCAGCTGCATGACATGGCGGATTTCGAGCGCGGCGCGAAAGTCGCCGGTTTCCGCGGGTACTTTCTAAAAAATGACGGCGCACGGCTCGCATGGGCGCTCGAGCGCTTCGTACAGGAGCGTTTTATGTCCCGCGAGGGCTTCACGCCCATGGTCGTTCCTTCTCTCGTGCGCAAGGAGCCCTTCATCGGGACCGGCTACTTGCCGCAAAGCGAGGACGACTTGTACAGGACGCAGGACGGTGAATATCTTGCCGGCACCGCGGAGGTCGCGGGTATGGGGTACTACATGGACGAGGTACTTGATAAGAAAGAGCTGCCCATCAAGTTTTTCGCATTCTCGCCCTGCTTTCGCCGCGAGGCGGGGAGCCACGGGAAAGACACCAAGGGCCTGTTCCGCATTCACGAGTTCGTGAAGTACGAACAGATTGTCCTGTGCGAGGCGAGCCATGAAGAATCGGTCAGGCATCATGAAGAGATCACTGCCAATTCCGAGGCCCTGCTGCAGGAGCTCGGCTTGCCGTATCGCGTCGTGCTTAATTGCGGCGGCGATATCGGGCTGGGACAGGTCAAAAAGTACGACATCGAAGCATGGATGCCGAGCGAGGAGCGCTATCGCGAGACGCATTCATCATCCTACTTCCATGACTTCCAGACGAGGCGCCTGAACATACGCTACCGCGATGAAGACGGTACGCTGCGGTTCGCGCATTCGCTGAACAACACCGCGCTTGCGATGCCGCGCATACTCTGCCACATAGTAGAAAACGGACAGCGCGAGGACGGCAGCATTTCCGTTCCCGAGGCGCTGCGGGGGTACATGGGCCGCGATGTCATCCAGAATACTAAAACTCCGTAAACCGGCCGTTCGAAGCAAGCATGATTCGAACCGAGGCGTTGCGCTGTCGCGGCGGCGTATGCCGCGCCTTGCGGCGAGGAGACGGGCGCGCAATGCGCTCACTGCCGCGCTCGCGGTTGTTTGTCTCCTCTTGCTCGGGGGCGGCGGTGCCGCGCTCACGCACATGGAGCGGCTGACGATCGCCGACATACAAGTACGCGGCGCATCACAGCTTGCACACGCGGCACTCGCCTCGCGCGCTGACGCGGAACTTAACAAGGAGGGATTCCATCTTCTCTCGCGCAAAAACATTTTTTTGTATCCGCGAAGCGAGCTTGAGTCTTCTTTGCGCGCCACGTTCCCCAGGATACGGACAGTGTCGGTCGCACGCGACGGCCTCCTTTCCCGCACGCTTGTCGTCTCCGTCGAAGAACGCGAGCCGTTCGCGCTTTGGTGCGGCCGCGAGTGCTATGTGATGGATAGGGTGGGGTATGTGTTTGCTGAGGCGGACGGCGCCGGCACACGCATGGCCACGCTGGTATTTGAGGGCGGTATCGATGAAGATAACGGTCCGGTCGTAGGCAGCGTATTATTGCCTGGCGCGTTCGAGGACGTGCGTGCGATGGTCGCGGCGCTCGCTCCGTCGGGCTGCAAGGGAGAGAAAATCGTCGTGCTAGACGATATTGATTATATGGTCGAATGCGCGGAGGGGTTTGATGTGAAGGTGTCCTTCGTATCCGACATAGAACAAACGGCGCGCAATCTTGCACTATCGCTCTCATCGGATGCGCTCGCTGCGAGCGTGGAGCGCTTGGAATATATAGACCTCCGGTTCGGAAATAGGGTGTACTACAAAAGGTAGCGGGAACCTTGTAGCGCTGATTTCCCAAAAAACAGGCCGCGACACGAATGCCGCGGCCAGTTGTGAGCCGTATAAGGCGGGTTTGTTATTCGAGCGCGATGGCGAGACCCGGGAATGTCTTGCAAAGGAACGCCGCATCGGCAGCATTCCCCTTGCGGATGAGAAGCGTCGCGAGCCGCACTCTTGTTTCGCGCGACACCTTGCCCCCCACGGTGAATACAAGCATCAGCTTGATGTCCAGCCGCTGCTCCGCCTTCAGGAGCCGCGGTAGCTGCTTGGGGCCTCTTCCGCGCTCCAACGACCGCAGGCGCCGAAGGACCATGGCTTCTGTGTCGGCCCGGTCGCCGCTGTGCACGAGCTGCGCAAGCAAATTCCGCGTAGTGTTCGCGTACTTGCCGTTGCCGAGCTTCTTGACCTGGCGGCGGAGCTCGTCCTGCGCCTGTTCTATGGGCGTAATGGTCCCTGTCGGCCTAAAAGCAGTCGTGTTGCGGCGAGCGATGGCCTCCTCGTTTCGCATTCTTCCCTCCGTCTTTAAATCACCATCACCATGATGGTGCTGTATGGTGTTCTACGCCTATTGTCTAGGGAAGTCAACACACAACACATGCGCCTACGCTATGTGCTAATTCGCGCGAATAAGCACATAGCGCTCGCAGCTCTGCGGGGCGTGCGGCCGGCAGCAGAAGGATGAGGAAGCGTGGCGAGAGTTCGCGGCGATGAGGGTACGTGTGATACTGTGCGGCTGTGCAAAGTTTTTGGGACAGTTTGCCCAGGCCCTTTTTCGCGCAGGCGCCTATGGAGGATGTGACCGATGCCGCTTTCCGGCGCCTCATCGCGCGCGTCGGCAAGCCGGACGTGATGTACTGCGAGTTCACTTCTGCCGACGGGCTTGTGTTCGCGGATGAGGCGGGGCGGACGAAGCTGCTGAAAAAGCTGGAGTACGACGACTCGGAGCGGCCGGTCGTCGCGCAGCTCTTCAGCGCCTCCCCTGAGAGAATGGAAAAAGGGGCGGCTATCGCGGCAGCGCGTGGTTTTGACGGCATCGATATAAACATGGGTTGCCCTGATAGGTCCGTGGAGAAAAGCGGATGCGGCTCTGCGCTCATCAAGAATCCTGCGCTCGCGCGCGAGCTCTTACGAGCCGCGAAGCGGGGCGCAGCCGGCGTGCCCGTCTCGGTCAAGACGCGTATCGGCTATGCCGATAATGAGTTGCGCACATGGCTGCCGGAGCTTTTGGCGGAGGAACCGGCTGCGGTCGCGCTGCACGCGCGCACGCGCAATGAGCTGTCGCTTGTTCCGGCTCGATGGGAACATGTCGCCGAGGCCGTCGAGATCCGTGATGCGCTCGGCTCAAGCGCGCTTATCATCGGAAACGGTGACGCGCAGAGCGTTGACGATGCCCGGGAGCGATGCGCAGGGGCCGGCTGCGACGGCGCAATGCTCGGGCGTGCCATCTACGGCAATCCGTGGCTCTACGCGCGCCGCACGAGTGCGCCCACGCCTCGTGAGCGCATGGAGGCGCTCGCCGAGCACGTGCGCTTATTCGAGGAGATCATGGGACAAACCACGAATTACGCAGTCATGAAGAAGCATTTCAAGGCGTACGTACACGGTTGGCAAGCGGGGGATGGTTTGCAAAGCGCGAAGGACATTCGAATGCGGCTTATGGAAACCGCGGCGCCGAGCGAGGCACGCGCCATTCTCGCGGATGCTATACTGCCGGCATGAAGAGAGGCACGTCGTCAGTCGCGCCGGCTCACGCGACGCTCTATCGCACCTACCGGCCTTCGGCATTTGAAGACGTGCGCGGCCAGGAGCACGTGGTGAGCGTTCTGCAAGCGGCGATTGCGAGCAAAAAACTCGCGCACGCGTACCTGTTTGTCGGCGGGAGAGGAACGGGAAAAACAACCGTGGCGCGCATTTTTGCACGCGAGCTCGGCGTAAGCGACAAGGACCTCTACGAGATGGATGCGGCCTCGCACACGAGCGTTGAGGACGTTCGCGAGCTGCGCGAGGGTGTGAACGCGATGCCGTTCGAGTCGCCCTACAAGTTCTACATAATCGATGAGGCTCACATGCTCTCGAAACAGGCCTGGAATGCATTCCTGAAAACGCTCGAGGAACCGCCTCCCCATGTGCTGTTCGTGCTCGCAACGACCGAGCGAGACAAAGTGCCGGATACGATACAATCGCGCTGCGATGTCTATAGTTTCAGACCGCCGACGCGGGAGATGCTTGCGGAAGCCGTAACGACGGTTGCAAAAAAAGAGGGATACGCGCTGGAGCGCTCCGCTGCGGAGCTCGTCGCGCTGTTGGCGGAAGGGTCGTATCGCGATGCGCTTTCGATACTGCAAAAGGTCCTTACCGTGTCGAAGGACAAAAAAATTGACGTTACAGAAGTCGAAGCGGTCACCGGCGCGCCGCGCGGGGAGCTGGTACGCCAATTGCTGCGTGCAATGGCGGAAGCGAACGCGTCCGATGCGCTTCGCGCAGTGCAAGAGGCGGTTGCCGCGAATCTGGACGCGCGAACCCTGACAAAGCTTCTCATTCACCGATTGCGCGTTGTAATTTTGCTGCGATTCGCGCCGGAGCTTGCAAGCGCATTCTCTAAAGAGCTTGCGGAGCCGGATATGGAACTTGCAACAGCGCTTTCCAAGAGTGCCGAGGTCACGTCTGACGCGCTTCGCGTGCTTCTGGATGCGTACGAGAGAATGGCCTACGCTGCCGTTCCGCACGTCCCGCTTGAGCTTGCGATAGTGGACATATGCGGCGCGGCGGCGCAAGAGTAGGGCGCCCTGTCGGGCGCCCTTGCGCAATGCCGCGCTCACGCCGGCTCGCTCAGTATTTTTCGAGCAGCTTCACCCGAACGTCAGGCCCGGGAAAGCGTTGGCGCAGCTCCTCCTTGAACTTCTTGAGTCCTATCCGGAGCCGGCCATCTTTTCTCATTATGCAGTAGGCCGTCTCAAGCCCATTTATCTTTCGAAGCAGCTCGGCCAGGTCGCACAGCTGCGCCTCCGTAAGCGCGTACTCGGTTTTGCGCGCCGGCGGCATGGGGTCTGCAAGAGGCATCCTCTGCTCCAACCGCCTCCGCAGCGTTTCGAGCAGGGCGTCCCTTTTCCCGAGCGCGTAGATCTGGTCCGACCGTGCGGGAATCCCCCGGCTATGAAGCTCCTGGACGATACGCGGGGCCGGCACGCAGAGGTCCTTGGAGAGCATTCGGAAGATGCACCGCATAGCTTTCTCGCTATACTGCAACTTATTAAGATGGATCGTCATGGATCCCTCCTCTTCTCAGCGGCTAACGCATACATATACAACATGCGCGGAATAAAGCAATGAGTGCGTGCGTGTTCTTGTCCATATCAGCTTCGTCGTGCATCATGCTCATATTCCGGGGTCGTCTAATGGTAGGACATCGCCCTTTGGAGGCGAGTATCTTGGTTCGAATCCAAGCCCCGGAATTGCTGCTTCATGCGCCGAACTGCGCATGCTCCGTTGAATCCGTATACTGCCAGCATGCCAAGGTTCGCCACAGTCGAGAAGCGGGTGGGGGAAACGCCTCTTCAAGCGCTCGAAGCGTACCGCGCGTCCCGCGCGGAGCTCGGGGACACTCCGATGGCATACGCTGGCCGGCTGGACCCGATGGCGAGCGGCACGCTCCTTTTGCTTATCGGCGAGGAGTGCAAACGGGCCGACGCATACTTGAACCTTGATAAAGAGTACGAATTTGAGGTGCTGCTCGGGTACGAGAGCGATAGCGGCGACGTATTGGGCATGCCGCGCGAGTGTGCCATCGGGCCGGACGTGAATGATAAAGCCGCGCAGCAGGCAGGCAGGCGGCTCATTGGCACGCACGAACTGCCGTATCCCGCGTATTCCTCGAAGGCGGTCGGCGGCAAGGCGCTTTTTCAGCATGCGCATGATGAGACATTGCGGGACATAGAGATACCGACACGGCGTATGCGTGTGTATCGAGTCGACTATCTTGGCAGCCGCACGCTATCGTCGACTACGCTGGTGAAGGAAATAATCGCCGATATCGAGCAACTGCATGTCACGCCGCAGCCGAAGGTGAAAGGGACTGATTTTCGAAAGGGCGAGATACTGGCTGCATGGAAGAATAGACGCCTGCCAGGGCGCACGTGCGTGCTCCTAAGGTACCGGGCTATTGTGTGCTCGGGCACGTACATACGCTCGCTTGCGCCTCTCGTCGCCCGGCATCTGGGTACGTGCGGACTTGCCCGCTCTATACATCGTACCGCTCTCGGCCGGTACTACTCGCCGCTCGGCATCGGCTATTGGCGTCCTCATTTCCGACATGCTCAGCGTAGACCCGCGATGTGAGACCTCGCGTGTTGCGGTGTGCTCCTGCTGTGCTATCCCCAGGTAGCGGTAGCGCATGGCTTTGGCAGCCGTAAAAGGCGCTATAGTGCGCGCATGCAAAATACGCAGCAGATGCTCCTTTTCCTGCTACGCGTCTTGATGGGATGGTTCTTGTTCTATGCGGGTATAACGAAAGTGCTGAACCCGGAGTGGTCGGCGGCGGGATTTCTGAACAATGCCAAGACGTTTCCGGAGTTCTTCCAATTTTTCGCCACGCCGGCGGTATTGCCGCTGACAAATTTCCTCAACGAGTGGGGGCTTACGCTTATCGGCCTCGCGCTCATGCTGGGAGTCTTCGTACGCTTGAGCGCGATACTCGGCGCCGCGCTGATGGTTTTGTACTATTTCCCGACGCTTGATTTTCCGTATCCGTCCGTACACACCTTTATCGTAGACGACCACGTGATATATGCGGTCCTGCTCCTGTACCTGGCATGGGTGCGCGCAGGCCGCGTTGTGGGGCTTGAGAAGTGGCTTTCATCGCACCCTAAAATTATCGCTAATGTTCCTACACTGCGGCGCTTGATCTAAAGCGCGCAGCTTGATGGCACGGGGGAATACGCGCCCGCGGCGGGCGCCTTTTTGCGGCGGGTGCGCATGGTGCTTAATCGGCACTACAGAAAGCGGCACGTATAGTGTCACATATACTCACCCGAATGGTCGGCCCATGTATGAAAATAGAAATTTATTTCAATGATAAGGAACTGGAGCAGCGGGCGTCCTACGACCCGGAGGCGAGGGAGGAGCTAAGGAAGGCCGTCGCGGCAATTGCCATCTTGCACGCGCGGGATCTCGCTGAGGCGCGCGCACTGGACGAAAAATACGTGCCGCAGCTCGCAACGGCGGGGATGGGCGTGTTCGACCAGGCGTACAATGTATACATGAAATATGGAGGCGTATTTGAAGAAACGACCGCGTTCGCGCCGTACTTCGGGTGGTGGGCGCGGCAGGCGATGATCGAGTATATCGGTTCGATACGCGCGCCAATCACGCGCGTAGAGTAAGCAAAGCGAGGCCGTGCTAGTGTGCGAGGGTAGCGTAGACCACCAAGCGATGGTCATAGGTGCCGAGGCTGCGAACGTACGACCCCGCGCAGGTTATTACGTGCAGGTGTTTTCCGCCGTCGTTCCTGTTGAAGAGCATATCGGACGTCAGATCCGACAGACGGTGTGTCTTGGTATGCGTCACTACATACCGAAGCCGGCTGCCGTCTTCAGCTGTCACATATATCTCGTCGCCGGCCTTGACGCGGTGCAGCTCGGAAAACGCGGCATATACGTGCGCTGCGAGCACCGCACTGCCCGTGTTGCCGGGCAGGACCCCGTACTTATACCAACCGACGTTATCGGTGCGCCCATCGGGCACATCCATGTCTCCCTTGTCGTTAATGCCGACCTGCTGGATGGGTGAATTGAGGCCGATGGCCGGCATCTGGACACGTACGGGATATGTGGAAGAGGTAGCGGATAGGGGTGACGGGCTTGAAGGAACCGGTGTCGCACTCACACCCTCCTCTACTTTTCCTTCCGGAACTGCTGCTCGTGCGACAGATAACGCGACCTCGAGCGTGCCGTTGGGTGGCGACGAGGCCCCATCCAAAGGCGGCTCGTGTGACGGAATCTCAGCGATGAATGGGGGCAGGTCTAGGGCAATGCCGGAGCGAGCATCATTGGTAGGAAGCGTTGCGCTGCCGCTACCGGGGTCAAGCAGCGCTGCGTGCGCGCTTGCACCTAGAACGGCGACGCATCCGCATGCAGCTAACAATAGTACTGTACGCATGAACCGATGCATTCTATGGGCACGCCATGTTCATGTCTATATCATTCATGAATCTGAAGAGCTCATGAACCTATGCGGCTACAAAAGCAGCAAAAAGGGTTTGCACTACGCGTGCGAACTCATCGATTGTCCACACCGCCTCCGGACACCTGCAGCGCTGTCGCGCACGCCGAAGCGCGCTATACTATGCTGGTGGAAGATTTCTTGAAAATGGATATCTTTTTCGTAGTGACGACACTCGTCGTTGCGGTCTTAGGGCTTTTTGCCGCGATCGCCCTTTACTACGTAGTGCGCATTCTTCGCAATGTCGAGCATATATCACACAATGTCGCCGAGGAGAGTGATAACCTCCGCGCCGATATTGCACAGCTGCGCGAGCGCGTGCGCGCCGAGGGTTTTCGATTGAAGCACGTCGCCGCATTCGTTCGCTCGCTGTTCGGACGAGCGGCGCGCGTGGCAAAAAAGAAGCGCAAGTAATTAATGCGGCTTTCATGAGTTGCGCGTAATGCTGTAGTATTCTGAGAGTTATTAGTAACAGTATTACATCACCTATGGTTAAGAAGCGTACGCAAAAAGCGATGGGGATAGGAGCGGGTCTCGCAGCGGCAGGCGCCGCGGCCGCCGCAGGGTACTATTTTTACGTGAGCAAGGACGCGGCGAAGCATCGTCGCGTTGCCGCGAAGTGGGCGAGTGGGTTCAAGAAAGAAGTCGTCAAGCAGGCGAAGGCGGTTAAGAACGTGAATAAGACCGCCGTGCTTGCGGCGGTGGATAAGGCGACAGAAATGTATACCAGGGCACGCAAAACCGATAGAGCGGATATTATGCGCGCTGCCGAGGAGCTGAAGAAAAACTGGCAGCGCGTCGCGCAAGAAGTGCAGGCAGCTGCCGAGAAAGGGGCTCGTTCCGCTCGCAAAACGGCAAAGAAGACGGCAAAGCGAACTACACGCAAGAAAACCGCAAAGCGCCGGTAATGCAGCGGCTTTATAGCTTGGCACCTGCGTGCGTATGCTTTACACACGGGGGTGGCGCGGGGCTCTTCGGCCTGCGCCCTCCCGTGCATGCCGTGGCACATTGATCAGTTGTCCGGCGTCGGCGAGACCGGTGGAACTGTTATGTTCGGTGCCTGCGTTTCCGGCAGGTTTACATCTATGTTCGTGCGCTCTTCCTGCTGCCCCCATAGTGGCCCTCGCAGGAACCACACGAGGGCTCCGACGACGATGATAATAAGCAACACTATGAGCACTGTGTTGACGCCTGAGTTGTCTCTGTCCATATAAGAACCGCGTATCTATGATAAATAAAAGCGGATCTGCCCCGTGCGGTGCGCGGAACCCCGCATAGTGATGGTTGCACTACAAACTGAAGACGCCATGAAGTGCGGGCGTGCGCCACAGCTGCATATATCCGCTCAATATACCTTGCACAACGCCTGCGCCTCGTTCATATTTTGCACATTAACGCGCACGCACAATGCGGTGCGTTATGCATACTTTCTATGATAGAAAGCGAGCAGCGGGGTAGACGTACCATTGACCTGGATGAGATCCGGGCATGGGCGGAGGAGCGCGGGGGAGTCCCCGCGATAGCCGAGCGCGCCAAAGATGCAGAAGGCGGAGACCTGCTACGCATCGTCTTTGATGACACGGAGAAACACGTGCGGGAAGTTCCCTGGGAAGATTTCTTCGCCGTGTTCGAGGCAAATAAGCTTGTGTTTGTATACGACGCTCCCGTGGCAGGAGAGCCGTTGAGCTTGGAGCACGAATTTGCTGAGCGCACGACTGCCGACATTGAGAGTGCGGAACCACTGGAAGAGTACGGCGAAGACGATTGGCTTGATGAGGGAGAAGAAGAGCTCGAGGAGCTGCTTTGAGGGATTCACCCCTCTTTCACCGCGGGGCCGGCATACTTATCGTCAGGTCGATGTTACGAGCCAAACAAGATTTGAGCTAGTGACATGATTACAAACTCGTCACACGAACGTTAACCGCAGATGATCCGTATGACCATGCTCAAAAGAATTATAAGCGTGTCTGCTCCTCTTGCAGCCCTTGCAGCCGCGGGTATTGCGAATGCGCAAACAGCGACACAGACCGCGACCACAGCAACGCCTACACCCGGCATTCCGGAGACCGGCGTAGGCGGGGATATGGTGATGAATCTTGTCCTATTGGGCGCAGCAGCGCTCATAGCAGGCGCAGGCGCCATGTACCTGTATGTGACGCGCTCGCGCGGGGCAGACAGGGTGTAGCCATGATCGTTAGCCCGGCGTCTGCGCGCGTATGAGGATACGTACGCACAGCAGAGAAGTGGCAGCGGCAGTTCTTGCCGCTGCCATTCTCGTAGGAGGCACGGCGGCGGTCCGCACGCTGCTGGTTCTGCCTGCCTCGGCGCTTCTCGTGCCGTACCCAACGGAAGCTCATGAGAAGAACGACGCGTTCGGGCTCATACGGTTTGTTACAGAGACAGCAACGCCGTTTAGCGGTGCGCAAGGCGCGTCGCGAGCGGAGAGACCGTTCCGGGCGCGGCCGGCTGCCTCAGAGAGGAATGGCGCATCGGAGGCGATGGGAACGGCGCAGCCCATGCGGCTCCAAATACCGCATATACGAGTCGACGCGCCGGTCGTGAGGGTCGGCATCAACGGGGTTGGCAATATGGCAACGCCATCGTCGTTCAGCGAGGTCGGCTGGTATCGGCATGGCCCGCGACCCGGCGAGCCGGGAAGCGCCGTCCTTGCCGGGCATGTAGACAATGCACTCGGGTTTCCCGGCGTCTTTAAGAGATTGGGTGAGTTGCGGGAAGGAGATGTGCTGTATATCACTGTGGCTGATGGCACTGCTCTGCGATTTGTTGTCGCCTCTGTGGAAACGCATCCATATAATGACGCACCTACGAACGAGATTTTTTCGACGGGCGGCGCGCCGCGTGTCACGCTTATCACCTGTGCCGGCTCCTGGCTGCGCAGTGCCGGCACATACGATACGCGGCTCGTCGTCACGGCATACTTGGCGGATGATAAGTAATGACGCATGCTGCATACATGACGATACGGTTTGTTGATAGAGCGGAGGCAGGGAAGGCACTGGCTGAAGCGCTTCTGGGTTATCGCAGCGATGCACCTGTCATCTACGCATTGCCCCGCGGCGGCGTAGCTGTTGGGTATGAGATCGCTCGGGCACTACGGGCGCCGCTTGAGATCATTCTCACGCGGAAGATAGGGCACCCCCTCAACGCAGAATATGCAATATGCGCGATAGCGGAAGGTGGGGAGCCGCTCTGCAACGAATTGGAGCGCGCGGAGCTTGACGACGCGTGGCTTGCGGCGGCGTGCAAACGGGAGCGTGCGACACTCGCGCACAGAGCGGCACTGTACCGCGGCGATGGGGCGCGCATCTCAGCACGCGGTCGAGTCGCGATACTGGTGGACGACGGCATTGCGACGGGGCTTACGATGCGCTCGGCCATTGCGGTGTTGAGAGGTGAGGAACCCAAGAAGCTTATCGTTGCGGCGCCCGTGTGCCCCGCCGATGTCATTGCAGAGCTGCATGAGGCGGGAGCGGACGAAACAGTCATTTTGGAGAAAGGAAAGCCATATCTCGGTGCGGTCGGCGCATACTATCGGGAGTTCCCCCAGCTCACCGACAACGAGGTCATCGCCGCTCTCCAGGGGTCGAGGAAAACGGAATAAGCGTTTGCGCTTGCGTCGAGTATGGACGTAGGCGCTCCTGACGAGACATTGCGCAACAGCCGACAGCGTGCACAATATCGCTCATGAGTGAACGCATGTGGGATGACGCGCTCGCAGTGCTTCGCCGGGCTGCAGCATCCGTTTCCCTTGATCCCTTGCTGGAAGCGCATCTCATGCATGCTGACCGCGCAGTGCAGGTGTCGGTACCCGTCCTTCGCGATGACGGAAGCGTAAGCGTTTTCGACGGATATCGAGTGCAGCACGACAATACCCTTGGTCCATACAAAGGCGGCATTCGCTATCACCCGGCAGTAACGACCGACGAGGTGCGCACACTCGCGCTGTGGATGACCATCAAGTGCGCGGTGGTCGGCATTCCGTTCGGCGGCGCAAAAGGCGGGATAGCGGTTGACCCAAAATCGCTCACCGAGCGGGAATTGGAAGCGTTAACGCGCGAATTCGCACGAAAACTCTACCCGCTCGTCGGACCGGAGCGCGACATTCCGGCTCCGGACGTGCAGACGAACGCACGCATCATGGATTGGTTTGCAGACGAGTATGGCAAGGTGCGCGGCGAGAGGACGCCCGCGGTCGTAACGGGCAAATCACTGAACGCTGGCGGTTCGGAGGGGCGCACAGAAGCGACCGGCTATGGAGGCGCAGAGGTGCTGCTGGAAGTGCTTCGCCGCATGCACGAGCCGTTGGAGGGGCTGACGGTTGCCGTGCAGGGCTTTGGCAACGTTGGCTTTCATTTTGCGCAAAAACTTGCCGGCACCGGGCTGCGCGTCGTCGCAGTGTCCGATTCGAAGGGCGGCATCTACGTCCCCGACGGCATCGCAGACATCACTGCGGTCGAAGAGTGCAAAAGGAGCCAAGGGACCGTTGCGGGCTGCTACTGCATCGGCTCTGTGTGCAATGAGGCGAATAAGGAACAGCTGCACGCGTCGGAGATCTCCGGCGAGGATATATTTTCGCAGGAAGTCGACATTCTCGTTCCTGCTGCACTGGAAAATGTACTCACGAAGGATACCGCGCCGCGCGTGCGTGCTCGGTACGTCCTCGAGCTTGCCAACGGCCCTACGACGGCCGAGGCGGACGCGGTGCTTCTTGAGCGTGGCGTAACAGTCATCCCCGATGTTCTGGCGAACGCAGGCGGGGTCGCCGTGTCCTACGCCGAGTGGAAGCAAAACATGGCGAACGAGAGCTGGAGCCGCGAGCGGGTACTGCGAGAGCTTGAGGATACAATGCGACGCGCAACATCGGAAGTGCTTGAGGAGGCACAGAGCGGAGACATCCCGCTGCGCGATGCCGCATATCGTACGGCGATCCGGCGCCTGCAAACGGGGGCGCCTTCATCCTGAGCGCGCGTAAGGACACGCTGAGCGCGTCGTCCTCGTATGCATGGATTCACGAAGCGGCGTCTATGTGATAGCCGGCTTTGCGGCACTCGCGCTTCTCCTTGCGCTTGCCGCGTACCACGTATTCTTTCGGGACGGGGACGAAGCCGCGTTTAACGCGCTTTCTCTCGAGGAGCGCATGGCTATGTGCCGCTCTCTTCCGAACGGTTCTTCGCATGAAGTGCGCACTGCGGAGCGCTTGTTCATCAACCTCCCCGAGGATATATATCCATACGCACATCGCTCTTTTGTATTCGAGGGGGCCAGGGCCGCGCTCGTGCCGAGCGGCGAAGCGCTCTATATAGACGAGTCGTTCAAGCGCGGCCACTGCGTCACGCACCTGTACGAATTTAGCGGCGAGGGCAGCGTGGAGCTTGTGGTATCGAGCGCACGCCATGCACTGCCCGAATATCGGGTATATGTGAGTGTTGTCGCTAACGAGTAGTGTGTGCATCACGCACCCCTGCTGCACAATGCGCCGCTCCTCCACTCGCGCTCTAGCCCATCGAAGCTCATCCACAGAGAGAGCTGGCAGCCACTGCGCTGTATGATACAGTGCTGCGGTACGAGGCCCTGCCTCCTGCCGCCAAAGGGCTGGCAGCATACGCATGCCATGCGACAAGTATTGATCATTGTGGCTGTTGCCGTTACAGCGGTGACCGGCGTGGTCCTACTCTTTACGCACGTGCAGGTGCGCACCGAAAGCGACGTACTCGCACGAGACCTGGAGCAGCGCACCCGCATACTTGCGGAAAGTTTGCAGGAATCGGTCGAGCCCGCATACATCGTGCAGTCGCAGAGCGCGCTTCAGCGTATCGTCGAGCGCTTTGCCAACCGCCAACCTCTCGTCGGGGTAGCCGTGGTCGACCGCGCAGGCACGGTCGTTGCGGCGTCCGAACATGTCTCGGAGGCGGGGGTAGTCGGCGTCGTGCCGACCGTCTCAGCGCTGCAGGGTGAAAGCGGTGGGAGCTTCTTGCGTACTGCGGAAGCGACCATGTATGTGTATGCGGTGCCGCTTACGGATGAAACAGGCGAAGTGACCGCGGCGATGGTCGTCGTGCAGGACGCCTCCTACATAGACGAGCGCGCGTACAGCACATGGTGGAACAATATCGCCCGCCTTCTTGCGTACGTGCTGCTTTTTGGCGCTGCGGTGGCGCTTCTGGTGCGGTGGGTCGTACTGCGGCCGCTCATGGCCCTCGCTGCGACGGTCAAATCGGCGCGCACGGGACGCGGCGGCCTAAAGGCATTGGAGCCGCTGAAGCAGAACTTATTTTTCATGCCGCTTGCGCGCGAGATATCGGAGATGACGAAGAGTCTCGGACAGGCGCGGCATGCGGCGAGCGAGGAGGCGCGCCTCCGGCTTCAAAAAATAGATACACCGTGGACGGCGGAGCGTTTGAAGGAATTTATCCGGACGTATTTAAAAGGCCGTCCCATCTACGTAGTGTCGAATCGCGAGCCATACGCGCATACGCGACGCGGCAACGAGATACTGTGGTCCGTCCCTGCAAGCGGCATGGTGACGGCGCTTGAGCCCGTGATGGCCGCGGCGGGCGGGATGTGGATAGCGCACGGCGGCGGAGATGCGGACAGGGAGGTGACGGACGAGAGCGGCAAGGTCGCGGTACCGCCGGATGACCCGAAGTACACGCTTAAGCGCATATGGCTCGAGCCCGAAGAAATAAAAGGCCACTACGACGGCTTTTCCAACGAGGCGCTGTGGCCGCTATGCCACACCGCGCACACGCGCCCGATATTCCGCAATGAGGATTGGGCGATGTACAAGCGCGTCAATGGGAAATTTGCCGAACAGATACTCTCTGAGCTGAAAGACGTTCAGCGCCCCATCATCCTCATACAGGACTACCATTTCGCGCTCCTGCCGCAGATGCTGAAAGACGCGCGCCCCGATGCGCAGATAGGCATCTTTTGGCACATTCCCTGGCCGTCACCAGAGGCGTTCAGCATATGCCCGTGGCGCAAGGAGCTTTTGGAGGGCATGCTTGGCGCCGATATCGTGGGCTTCCATACGCAGCAGTACTGCAACAACTTTCTCGATACCGTAGGCAAGGAGATAGAATCACTCATCGATTTCGAACAGTTCGCCGTGACGCGCGACGACCACGTGTCGTACATCAAGCCATTTCCCATATCGATAGCATTCACGAACGGCGCCGAACGCGACGAGGCCGACAAGCCCGATAAAAAGGTGCTCTCCGTTCTCGGCATAAAGACCGAGCGATTCGGGCTAGGCGTCGACCGAATGGATTATACGAAAGGCATTCTTGAGCGCTTTAAGGCCATTGAATTTTTGCTCGAGAAGCATACGAAGTACAGAGAGAAGTTCACGTTCCTGCAGATCGCGCCACCTTCGCGCGAGGGTGTCGAGAAATACCGAGAATACGGCGCTGCAGTGAAGCAGGAAGCCGATCGCATCAACAAGCGTTTCGGCAAGAACGGCTGGCGACCCATCGTTCTCGAGACGCGGCACTACACCCACAGCGAGCTCGAACCGCTCTACCGGCTCGCGGACGTGTGCGTCGTAACCTCGCTGCACGACGGCATGAACCTTGTCGCCAAGGAGTTCGTCGCCGCCCGCGACGACGAATCAGGCGTGCTGGTGCTCTCGCAGTTCACGGGCGCCGCCCGTACGCTCAAAGGTGCGCTCCTTGTCAATCCATATAGCGCGGAGGAAACCGCAGAGGCGGTGCATAAGGCCCTCTCCATGTCGCCGACCGAGCAGTACCGGCGCATGCGCGCCATGCGCAATACGATCAAGGACTACAACGTATACCGCTGGTCCGCGGAGCTCATTAAAGCGGTCGCCAGCATCGCGTAACCATGTTGAGCGCCGCGCGGCACATCGATGAAATAGCGAGGCGCGTGAGGCGTGCGGGCGGCGCACTCTTGTTCCTTGATTTTGACGGCACGCTTGCGGAGATCGCTACGACGCCGGAGTCCGCGCGCATGAGCGCCCGAACGCGGCGCGCGCTCAAGGCGTGCGTTGCGCGATACCGCGTTGCAGTCATTAGCGGGCGGGCGCTCGCGGACGTCCGCAGAAAGGTGGGTATGCGCACGGTGGCCTACGTCGGCGGCCACGGAACGGAATACAGCATTGGCCGTCTGCGGGGCGTGTCGGGACTGCCTGCCGCTCTTCGCGCGTCACTCCGTGACGCGGCACGGCGCTTTCTGCCATTGTGCAAGGAATACCCGGGATTGCGCATCGAGCGTAAACCTTCGTCCGTTTCGGTACACTACCGCCGGCTGGAGCCGCGCGCGCTCCGCTCATTCGCGCGAATAGCGCGGCGGCTATGCACGGATATAGCGGCCGAAGGGTCGTTACGTATTATGTTCGGGAAAAGGGTCCTTGAATTTATGCCCGCTATCGGATTTGGGAAAGGGCATGCAGTGGGCCTCTTGCGGCGCGAGTTGGACCCTCGCCGCACACTGCCGGTCATATATATCGGGGACGATACCACGGACGAGGAGGCATTTCGCGCACTTCCGCGCGAGATTACCGTACGCGTGGGCGTGCGCCGCAGCAGCGCCGCACGGTACGTTCTCCGCAGGCGCGCCGACGTCGACCTGCTTCTGGAGCGGCTTGCCACCTTGTAGAGGCGAGCGCACGCCCGTGCGCAGCTGTGCATAACTTGCACCGAACGGTCGACATGCGTGTAAAAATATAGACAAGGGTCGATGTTACCGTTAATTCGTGCGCACATTGCACTTATGAAATATTTACACATTGCGACATTTTCGCTCGTCATCATCGGCGGTGTTAATTGGATGCTTCTCGCGCTTACCGGTTGGGAGATAGGAGCGCTCTTTGGCGGAATGGACGCCCTGCTATCCAAAGCGATTTATGTGCTGGTGGGTCTTTCGGCAGTGTACCTCGCTGTCATGCACAAGCGTGCATGCCGCGAGTGTTCTGTTGAGGAGCAACATTCCGCACCCATGGGAGCGGCGATGTAGGGATAGCGTTTTTTACAGGCAGCCGGCTCGCACGGATGCGCGCCGGCTGTTTGCGCGCGGCGGTGCGCGATGCGAGGGTACCGGGATTCGACCCGGCGCGCGCCGAGGTGTAGGATACGAGCATGGCATATGCACCGAGCGATACCGTCCTTAAGAAATACGCCGACGTGTTGGTCAATTTTGCATTGGGGGGCGGTAAGGGTATCCGAAAAGGCGACGTAGTGCGCCTTTCCGCATACGAGGCGGCGAAGCCGCTTTTTATCGCCGTCCACAACGCGATAATCGACGCGGGAGGCCATGTTATCTCCAACTACGGCCCGGACGAGGAGCAAGGCGACAAGCGGCGCAATATGAATTACACCCGATATTTTTTCGAGCACGCGAAGCCGCATCAGCTGGATTTCTTTCCAAGAAAATACCTGCGAGGGCTCATTGACGAGATAGACCATTCCGTTTTCATCATATCCGAAGCCGATCCTCACGTGCTCAAGGGCGTTGACGCGAGAAAAATCATGCGCCGTGGCGTCGCGATGAAGCCCTTTATGGACTGGCGGCGCAAGAAGGAGAACAAAGGCAAGTTCACATGGACTGTTGGCCTCTATGGCACTCCGGCTATGGCACGCGAGGCCGGCCTGTCGGAGAGGGCCTACTGGGAGCAGATAATCAAGGCGTGCTTTCTCGACAAACGAGATCCGATCGCTGCGTGGAAGAGTGTCTACAAGCGGCTAGAACACTATCGGACCAAGCTCAACAAACTTTCGCCGCGTATTGACCGCCTGCATGTGCGCGGGCGCGACGCCGACCTCTGGATACGCCTGGGCGAGAAGCGCGCATGGCTCGGCGGTTCCGGCCGCAATATTCCCAGTTTCGAACTTTTTACCTCGCCGGACTGGCGGGGCACTGAGGGTTGGATACGCTTTAATCAACCGCTGTACCGCTACGGCAGCAAAATAACGGGCATCGAGCTTGCGTTCAAGGGGGGACGGGTCGTTACAAGCAAAGCACGCACGAACGAGCGGCTGCTTAAGGAGATGATAGCGACTCCGGGCGCCGACAAGGTCGGGGAGTTTTCGCTTACCGACAAGCGATTCTCGCGCATAACGAAATTCATGGCGGATACGCTTTTTGATGAGAACGTTGGCGGGCCGGAGGGGAATACCCACATTGCCCTCGGTATGGCGTACGAAGATTGCTATGCGGGGGACGTAGCGAAGCTCACGAAGAAAATGTCCGCTGCGCTCGGCTATAACGACTCGTCGGTGCATACGGACATCGTCTCGACGACTCGGCGCACGGTAACGGCTCACCTGAAGGACGGTACGGAGAGAGTCATATACGAGAACGGCGTCTTTACGCTGTAGTGTCAGATGGCCGCGGCAGCGCCAATACCAATCCTTGAAGTGTTGAGGCCCGCGGCGCCATCGCGCCGCGGGCCTATGCCGCCTTCCTGTGCCGGCGTGTAATCCAACGCCACCCATAAAAGGCACGTGCCCAATGGGTATACCGGGCAAGACACACCTTGCTGCAAAAGTAGAGCGCGTCCCCGCACGGCAGCACGATGGTGTGCTTTGAGCCGTCCATGGAGTGTGGCGACGTACATCTCAGATATCCGCATCGGTCCCGTCGTGACCTCATCGCATCCTCCAGTTCCCCGCTAACTCAACCGTAATCCCCTGCGGGGTATGAGTCAACGATATGTACACAGGAGCGCGATGCCTGCGAGTGTCCCGGACGCACGTCATAGCGGCTTCATGCGGACGCACGACAATGGAGGCGGGATAAGGTCGTGTTAGCAGAAACTAAGCGCGAGTAACTTCATATGTTGTGGACGATCGCTGGTATCCTTGTCGTGCTCTGGCTTCTTGGAATGATAACTGCAACGACGTTCGAGGGGTTCTTGCACGTACTTCTCGTACTGGCAGCGGTGGCTATTCTCATACGGCTCATTCAAGGCCGAAACCCAATTCAGTAGTCAGATGCGCAACCGGGAGAAGCAGTTTTGCCGTTTTGTTGATTCTACGAAGTAGACTTTGCGAAAAATTGATATACCGCTGTGCTGTCCGGTCGGACATGACAGCGGTATACGGGGATGCGCCGCTTGTGAGCAGCAATTCCTTCACATGCGCATGGAAGAGCGTCGTGCGGGGGTACCATGCTCATCGGGCCCATCTTTACAGGACAGCCGCTCCTCCGTGCGCTCGCGGGACAGATACCGTTCACGCTTATGCACCTTGCGGGAACAATAGTGTTTGCGACGACTCTCGGCCCCGTACTCTACCGATGGGTCGTTCAGAATGAAGTACTTGAAACACACGTAGCGTGGCAACGCGTACTTGCGTACGCGCGGCGGATCTAGCGCCTCTCGCGAGGCGTAAAACGCGGCAGCTGCAAAACAAAGACCACCAAGGCGGTGCAGGGCGGGGGTGACCGCAACACGCCTTGGTGGTCTAGCCGCGCTAACGGGGGGTCGCGCGGAATTTGCTGACGCTAGCATACTACAGGGTCGCGCTTTGTAAAGGGGCCGATGAATTGCCTGCCATGTCCGTCGGGATGCTATTATGAACGGCACATATGTCGTTGGAAGCGGAAATACGCGCGGAGAGGGAGAAAAAGCTCGCGCTGTTGCGCTCCGCGGGCATGGAGCCATACCCGGTATCGACCGAGCGCGACAGCACCATAGCGGAGCTGCTTGAGGAGTTTGACGCGTTGGAGCAGAGCGGCACGACCCGGACGATCGCGGGGCGCATCGCTTCCATACGCGGACAGGGCGGCATAACATTCGTCGACGTTATCGACGGCACGGCGCGAGTACAGCTCGTATTGAACAGGAAGGAGATGGATGCCGCCCGTTTCGATCTGTTCCAAGAAGCAGTGGACCAGAGTGACTTCATTCAAGCCACGGGTGCCGCATTCAGGACCAAGCGCGGCGAGCGCTCGCTGAGTGTAATCAAGTGGAAGATGCTGGCCAAGTCGCTTCGTCCGGTGCCCGACGAGTGGTACGGCGTGAAGGACGAGGAGCTGCGGCTTCGCGAACGCTACCTCGACATACTGCTCAATGAGGACGTGCGAGCGATGTTCGAGCGCCGTGCGGCGTTTTGGCAGGTTATCCGCACGTTTTATCTTCAGCGCGGTTTTCTGGAGGTCGAGACGCCGGTCTTCGAGAATTCGCCGGGAGGCGCCGACGCGCGTCCCTTTATAACGCATCACAATGCACTCGACATGGATGTGTATTTGCGGATCTCTCTTGAGCTGTGGCACAAGCGGCTGCTTGTCGCCGGCTACCCCAAGGTGTTTGAAATAGGGCGCGTATTCCGAAACGAGGGTCAATCGCGCGAGCATCTGCAGGACTACACGATGCTCGAATCGTATGAAGCATACATGGACATGCAGCGCGGTATGCACATGGTGCAGGAGCTGTATCGAGCTATCGCCTCGGAAGTGTACGGTACGCACTCATTTTCGATGCGCGGGCATGCGGTCGACCTGGCCGGACAGTGGAATACCATTGATTATTCCAGTGCCATCCGCGACGCCTACGGGATCGACCCGCTCGAGTGTACTGAGGCGGAGGCGATCTCGAGCGCACAGAGCGCCGGCGTCCTTGCGGAAAATACGGGCCGAAACAAGGCTCGAGCGATAGACAACTTGTGGAAGCGGCTGCGCAAGGACATAGCCGGTCCCGCATTCCTCATCGGGACGCCGGTGTACCTCGAACCCTTGGCAAAGCGCAGTGCGAGCGATGAGCGGGTGGTCGAGCGCATGCAGGTTATCATCGCAGGGTCCGAGGTTGGAAAGGGGTTTAGCGAATTGAACGACCCGCTCGACCAGCGCGCGCGCTTCGAGGAGCAGCAAAAACTTCGAGAGGGAGGCGATGAGGAAGCGCAACGCCTGGACCTCGAGTACATACGCGCTATGGAATACGGAATGCCGCCGGCATTCGGTTTCGGCGTCTCCGAGCGCCTGTTTGCTTTTTTTGAAGATACGCCTGCGCATGAATCCCAGCTCTTCCCGTTGCTTAAGCCGCGGCAGTAGTGCTACGATGCGGCCACTCGCCTATGGGCGAGCGGTATCAACCGAGCCGAGCTTTTGCTCGGCCAAATAGAAAGGAGTGCCCCGGGTCTTTTTTTGGCAGGGCGCGCCGCTCCCGCGGCGCGCCCAATTCTTTTAGTAGTACACTACGTGTATGGACATGCGCGAATTCGAGCGGCTTGTGGCTGAAGGGTACGAGCGGCTTCCCGAATGGGTGAGGGAGAACATACGCAATGTGGCGCTGCTAGTGGAGGATGAACCATCGGAGGAGGATAGGGAAGCGGAAGGCCTACAGCGCGAGGAGACGCTGCTCGGGCTCTACAAGGGGGTGCCGCTTTCCGAGCGTGGAAGCGACTACGGCGTCGGTGCGACGCTTCCCGACACCATCACGCTGTACCGACACCCTATCCTCGAGCTGGCGCATGAATCCGTTGACGAGCGCGCATCCGAAGAGGATGTGAGGGAGAAGGTGAGAGAGATCGTCGCGGACACGGTATGGCACGAATTTGCCCACCATTTCGGCATGAATGAGCAAGAAGTGCGCCAGCGCGAGGGCGAGCGGGGTATCGGGGATTACCGTGCTCAAAATGGCCGAACATGACGCTCCGTTGCAGGGTGCAGCGCGGCGCTTCCTCACGTCGGCTGCAAGCCGCGCCCGGCCGTTTTTTTGGTGGTATAGTACGCGCATGAAGCTGTCAGAGGTGCTGCGCGAGCGCGGGTATGTGTATCAACACTCCTCGGAAACTCTTGAGGAAATTACGGACGGCAAAAAGCGCACCGTGTACCTCGGCATAGACCCGTCCGCCGATTCGCTCCACGTTGGGAACCTTGTGGTTCTTCTTGCACTCCGGCGTTTTCTGGAGGACGGGCATAGCGTTATTCTTCTCACCGGCGGCGGCACGGGCATGATAGGCGATCCGGGCGGAAGAAGCGGCGAACGTGCGCTGCTTGACGAAGAAACGATAGCGCACAATAGCGCGCGTGTTCGTGCGCAAATGGAGAAAGTGTTCGGCACGGCCGATTTCAATAGCGTTAACAATGCGGATTGGCTGTATGACCTGAAGCTTCTGGACTTTCTGCGCGATGTGGGCAAGCATTTCACCGTCAATGCGATGATTAAAAAGGAGATGGTACGCGAGCGGCTCGATGCCGAGTCGCCCATCTCGTTCACCGAGTTCTCGTACTCGCTGCTGCAGGGTTACGATTTCATGCATCTCAATGCGATGCATGGGTGCGATGTTCAGATAGGCGGCTCGGATCAGTGGGGCAATATTCTCGCCGGAGTGGAATACGTGCGCCGTGCAAGCGGCAGGACGGTATACGGTCTGACGGTTCCGCTTCTCATCAATAAGGCAACGGGAAGAAAGTTCGGCAAGAGTGAAGAGGGCGCGATATGGCTAGACTCCGCCAAGACGACGCCATTCATGCTGTACCAATTTTTTCTTAATACGGACGACGACGCCGTGGAAGAATACCTCTTGAAGCTTACGCTTCTTCCCAAAAGCGAGATAGATGAAATGATGCAAAAGCACGCTTCTGCGCCTGGTGAGAGACAGGCGCAGCGGCTCCTTGCGAACACCGTGACCGAGCTTGTCCATGGCGCGGACGCTGCCCATTCGGCGGAAAAAATGTCGGAAACACTGTTCGGCAGATCTGATGCTGCCGCGCTCTCAAAGGATGAAGTTACGGCCTTGCTAGAGGGCGTTCCGTCGCTGCAAACACGGGTGGGGGAACCGCTCGCCGACGTGCTAGTCCAGGCGGCACTTGCCGCCTCCAAGCGCGAGGCGCGGCAGTTCATGGCCGACGGCGCCGTCGCGCTCAACGGTGCGAAGGTCACGGATCCGTCGCGGGTTCTTATGAAGGAGGACTTTCAAAATGCGCCCGTCGCCATCGTGCGGCGCGGGCGGCGGAATGCGGCCGTGCTCACGCTCGGTTCATAGACCTTCTGCTATCTTGTAGTGCCATGAAATCAAAAGGAAGGGACCCGCGCGGCGAGTTCAGGACGGTGCATCCGCCGCGTGTCGCGCCGCGCATGGAAGGCGCGGTTAAGAATACGGGCATTAAGCCGAAGAAGAAAAGCAGGAAGGCGTAGGTAGGCCAGCTGGCCGGCAGCGTGTTACGGGCAACACTTCCGCATTTGCTGCGGTCGCGGGCCTCGGCGCGAGCTGCCAGTCGTAAGAAACCTGGTACAGTAGTGTGTTATGCGCCAGAAATTCATGCTCCGGGCCCCATATGAGCCCGCGGGGGACCAGCCGCGCGCCATCGAGGCGCTTTTGAAGGGCCTTCACGCGGGAAAGCTGCATCAAACGTTGCTCGGTGTCACAGGCAGCGGCAAGACGTTCACGGTAGCGAACACCATTGCGGCACATGGAAAGCCGACGCTCGTTATTGCGCACAACAAGACGCTTGCGGCGCAGCTCGCTGCGGAGTATCGAGAATTCTTTCCGGAGAATGCCGTACACTACTTCGTGTCGTACTATGATTTTTACCAGCCGGAGGCGTATGTTCCCGTCAGCGATACGTATATCGAGAAGGAAGCGCAGATCAACGAAGACATAGAGCGGCTGCGCCATGCAGCGACGCAAGCGCTCTTGACGCGACGAGACGTAATAGTCGTCGCATCCGTCTCGTGCATCTACGGGCTTGGAAGCCCTATTGAATACGAGAAAGTGAATCTTAAGCTGAGCGCAGGCGAGCCGATGACGCGCTCGGCGCTCGCAAAGCGATTGGTCGGTATGCACTTTGAGCGTACGACGGCGGATCTCTCGCCCGGCACGTTCCGCGCACTCGGTGCGACAGTTGAGATCATGCCTGCCAATGAGCGCACTATCTATCGCGTGGATACGGCGGGAGGGGCCATCGCGCGGATCGAGGAACTGGACCCTGTTTCGCGCGTGATACGCGGCTCGCCAGAGGCCGTATTCGTCTTCCCTGCACGCCACTACGTCACACCTAAGGAAACTATCGATGCTGCGCTTGCGGACATCGAGGCGGAACTCGAGCTTCAGCTAAAACGTTTCGCGGACAGTGGGAAGATACTTGAGGCGGAGCGCCTGAAACGCCGTACGCGGCAAGACATCGCAATGATACGAGAATTCGGGTATTGCAACGGCATCGAGAATTACTCGCGGCACTTCGACAGGCGCAAGCCGGGCGAGCCGCCTCACACGCTGCTCACGTATTTCCCTCATGCGGATGACGGTACGCCGGAGTTCGTTACCGTTATTGACGAATCCCATGTGACCGTGCCGCAGATCGGGGCGATGTACGCGGGTGATCGCTCGCGGAAGGAGACGCTTATCGAGCACGGTTTTCGCCTCCCCAGCGCGGTCGATAATCGCCCCCTTACGTTCGAGGAGTTTAACGAGCGGGTGGGGCAGGTCATATACACGTCCGCGACACCGGCGCCGTACGAGCTCGGCCTCTCGGGCACGCCCGTGCAGCAGATAATCCGTCCGACGGGGCTTGTCGACCCTGAAATAGACGTGCGGCCGATCATTGCGCGGGGCGCGTATGCGGGCCAGGTCAAGGATTTTATCGACGAGGCTGCGACGGTGACTGCGCGCGGCGCGCGCTCCCTCGTGACGGTGCTCACCAAGAAAATGGCCGAAGACCTCTCGCAGTTTCTCGTCGAGCGTGGCATACGCGCACGCTACATACACAGCGATATTAAGACCATTGAGCGTATAGAGATACTGACTGATTTTCGAAAGGGCGAATTCGACGTTCTGGTTGGCGTGAACCTGCTTCGTGAGGGGCTCGATCTGCCGGAAGTTGAATTGGTGGGGATACTGGATGCGGATAAAGAAGGATTCCTGCGCTCTGAGACATCGCTCATACAAACGATCGGTCGCGCAGCCCGCAATGTACGTGGGCGTGTCATTCTCTATGCTGAGAACGTGACTGGATCCATGGAACGAGCTATTGGGGAAACGAACAGGCGCCGCGCGCTTCAAAGAGCGTACAATGAGAAGCATGGCATTACGCCAAAAACGGTCGAGAAGCGCATACGGAACATCATGGGAGACATTACGCGCGTGCGCGAGCGAGCGATACGGCGGCTTGCCGAGGACGACGTTGCCGCCTTCGGCGGGGATGTGAAAAAGGCCGTGGCGGAGAAGCGGCGCCAGATGCACGAGGCCGCAGACCGGCTTGATTTCGAGACGGCGGCCCTGCTGCGCGATGAGATACGGCAGCTTGAGTCCGCCAAAAAGTAGTATGCTCGACGTTCGTGAACAGGTTCCGCTTGCTCCGCTGACAACGTTCGGCATCGGCGGCCCCGCACGGTATTTTGTCGACGTCACGTCTGAGAAAGAGATAATGCAGGCGCTGCACTGGGCAACGCGCAAAAATGTCCGCGCGGTGCTCTTGGCGGGCGGGAGTAATGTCTTGGTACCGGATGAAGGGCTTGAGGCGCTCGTGATACGCATCGCACAGAGTGCGTACGATATCAGCGGGGCAACGCTTATCGCGGACGCGGGATGCAACTTGTGCGAGCTCATTGGAAAGACCGCGGCGGCGGGACTCGGCGGGTGGGAGAGACTCGCCGGCATACCCGGTACTATCGGCGGCGCTGTACGCGGGAATGCCGGTGCCTTCGGCACCGAAATGAGAGATATCGTGGTGTGGGTACGGGCCGTAGATATGGAGAGCGGAGAGGTGCGCGAATACACGAATGAGGAGTGCCACTTTTCGTATCGTATGAGCTATTTCAAACGAAATCCTGCATTGTTCGTTACCAAAGTGTGCGTGGCGCTGGAAGAAGTGCCTCCTGTTGAGGCACAACGGATAATAGAAGAGACCGTCGCAGAGAGAGAGCGTCGGCACATACAAGATGTGCGCGCAGCCGGTTCGTACTTCATGAATCCTGTAGCGCCGAAAGCGATACAGTCTCGTTTTGAAAAAGAGAAGGGCGTTGCTGCTCGCGGAGGGCGCGTGCCCGCCGGCTGGCTCATAGAAAAGGCGGGCCTAAAAGGAGCGCGCGTTGGCGGAGCGCAGGCAAGCGAGCAGCATCCAAACTATCTTGTCAACACGGGTACTGCGACAGCCGCGGACGTACGCGCTTTGGCGGAGCGTATACGCGAGGCGGTGCAGGACGCCTTTGGCGTCGAGCTGCAAGAGGAAGCCGTCGTGCTCGGGAGGGATGGGCGCACCGTCCGCTAGCCGGGTTTTTTGGTGTCGAATACCCACACTAATACGAGTATCCAGCCCACGACCGTCCAACCGATCATAAAGTTAGTGAAAAATATCGCGCGGGGATTAACATGCCGCAGAATATAGGCGAGGAACGTCGGAAAGAAGTAGACGTACAGAAAGCCGAGTATAACTACGAATTCGGTCATGCGATGATGGCCGAGTATACCCGACTTCATCCACTGGACAAAATTACGCACTCGCGGGGTCGGAGCCGTCTTTACACGCTCTTCTTTGCCGCCTCACCCGTCGAGTGTCCCCGTCCCTCGCCGCGCGGCGTGTCTAGCGCCCAGATGAGTGACAGGAACCAGCCGACCACGCTCCACGCGAGCAGCAGGTTGACGAAGAATACGCCCCCGGGATTCGCGTGGCGAAGATAGACGGCAAGGATGGTCGGAAAAAAGTATACATAGACGACCGCGATCGCAATAAGGAGTTCTCTCATAGGGTTCAGCGGCAGTCTTTACCGCGCAATGTGCTATAGTGCCCGTGCCTTGCCCTAGGGACAGCCCTCGGGGCACACTGGATTGTTATGCCAGTGTGCTTGTGCATGCATGAATGGCTGGTGAAGGCGCGGGCGGGCAAACAGAGCTATGCAGGACAAAATAACCATAAAAGGCGCGCGTACGCACAACCTCAAAAACATTACGGTTGAGATGCCGCGCAACAAGATGATCGTATTCACCGGTCTGTCGGGCTCGGGTAAGTCGTCGCTCGCATTCGATACGATATTCGCCGAGGGACAGCGCAAGTATGTGGAGTCGCTGTCGGCCTATGCGCGTCAATTCTTGCGCCAGATGCAGAAACCGGACGTCGATGAGATATCTGGTCTTTCACCGGCAATATCGATCGATCAAAAAAGCCGCTCGAATAATCCTCGCTCGACAGTGGCAACTATCACGGAAGTATATGATTACCTGCGCGTACTCTACGCGAGGATCGGGCACCCGCACTGTCCCGTTTGCAGCAGGGAAGTGAAGAAGTTGACCAATGAGGAGATACTGGACGCGGTACTGAAAAGCGTAACAGCATCGTCGCGCACAGCTCGCGCAGGGCGTGCCCTCACTGCAGGCGTGTCAACCGCGACCATACGCATCGCGGCGCCTGTCGTCGTCGGCAGAAAGGGCGAATACTATCAACTGCTGTACGATCTTTTGAACAAAGGGTATGAGCGCGCGGTGATCGATGGCGCAGAAAAAAGCCTGCGCCAGCGCATAGTGCTCGAGAAAAACAAGAAGCACGACATCGATATCGTCGTGGACGATATATTCGTAAGCGAGTTCGCCGACGATAAAAAAGCGGCTCTTGAGCGGGCGTCGGAAGCTATCGAACGCGCGCTGCACGAGGCGGACGGTTTGGTACGCATCACGGAGCCGAACGGGGAAGCCCGCATTATATCCGCCAAGTTCATGTGTCCGTACGACGGGTTCTCATTTCCAGAGGTGGAACCGCGTCTATTTTCCTTTAACTCCCCGTACGGTGCGTGCCCTGAGTGCAACGGGCTAGGGACAAAGCATCTTTTTGGCAACGAGGAGTGCGAAGCGTGCAAAGGTGCGCGCCTGCGGCCGGAGGCGCTGCACGTCATGCTCGAGAGCGGCGGAAAGGGCGCCGCGCGAAGAAATATCGTCGAGATAGCCGGGATGTCTATCGCTGAGGCAGCAGATTTCTTCTCAGGGCTGAAGCTGTCAAAAAGCGAACAGGAGATATCGCGCACCGTTATCAAAGAGATTTCGAGCCGGCTGCAGTTTATGATAAATGTCGGTATCGAGTACCTGACGCTGGATCGGCGCGCCAATACGCTCTCCGGAGGAGAAGCGCAGCGCATACGGCTGGCATCGCAGCTTGGCAGCGGACTTGTTGGTGCGCTCTATGTGCTGGACGAACCCACAATAGGCCTCCATCAGCGCGATAATGACCGACTTATCCGCACGCTGCAACACTTGCGGGAGCTCGGAAATACCGTGCTTGTGGTCGAACATGATGAGGACACCATTTATGCGGCGGACTATATTATCGACCTTGGACCGGGAGCCGGCGTGCACGGCGGGGAGATAGTGGCCGCAGGGTACGTGGAGGATTTGATAGGGGCGAAGTCAAACCCTTCCGGCTCCCGCACGCTCGCATATCTGCGCGGGGAGGATGAGATTGAGATACCGTCAAAGCGCCGGGACGAGAATCGAGGCACGTTAAAGGTGCGCGGCGCAACAAAGTTCAATGTAAAGAAGGTCAATGCGGACATTCCTCTTGGGAAGTTCGTCGTTATTTCGGGCGTTTCCGGAAGCGGCAAATCGACCTTCTTGTACGAGATACTGCACAGGAACCTGCGTGCGCGCTTTGATCCGCGCTACCGAACCGCTACGAAGTATAATGTTGATGATTTTAGCGGCACAGAGTACGTGGGGCGCGCGATACTGATAGACCAGAGCCCTATCGGAAGAACGCCGCGCTCCAATCCGGCTACCTATACTGGTGCATTCACGCACATCAGGGATCTTTTTGCCATGACGGAAGAGGCGCGGACGCGTGGCTGGGGGCCGGGGCGCTTTTCATTCAACGTCAAAGGTGGGCGCTGTGAAGCATGCCAGGGGAACGGCTTGATCGCAGTTGAAATGCACTTTCTTCCTACTGTGTATGTCACGTGCGATATCTGCCGAGGCAAGCGGTACATGAAAGAAACACTCGAGGTGAAATATAAAAAGAAGAGCATACACGATGTGCTCTCCATGACAGTCGAGGAAGCGTTACTCTTTTTCGAGGACATACCTGCCGTATCCGATCGCCTGCGTACGCTCATGGACGTGGGGCTTGGGTATCTGGAGCTCGGGCAGAGTGCGACGACGCTCTCAGGCGGCGAGGCGCAGCGCGTCAAGATAGCGTCAGAGCTGTACCGGCCACATCTTACGAAAACGGTGTATCTCTTGGACGAGCCGACGGTCGGCCTGCATTTCGACGACGTTAAGAAGCTTATCGAAATACTGCAGCGTTTGGTTGACCGCGGCAACACCGTCGTTGTCATCGAGCACAACTTGGATGTTCTTAAGTCCGCGGATTACATTCTCGACATGGGGCCTGAAGGCGGCGCGGGAGGCGGAAAGATCGTCGCTCGGGGCACTCCTGAACAAGTCGCCGCAAGCGAGGGTTCGCACACTGCGCCGTACTTGAGACGTGCCTTAAAGCGCAAGCGCTAGCGGCAGCATATGGAACGAAAAGCATTGCGCACGCTTTCTCTGCCCGATGCCCCCGGCGTCTACTTTTTTCGCGGTCCAAGGCGCTCGATACTCTATATCGGGAAAGCGGCTTCTCTATCCGACAGGGTACGGAGCTATTTCTCGGGCGATCTCGCGGCGTCTCGCTCACCCGCCATCGCGGGCATGGTCGCGCGCGCAAAAGACATCACATGGGAAGAGACGGATTCGGTGCTCGAGGCACTCATTCTGGAGGCGAACTACATTAAAAAGTATCAGCCCCCGTACAACGTTGAGCAGAAGGACAACAAGAGCTGGAATTACCTCTGCGTAACGCGCGAGAAGTTCCCGCAGGTGTTGGTGGTGCGCGGAAGAGAGCTGTTCGGGACGCAAGGAACGCGCAGGGATATGAAGGCGATATTCGGTCCATACCCGCACGGCGGCTCACTGCGCGAAGCACTGAGAATAGTGCGCAAGATCTTTCCGTTCAGAGATGCATCGTGCACGCCATGCGACGAACAGATGTTGGCAATGCATACACGGCGCCCCAGCAAGCGCAAAACTCTTCCCACAAAGGTTAAACCTTTGGCAAAGGTTAAACCTTTGGGAGGGCGGGCGGATGAATGTAGACCCTGCTTTAATAGACACATCGGGCTGTGCCCCGGCGTGTGCACGGGGGAAGTGACTGCGGCAGAATATGCCGGCACCATAAAGAATATTCGCGAGCTCTTTGCTGGCAAGAAGCGCTCGCTTGTGCGGCGCCTGCAACGGGAAATGCGTGCGGCGGCAAAGAGCGAGGACTACGAGCATGCGGCAACCTTGCGCACACAAGTAGAGGCGCTGGAGCACATTCGCGACGTGTCGCTGATCAAAAACGACGCAGGCATTTCAACAGGAGGATCTTTCCGCGTGGAAGCGTACGATGTCGCTCACACGAGCGGCGCGGAGACCGTAGGTGTTATGACTGTCGTCTCCGGCGGCGAGGCCATGAAAAGCGCCTACAGAATGTTTAAGGTTCGCGGCGTCAAGAACGACGATGCGGCCGCACTGCGGGAAATATTATCAAGGCGGCTCGTCCACACGGAGTGGCAGCTTCCGCGCGTCGTTGTCGTAGACGGCGGCAAGGCGCAGCTACGCTCTGCCGAGCGGCTCTTTCGCGAGGTCGGCGTATCAATTCCCGTTGTAGCGGTCGTAAAGGATGAGCGCCACAGGCAATCGCGCATTATTGGTGATGAGGGTGCGATACGCGCCTCGGAGCGTGATATTCTGCTGGCAAACCGGGAGGCGCATCGCTTCGCGCTTTCGTACCATCGAAAAAGGCGCGCGCACCAAGGTAGATGATTTTGCAGGCACGTATTGTATCCATCGGCCGTGGGGTTGCTATACTGTATCTATGCCTGAAGGTCCGGAGAAGGGCAATATCATCAAATTTCCTCGGAAGCGCAAGGAGAACGCCACACCTGCGTCGGAGGGTGACGCGTTGGGTACCGTGGGCGAGGATGCGCCTCGCCTCTCTAGAGACGAGGCGCGTGACATGGCAAGGAGCATAGCAAAACAACTCAGCAGTGATAAGACGGCACTTTTGGATGCGGAAAAGGAATGGCGTGAGAGGAATTGGGGACAGATTGACGCCACGGAAGAAACTCAGGCACAGTGGTTGGAGAAATGGAGAAAGGAGTCACGGGCAGCTTCCGAACCGATATTCCTGGAGTTGTTCGAACGATATACGAAGGACGCCTCTTACTATCCACCACTGAAAATTCTGGCATACGCGTCGGAGTACCTCCGTCGCTTTGGTGAACGGTCTGATCTGGCGCTTTCAGAAGATGAGGACGACTGGGGGTTGTAGGTATCGCGTTCTTACGCATCCCAACGCACTAGAACTAACGCCGCGCTCGCGAGCGCAGTATGAGGGGCACTGCGTGCGGATGTGCACATCACGGCGCTCGGTGAGATTTGTGCTGCTATACTTTGCGCATGGCTCGCTTGGTGGTCGCAGTGCTGCGAGGAGGCACCTCCGATGAATATACTTTGTCACTACGGACGGGTGCACAACTGCTGAGAGCGTTGCCTGAAGAGGAATACGACGTTCGCGACATTTTGATTGATGCGCAGGGCGTATGGCATTCCCGTGGACTGCCGCTTCCTCCTGCCCGCGCACTCACCGGCGTCGATGCCGTCCTTAACGGCCTGCACGGGGGCATCGGCGAGGACGGCACTCTCGCGCGGCTTTTGCGCCAATTGTCGGTTGCACACGCGACAGCAAGCGCGCACGCCTCCGCGCTTTCCCTGCACAAAGCGCGCGCCTCAGCTGTCATGCGAGAGGCGGGCATACACGTTCCTCGTGGCGTATTGTTCAGCGTTTCCAATGAGGTCCCGAGCACCACTATGGCACGAGCGGTTTTCGAGCAGTTCGGCCCGCCGTATATCGTAAAGCCGACATCAACCGGCGCGTCCCATGGCGTCGTGTATGTGGCATCGTATCCGGAACTACCTGAGGCAATTGCCCGCGTACTGGAGACATATGGCGCCGCGCTCGTGGAAGAGTACATTATCGGCGAGGAGACGACGGCCGCCGTGATGGACGATTTCCGCGGCGAAGAGCTCTACGCATTTCCGCCGGCGCGCGTCGTCCGGCCCGAGCGCGCGCGACATCTTGCGCACACGCATCACCTTGATGGAGCTATTCGATACAATACGCCATCCGATTTCTCGCACGCTGAAAAAGAAGCAATTGTCGAGGCGGCGCGCAAGGCCCACCGCGCGCTCGGGCTCTCTTTTGTTTCGCGCGCGGATATCATCCTCTCGCGGCGCGGCCCGTACGTACTCGAGGTGAATGCCGTGCCCGGGTTGTATGAAGGGGCGGCGCTCCCACCCATGCTTGAATCCGTCGGCTCATCAGTGGGAGAGTACGCCCGCCATCAGCTCCAACTCGCGCGTGAGCGCAATTAATTGTATTCTTGCTGCGTTAGGGCCAGTAGTTCAGTGGTAGAATGCCTCATTTGCAATGAGGAGGTCCGGGGTTCGATCCCCCGCTGGTCCACAGGGGTAAAAGACATGTGCCTTAGTGCACGAGGATGGATACTGCGCGTTCAGCAATGAGGGCGCCTGAAAGATTGCGGGCAACGAAGTTGACAACGTAAGGTCCGGCGCCGCGCCAATTCCAACCCGACACGTCTACCCATGCGCGCTTATGGAACCATCCTTCGTCGCTATCGTGCATCTCGTTCAGCCGGTCGCCGTCCACCTGCCAGAACATTCGGTACTCCGGCAGCGCGGCATCCTGCAGGAGCGCCTTAAACGGCTGGGTTCCCGATATTCCAGCGCCATCGGTCGGCCACCAAATATCGATATCTCCATTCTCCGGACCGGGCGCGGGCGGCGGCGTGTCATCGCCGTTCTCTGGGGGCGGCGGTGGAGGCGGCTCGCCGCCGCCGTTGCCGCCAACAGCTATCGTTGCCGCCTCGTTATTCCAATGAACGACGTTGGACCAGCCCGCGGTGAATACGCCTATCGCAACACGATAGAGTCCGGCCGCCGCCGCGTTCCACGTCGGCATGTACTGCTTTGTTTCTCCTGAGCCGAATGATTGATTCTCAAAAAAATGCTGAAACACCTGCTGGCCGGACTCGTTGTAAATCTCGACATCAACTATGCCGCCAATGAATTCATCGCCGATGTTTTGCACCGATACGTGCACTGTCGTATTGTGTCCCGTCTCAGGTGATGCGGGCGATGGGTCCGCATCGCTTGTAAACGTCGGCGGATTCTGGGGCTGGCTCACGGGAGGCGCCGCGTTGGTGAACCAGCGTGTTACTACCTCCTCAGCGGGCTTGTTCTGCGGCGTGTAGTTATTGTCGCCGGAGCCGCCTGCGTGCGGATTTGTCTCCCATTTCCACCAGTAGACACCGTGCACGTAGTCGTAATCATTCCAGTATGAGAGCAGGGCCTCGTACGCATGTGCCTGCTCATGTAGGTCTACCGCGCCGCCGCGGCTCCAGTTCCACGGGTCGTGACGGGCGCCCTCGAGCGAGCGATAGCCGATCTCGAGAAAGAGGAGGGGCTTGCCGACGCTCTGGCTGAACGCTCGGATGTCGTTGTTGTTCCAGAAATGCCACGCACTCTTTATATCGTCGACGGCATTCGTGGGCGAGTTCAGGTTGTAGTATACGGAAAGCCCGGCATAATCGAGCTGCGGCCAAAATTCAATAAACTTCTTTTCGTTCACGAACGGGTCGTCAGTGTTGTTTGTTGAATTCGCGCCATAGACGAGAGAGCCCGAATATACGCCGCGCACATCGGCGATCAGGGACTGCCAGTTTGCTGTGTTCGACGGATGCATCACTCCGGCCGCCACCGACACGAGTTCCGTTCCTATATTCAGCATCGCCGCGCCGTGGGATTCTGCTATTGCCGCAAGATGCAGAAGGCGCTCGCGATAGCGCGAGAACCACGCATCCCTGTCGTCAGGGTTAATGTGCGCGCGCCATGAGCCATCATACGACTCGAGATGGAGCTTAAGCGTTACCTGCAGGCCGAGCGAGCGGGCATACTCTATAGCTGCGATGAGCGCCTCATCGGTGGGCGTGTTCCAACCAGGCGCAATGTCTGAGCTGCGCGTGTTGGATTGGTAGTAGGGAACGACGATGCCGACATGCGACGCGCCCGTCGCAGCAAGGTCGCGCAGAGATTCCCGCGCACTCTCGCTGCCGAGGTCCGTGCTGCTCTGCGGTACGAGCGTCGCTCCTTGTTGCCAGTTGGCGACCGCTGCCTCGCTTTTTTCCGGCCACCATGCCATAAGCGCGCCCAGAGAAACAATCCCGAGCGCGATACTTGTCGCCAATGCCCTACTCATCGTTGCGTGCTCCACTTAGACAGTATCAACTGGTCGGTTGAACGGGGCATGAAGGTGCAGATGCTATCCAAGCCGACGCAGCAATACCATGCAAGGACTTGCGTAAGGGGATTCTTGTGTTACAATGGCAGTGTTGGCTCAGCAAGAGGAGGATGAAATGCTCTCGAGCGGAATCAACGAAGAAGGTGTCCTTATAGATTGGGGGCACGCGGATTTCTCTAAGTTTCCTAGCGCTAGTGCCGAGGAAATTAAGAGAAACTCGCAAAAGTTCTTCCGTGCGGCCTTCGGGGATAGAGTCCCCAGGGGTACGGCTGCACGGATCCAAGTGACCAGCTGCGCGCTCGAGGAGCGCCGTTCCTGCGGAAGGCGCCTTCGAGTGCTGCAGGTCGCCTCCGAACGGAGCGGTGGTATCTGGGAGTTCTTCCGCAGTATCTTCGGAGAGCGCGTTGCCTCACCGGCTCTGACGATATACGTTCGTCCGAGCGCGAGGGACGAAAACGGCGCGTACAAGGGGGCGAAAATATCTTTCCGCATCCCCGACGAGCTCGCGAAATGGCTCACTCCGGAGCGGATGCGCAGGGCGGCGCGCGAACTTGAACCGAAACGACCTCCCCGCACTACTATCAGGCAGCGGAAGGCCATCGAGGCATTTGCTTGGTCCTAGGTCACCCATGTTCTTTTGAAGCGCTCGCAACGTAAGCGGGCGCTCTTTTTTATCCCCAAACTGCGCCACCATCTTGACAACCTCCGAAAGTGACCCATACTAGTCGGGAATGTAAGTTTTCCATGTGTTGTGTTCCGGCAGCCGCAGGGCTGCGCCGACAAGACAGTGGAAAAGGTTGGTTTACATGAATTAAAGGAACACAATTCGACACGACAATGGCAAAGAAGTTGTACGTCGGCGGGCTGCCCTACAGCACGACCGACGCCGAGTTGAAGGACGCGTTTTCGCAGGCAGGGACCGTCGAGTCGGCCACCGTCATCATGGATAAGATGAGCGGCCGCTCGAAAGGTTTCGGCTTTGTGGAGATGTCGACGGATGAGGAAGCGCAAGCGGCTATCGACCAATTCAATGGGAAGGATTTCGGCGGACGCTCGATCACCGTTAACGAGGCGCGTCCTATGGAGGAGCGCCCGCGCCGCGACTTTCGTGGCGGAGGCGGCGGAGGCGGCTACGGCCGCTCCAACGACCGACGCTGGTAGCTCAAGGAGCGCAGCGAGGGTTATCTACACCCCTCACCAAAGAACTCGGTGAGGGGTGTATGATTGCTGCATGAGATATGGCGCGATGTTCGGCTGGGGCGTGGTCATATACGCGGTGGTCTTTTTGGTGTGGTCGGGTTTTCTAACGTACGGATTTATCGAGGGCATGTTGCCGCGTATCCTCGGATTTGCCGCGCTCGTAGCGGCGACCTCTACCGCCGCGTTGTCCTTGCGGCTTTCAACATGGTACGACGTCCTGCCGTACTCGCTTTCGTGGATGGTCGTCGTTATGCTCCTCGATGGTATTTTCTCATTCCCATTTGTGGGGTTCGCGATATACGCGGACCCCAACGTGTGGGTGGGATATGCGCTTGTCGCCATCGTCCCGCTTGCCGCGATCCGCATCGCGAGCTTTTACCGCAGGCCGCACTCTGTTGAGAGCCAGTAGATATGCATTCATCGCTGTACACGCATCGCACACTCGTGCGCGCCGCCTTCGCGCTTGCGCACGTGTTCGTGTGGGTGCTGTCCTTCGAATTACTTTCTGCCGCGCTCGCATCGGTTGGAGCCGCGCTCGCGGCAACGGCGCTCTTGCACGCAACCTCACAAACCGTTTCGCTCTACACAACGCCCTTCGCGGCGCGGTTTCTCCACCGCGCGGGGGCGCGGCGCAGCATGTCACTTGCGGCGCTCGCTGCGGTGGCGGCGTTCGCCATGTTTGCGCATATTTTCAGCGAGCGAGAGGGAGCGCTTCCGCTTGCCGCTTTATGCAGTGCGGTGGTGCTCCTTGGACTGTACCGCGCGCTCTACTGGGTGCCGTATCGCGTCATGGACGACCGTACAGCGGAGCAGGCATACCGCTCACACTACCTGCGAGAGCTCGGCATCGCGTCGCTGCCGCTCGCCGGTGCGCTCATACTGATATACAGCCCACTGGGTGCCGCCGCTCTTTTCTTGTGCGCCGGCCTGCTGCTTCTCGGTTCTATGATTTTTCTCGCTCGCGCACCTACCGCGTACGAACGATATGATTGGACGTTCGCCGAGAGCATGCGGCGGCTCTTTTCTGCGTCTGAGCGCCCGCTGCTTTCATCTTCTTTTCTGCAGGGCGTGCAAGGCGCGGCACTCCTGTTCGCGTGGCCGCTTGCGGTATTTACCGTCGTCGACGGCTCGTTTCTCGTGCTCGGCGCTGTCATGTCGCTCTCTCTCGGTGCGACCATTCTGCTGCGCGCACATATCAGTCGCGCCGTGCGTGATACGCCTCTTGGCGATTCCATACACGTATCCGCCGCACTCGGTGCCTCGGGCTGGCTATTGCGGCTCACGGCCGCATCGCCCATCGCGCTTATCATCGTCGACACGTATTCCAATGCGGGCAATCCGCTTAGGCGTATCGGCGTTGACTGCGCAGCATTTGAGCAAGCGGCGGACCTCGGCCACTTTGTCGACGAATTTTCCGCACTGAAGGACATGGGGCAGATGCTCGGGCGTATCACTCTGGCACTTATTCTTGCCTTAGCTGCGGTCTATCTTGGCGCGTTCATCTCACTCGCGCTTGCGATACTTATTGCGGCGTGCGCTGCAGGCGTGTCGCTCTACGCTTTCCAACCCGGGCGAATTCACGCATAGTGCCCGCATGAGGCGCACTCTGCCCACCTCTTTTTTTCGAAAAAAAGCGACGGACATAGCACCTGCACTATTGGGTAAATGCCTCGTTCGCTCAATGCGCCGCGCTACTGTCTCAGCGATGATAACTGAAGTCGAGGCGTATGACGGACTCGACGACCTGGCGAGCCATGCGTCGCGCGGACGCACGCCACGGAGCGCAGTCATGTTCGGGCCGCCGGGCCACTGGTACGTCTATCTCGTCTACGGCATACACGAAATGCTCAATATTGTATGCGGTCCGGAAGGGTATCCAGCCGCTGTCCTTATACGCGGCGTCCACATTTCTCCACGTACATCTCTACCGCCTCGCCCCCAAAATTACCAAGGACCGTCCTTGGTAAGGGGAGGGGGTAGGGTGCGCGCGGGCGAAATCGCGGGCGAAATACTGGGGCCGGGAAGGGTAACAAAGGAACTTGCCGTCACGAGAGCGCTGAATGGGCAGCCGGCGACCGCAGCGAGCGGGCTCTGGATTGAAGACAGAGGAGTGCGGGTGCGCCGCAGCGAAATTATTCGTACATCAAGGATAGGCGTGGCATACGCCGGGGAGTGGGCGCATAAGCCGTGGCGGTTCACTCTGCAGTAAAAAAAAGAAGCGGCATCCAGTGCGGACCCGCTTCAATCAATTCATCATATGCGCGTCTCATGCATCAAACAGATCTTTTTGCTCTGATTGCCGCGCCATTCTCGCACGCCTCTTGCGGGCCAACCCCCGCTTTTGTCGCATGGCGCCAAATGCGAGTTTCTTCGCGGCTATCCAGTGTTCGCGCTTCACGCCGTAGCGCCGCGGGTCGAACCGGGAGCTTAACAGCTCCTTCGAACCACGCAGGCTCTTCCATGTGAGCGCAGTTTCGAGCGGGCACGTGAATACGATCGCCACATCGCTGTAGACGATTACCTTCACCTCCTGCTCATCGGCGTATAGGATGCTGGCCACCTCATCCTCCTCGCGTTGCCCGGATGTACGCAACGCACCTCTATGCCACTTTTTTAATTATACCATGGATACTCTATTGGGACAAGATTCTCTGCACTGCCTCTTTCACCTCATTACCGTCGGCATTGCCGCCCAACTCTTTCATCACCGCGCCGGTCAGTTTGCCCGCCCCTGATGCATCGGCGATACGTAGCTCGTCTTTCTTGGCGCGTGCCACTCGCTCTATCTCATCCCTGCTCGCCATCTGCGGCAAGTACTCCTCGACAATCGCCAGTTCGGCGCGCTCTTTATCGGCAAGCTCGGCACGGCCCCCTTTCTCATAGCTTTCCGCCGATTCTTTACGCTGCTTCGCGAGGCGCTTCAGCACCGTCACCGCCTCCGCATCCGATAGTTCTTCTGTCGGCTTGCGTCCCTTTGCGACCAGCTCGTTCGTAAACGCTGCAAGGGCTCCCCGCAGCGTATCGACACGGAGCGCATCTTTCGATCTCATGGCGGCTACCATAGCCGCACGGATATCCGCTGTTATCATTCCGGAAGTGTAGCATGGTAGAATGACGCAATGGAAGCGGCGATAGTCGTTATACTGCTCGCCAACATAACGCTTTTGGCATACCTCATCTGGCGCGTGAGAAAGGGCGGCGGCGACGCATCGAGCCTCATGCTGCTCCAAAATCAGCTGCAGGACCTGTCTCGTACAGTGGAGCAAAAGCTCGAGGGCGGCACGAACCGCATGTTCGAATCGATGAAGGCGCAGTTCGGCGAGTCGCAGCGCTTGGCATCGGATATCCGCGACTTGGTCGCAAAGCAGCTGACGGAAGTCGCGCGTGAGCAGACCAAAACCAACGAGGCCACCGCGCGCTTTATGACCATCGCGGAGCAGCTCGCGAATCTCGAAAAGGTATTGAAGCATCAGAAGCAGCGGGGGAACCTCGGCGAGGCCTCGCTTGAACTCATTTTGACGAATATCCTCGGCGGCTCGGGGACATTTCAAATGCAGTACCAGTTTCCCGGCGGAGAAACGGTCGACGCCGCCATATTCACTAAAGAAGGCATTATTCCCGTCGACGCTAAATTTTCACTGGATAACTACAATCGGCTTCTGAGCGCGGTCGACGACGCGCAGCGCCTTGAGCTGGAGAAGGACTTCAAGAACGACCTCAAGCTTCGCATAGATGAGTGCGCAAAATACGTGCGCGTGAAGGACGGCACGCTGCCGTTCGCGTTCATGTACATCCCGGCCGAAGCCATTTATTACGACCTTCTCATAAACGAGATAGGGTCGGTCAAGGTCAACACGCGGAATCTCATCGACTATGCGTACAACGAAAAGAAGGTGATCATCGTCTCGCCGACCACCTTTGCCGCGTATTTGCAATCGGTGCTCTACGGCTTTAAAGCATTCAAGATCGAGGAAACGGCAAAAGACATCGCGAAGAACGTCGAGAACTTGTCGCGGCACCTAAAGGCGTATGAGGATTATTACAAAAAACTCGGCTCCTCTCTCTCGACGACGGTAAACCACTACAACGCCGGCTCGAAGGAGCTCGGAAAGATCGACAAGGACGTACTGCGCATTACCGGTGAATCCGCAGCGCTTGACGCGCCTCTTTTAGAGAAGCCCGCGCTTGCCGACGAGAGATAAACCAAGTATAGTGCCGCCACTATGGCAAAAATAGCCGTTATAGAAACGGGCGGGAAGCAGTACGTCGTGATGACCGATAGTATCGTGACGATAGAGAAGCTGGCGGAAGGGGAGCCGGGGACAAAGGTAACCTTCGATAAGGTCCTTCTTACCGACGATGGTGCGAAGACCGCGGTCGGGGCCCCGTATATAGCCGGCGCGGTCGTTACGGGTGAGTTGGTCGCGGAGAACAAGGCGAAGAAAGTAACGGTCATCCGATACAGGCAGAAAAGCCGTTCATTTAAGAAGAAGGGGCACCGTCAGACGCAGGCGAAGGTACGCATAACCAAGCTGCCCTAGGCGCCCGAGCGGGCGGCGCGTCAGCGCCTGTTCTCGAGCGCGCTTTTGAGTGTCTCGGCATCCGCATACTCCAACTCGCTGCCCGTCGAAAGGCCCCGCCCGAGCATCGTTATCTTCCATCCGTGCCGCGCCGCAAGCGCGGCAAGCGCGTCGCGGACATGAATGGCCGTGTAGTCGCCTTCTGGATTCGCCGGCAGGGCTAGAATGACCTCACGCAGGCCTGCCGATGCGCGCTCCTGTGCACGCGAGAGGAGTTCGCGCTCGCGCAGCGCCTTGGCCTTCTCGCTCGCAAGGGAGATGGTCCCTCCGAGCACGAAGTAATGGCCGCGATACGTGCCACTTCGCTCCAGGGCGGCGAGGTCCGCGTCGCTGGAGACCACGGCAAGCATCGACGCGTCGCGTGCGGGATCGGCGCATAGCGCGCAGAGCCCCTTCGCGCCGGCGTGGTAGCGCATGCACGCATCGCACTGGTTGACGGTTGCGCCGAGTGCGCGTATCGAGTCGGCCAATTCGCGCCGCATAGAAGGCGAAGAGCGCAGCAAGAATTGCACGAACCGGTGCGCCTGGCGGGGTCCGATGCCGGGAAAGCGCGCAAACAACGTCGCTAACTTATCGAGCGCATCCATGTGCATTAAAAGGGCTGCTCCACCTCCGCCTCTGGAGTAAAGTCGCCGAAATCGCTTTTCTCGAGTGAAATGAACGTGGTTTTCTCCTCATCAAAGCGAAGGTCAATTTTGCCAACCGGGCCGTTGCGATGCTTCTCGACGAGTATTTCCGCAATGCCCGTGCGTTCGCCTCCGTCCTGCATCTTATCCTCGCGATGAATGAACATGACGACATCGGCATCCTGCTCTATTGAGCCCGAGTCGCGCAGGTCGGAGAGGCGCGGCTTTCCGCGCCGCTGCTCGACGGCGCGCGACAGCTGCGAAAGTGCAAGGACCGGCACGTCCAGCTCGCGCGCCATCGCCTTAAGTGAACGGGAGATTTCCGTCACCTGCTGTACGAGCGAATCGGACGAGCGGGTGGTTGAAGGCGTAATGAGCTGCAAGTAATCCACGATGACGAGGCCGAGGCCCTTTTCCATTTTGAGCCGTCGTGCGACAGAGCGCATCGTGAGTACCGTTGAGGACGGCTTATCATCGATAAATATTGGCGCGTCGGAAAGCGTCGCAATGGCGTGCTGCAGACGCTCGTACTCATCATCTTTAGATATCTTGCCCGTGCGCAGCCGCCATGAATTGACGCGGGCCTCTGCGGCGAGCATGCGGTCAACCAGCTGCTGGGAACTCATCTCGAGCGAGAAAATGCCCACCGCCGTGTTGTGTTTGGTCGCGCTCTGACGCGCGATGTCGAGCGCGAGGGCGGTTTTACCCATGGAAGGGCGGGCAGCGAGTATGACAAGGTCCGAGCGCTGCAGTCCTGCGAGCAAGTTGTCGAGCTGTGGGAAGCCCGTCGGTACGCCGCGTATCGAACCGTCATGCTGCTGCAGCTGCTCCAAACGCTCCCACGCGTCGCTGAGTGACTCCTTGATGGTAGAGAATGTCCGCAGGCTCGGCGCGTTCGCGACGGCGAACACCGCTTGCTGCGCCTCATCAAGTATCTGTTCTATCTCTCTATCCTCGGCAAACCCGAGTTCGGCGATGCGCCCAGCGACGTCAATAAGAGAGCGCAGTACGTACTTCGACTGCACGTTCTCCGCATAGTGGCGCGCGCTACCCGGAGAAGCCGCGGTAGACACCAATTCAGACAGGTATGCGCCGCCGCCGATACCCGCAAGCTGCTTTCGTTCCTTCAGTTTGCCCGAAAGCGTCACGAGGTCGATCGGCTCGCCCTTGCCGTGGAGCGCGAGCATCGCGTCGAAGATAGTGCGGTGCTTGCCTGCATAGAATGAATCAACGCCGACGACGTCCGCGACCTCGAACATCGCATTCGGGTTAAGCATGAGGGCGCCGAGGAGCGCGCGCTCCATATCAACATCCTGCGGTGGGACTCGAGCGCTTTGTGCCATAGCACGATTCTATCACCAAGCGCCCCCACGCACATGCGCGGCACGCGCCGCCATGTGGGACTTACGTGTGGACAATGCGGCACTCAGCCGTATAGATTTGACAAGGGCGAAGGCGCCTGCTAAAACTACGTCACGCATAAAGACATTTGTCATAAAAACAGTCAAATCCACCATCGCTATGCTTCAATTCACTACGCGCAGCGTCACGAAAGAGCTCCTTTCCTCTCTGCCTGAACGCTCACGGCGAGTCGTTGCAGAGCGTTTTGGCCTCGGCACGAGCGCGCGGCGGCGCACGCTGGAGGCAATTGGCAAGGAGTATGGGGTGACACGGGAGCGCATACGCCAGATAGAGAACCACTCCCTCGCAATGGTCCGAGAATCGGAGGCATACGGCCGCAACATGCACGCGATCGATGACCTCAAGCGCGCCGTGCATGAGCTCGGCAGCATCGTATCCGAGACGGCTGCTCTGGCCGCTCTCGCTACGTCGGAGGCCGAACGCAACCATGTGCTCTTTCTTCTCACGGTAGGGCACCACTTCGAGCACAGGCCGGATAATCCCGACTTTCACGCACGCTGGCACGTGGACCCGGCGCTTGCCGAGGCGGTAGAGCGCTCGCTTTCGCGCTTGCATGAGGAGCTGAGCGCCGAGCGGCTCGTTCCAGAGAGTGATTTTGTGCAGCAGTTCGTACGCATTCTGAAAGAGGAGGGTGTGCGTGCACGTTCCGAAGAGGCGCCGTCTCGCTGGCTTGCCATTGCCAAGCGTATTGCGCGCAACCCGCTTGGTGAGTGGGGTAGGAGCGATTCGCCGCACGTGCGCATCAAGAACACGCGTGACTTTGCGTACCTCACACTGAAGCGTCACGGCTCACCCATGCACTTTACCGAAGTGGCGAAGGGCATTCGCGAGCTGTTCGATAGGAACGCGCACCCCGCAACAACGCACAATGAACTTATTAAGGACAGCCGATTTGTGTTGGTCGGGCGCGGCCTGTACGCCCTTAAGGAATGGGGGTACGCGCCCGGCGTCGTGCGCGAGGTCATCAAGAACATCATCGCGGAAGAGGGTCCGCTGTTGCGCGAAGACATAATCGAGCGTGTGAAGCGCGAGCGCTACGTCAAAGACGCAACTATTGCCGTGAATCTCCAGAGCGACGCCTTCACGCGCGGCGCGGACGGCCGCTACAGCATCGCCTCATAGCCGCGTTGTCCGCAGACAAGCCCGCTTCCATGCGGAAAGTGCGCACAGGACTGGTATGATAGTGCGATGGCGGAAGAGGAAAAGCAATCCGTGCTGGACAGGATGATACAGTCGTTTACCGGCTGGGTGGGCAGGCGCATCGATGCCCTAGCGAAACCGGGCAAGCCGCACGGATATTTCGACGCATGGGTCGAGTGGATAGGTGACTGGGGGGTCTCGCGCGGACTCGCGCTCATAGTCATCTATGTACTCCTTTTTTCGGCGGCGTCTTCACTGGTACCGGCTCTTCCCGTACTGGTGTGGAGCTGGATATTCGCAACGGCGCCGATATGGATACCCGTTGCCTCTATCATCGCCCTCACGCGCATTTGGATGTGGTACGTGAATACGCAGTACCTTGCAACGCGAAAACCAGTGCTGCTCGATATCCGCATGCCGCGCGAGGTCACAAAGTCGCCGCGGGCGATGGAAACAGCCCTTTCGCAGTTTTACACTACGTCGAATGAGACGACCTTTATCATGCGATGGTGGGAGGGGAAAATGCGGCCCTGGTTCTCCTTCGAGCTCGCGTCGTTCGGTGGCGACGTGCATTTCTACCTCTGGTGCTGGCGAGAATACAAGAACGTGCTCGAAACGCAATTGTATGCGCAGTATCCGGAGATCGAGATACACGAGGCCGAAGATTACGCATCACGTTTTGTCTACGATCCATCCGTGTACGAAGTGTGGGGAAACCAGTATGCGTACGATAAGCGCTCCGATGGGCGCGACCCGGCGCCATATCCGATCCGCTCGTACATAGACCTAGAACTCGACAAGGACCCGAAGGAAGAGTTCAAAGTAGACCCTCTTGCACAGGTTATCGAGGTCTTTAGCAGTTTGAAAGGAAGCGAGATGGCGTGGATGCAAATTCTCATACGCGCCAACAAGGAGAGCGAGACGGGTTTCCAGAAGCTGGTAAAAGCGGAGGTTGAGCACATACGCAAGGAGGCATCCATACAGCCGACCGGGGAGCATCTGGAGCCGGGCGAAGAGGCGCGGCGCGGCTTTCCGCACCCGACGTGGCGGCAGACAGAGCAGATACGGGCTCTCGAGCGGCACGCAAGCAAGAAAACATTCACTGTCGGCATACGCACGCTCTATGCGGCAAAACACGAAGAGTTTAGCGGCACAACGCGCTCCGCCATACGGTGGGTATTTCTGCCATTCAATAGCGACCACCTAAACGGCCTACGCCCGGGAAAGTGGCACAACGACTTCGATTATCCGTGGCAGGATTTCCGCAATATCCGCTGGAGAAGGCAGGCGCGCCGCTTTTTCGATGCGTACCGCCGGCGTTCCTATTTCTACACGCCGTGGATAACACCCTTTTTTATTATGAGCACCGAGGCGCTCGCGACGATCTACCATCCGCCGAGCCGCACGATAGCCGCGCCCGGTTTGCAGCGCATTCCGTCCACAAAGGCCGAGCCGCCGCCGAATTTGCCGCTTCGGTGATGTGCCGTATGCAACCCATGCGTATAAGCGCCCGCAGCTCTCTATGAGTGAAGATAAGAAACTGGAAGAGGCATTCGAGGAGTACATGGACGGCACTCTTTCGCGCTGGTCGCGCGCGGAGGAGTATCTCAGCCGCAATGCGAACAGACGCACTGCCGCCATCCTTCTCGCCGTCTTCGTGTTCGCGCTTGCGCTGTACACATCCGTATTCTCGCCACCGCACGATTTTCCTACCGAGGCGATCGTCGATGTGCCGCAGGGCGCATCGGTGCGCGACATCGCAGAGACGCTCGAGCGCGAGAGGATCGTACGCTCCGCGCTGTGGTTCCGGCTACTCGTGCGCTTCACGGGCAACGAGCGGAGCTTGCACGCGGGAGAGTATTTGTTCGAGGAACCGACGGGCCTATGGGGCGTAGCGCAGGCGCTCTCCCACGGCCGCTACGGTATGGAACCGCGGCGCGTACGAATACCGGAGGGCGCGATGGTGCGCGATATAGCCGAGCTCTTGGACGAGGAGTTGTTGCGATTCGATAAAGAGCTCTTTACGGCGAAAGCGCTCCCGTACGAGGGCCGCCTCTTTCCGGACACGTACTTTTTCCTGCCAAGCGCGAACGAAGATACTGTGCTTGAGGCACTGCGGCAAAACTTCGATGCACAGCTTGCTCAGCTTGAGGAAGAAATTGCGGCGTTCGGACGCCCGCTCGAGGAGGTGCTCATCATGGCATCGATACTGGAGCGCGAAGCGCGCGACCACGAGGACAGAAGGCGGATAGCCGGCGTCTTGTGGCGACGGCTTGACGAAGACATGCTGCTGCAGGTCGATGCCGTTTTTCTCTACTCGATCGGGCGCTCGACGTTCCAGCTCACATTGGAAGACCTGCGCTCCGATTCGCCCTACAACACGTATCGCTACAAAGGCCTCCCGCCCACGCCCATCGGCAGTCCGAGCCTCAGCTCCATACGTGCCGCCATCACCCCGATAGACGGCGGATACTACTACTATCTTGCGGACAATACCGGCGTTACGCACTACAGCAGGACGTACGAAGAGCATCTGCGGAAAAAGAGATTGTATCTTGGAACATAGCTACGAAGCGGGGTCTATGACCGATGCAGTGCTTGCATTCGAGGTCGGGGGACTACAAGCTACGGGTCTATGCGCGTGTATGTAGGACTCTCCGGCGGCGTCGATTCGGCTGTGGCCGCCGCGCTCTTGAAAAAAGCGGGGCACACAGTAGTGGGTTGCTTTATCAAGATATGGCAGCCCGAGTTTATCGAGTGCGCATGGCGAAAGGACCGCGTTGATGCCATGCGCGTGTGCGTCGCTCTCGGTATCCCGATGCGGGAACTCGATCTGTCGGAGGAGTACAAACGCGACATTGTCGGATACATGCGTGAGGCCTACGCGATGGGCTGTACGCCGAACCCCGATGCGTTGTGTAACCGCTCCATCAAATTTGGCGCGTTCGCAGCGTGGGCTCGGCGCGAGGGAGCGGAGTGCATTGCGACAGGCCACTATGCGCGAATACTGCAAGAAGGCGGACGGCATGCGCTCTACAGGGGAAAAGATTTGCAAAAAGACCAGTCGTATTTCTTATGGATGCTGCGCGAGAGAGACCTTGCGTTTGCGCAATTTCCGCTCGGCGGCATGCGAAAGAGCGATGTGCGTGCACTCGCGAAACGCTATGCGCTACCAGTCGCCGATAAGCCCGACAGTCAGGGACTGTGCTTCGTGGGAGAGGTATCGATGCGCGATTTTTTGTCACGCTTCATCCGAGTAGAAAAGGGATCCGTGCTTGACGAATCCGGCCGTTCGATAGGGGCACATGACGGCGCGGCACTCTATACCATCGGGCAGCGCCACGGATTCCGCCTCTTCAGTAGAGAGGCGGCTTCTGTGCCCGCGTACGTCTCGAGTACGAGCGTATCCGACAATACGATAACGGTGACTAGGGACAGGGAACGGTGCATGACTACATGCGTGACCATTCGCTCCATGCACTGGCTCGCAGGCGAGCCGCCTCGCTTCCTGCATGCGCATGCGCAGCTTCGCTACCGAGAGGCGCCGGTAGGAGTCGCGTGTACCCGTGTGAATGATTCTGCGTTTCAGCTGCAGCTGGAGAAGCCGCGCATCGCCGCGCGTGGCCAATCGCTCGTCCTGTATGAGGGCGAGAGAATCCTAGGTGGAGGCATCATTGCATAGCATCGCGAGACCTGTGGAAAGTACGCACCATATACATAGAGTGCGCGTATAATGCGCGTAATGTCTGAAGTGTTTCTACGCGTCATGTGGCTCGCGCTTATCGCGGGTGCACTCGCATATGCCGCATATCTTTTTCTCGGAAGTACGATCCTTGCGCAAGCTGAAGATTCCTTGGCGCACGTCATCGTGCGCGACACCATCGAGGACGGCGTACACCGCCTTTCCGGCATGGTGATGGTGCCGTCGGACTGCCACGGCATCAGCGTGCGCGTCCACCAGAGTGACGCAAGCGAATACGCGCTTTCGATATCGACATGGATCGACCCGACGCGTGTATGCGAGCCGGAGCCGACGGCGCGCGCGTTCCGCGTCGTTACATTCGCGCCGCCCGTCGGCACCGCGTTCACCGCCACGCTCGACGGCAGTCCCATACCGCTTACCGTGTTGACGCACCACATTCGCTCCCATGACCGCTAACGCCAACATACTGAAGGCCGACGGAGAGAGGGAGCCATTCGACCCCCGCAAGCTGGATGCCTCGCTCGCGCGCGCAGGCGCCGCCAAAGACGCGCGCGAAAGGATAATCGCCCGCATCGAGAGCGAACTCTACGAGGGCATGACGACCGAAGAGATATACCGCCACGCGTTCGAGTACCTGCGCCGCGACGAGGCGCCGCCTGTTGCCGCTCGCTACTCCATCAAACGTGCCGTATTCGCGCTCGGTCCGTCAGGGTTTCCGTTCGAGCAGTTTCTCGGCGAGGTGCTGCGGGCGCACGGCTGGGCTGTACGCACCGGCGCCGAACTGTACGGCCGATGCGCGCCGCACGAAGTGGACGTGCTCGCCGAGCGCGCGGGCAAGCGCGTCGGTATTGAGGCCAAGTTCCACAACGCGGCTTCCGGCAAGACCGACATCAAGGATGCGCTGTACGTCCGTGCGCGGTATGAGGATTTGGCGCGCGCGGCGGAGCAATCTTCGCGCGTGGATGACGGGTGGCTCGTCACCAACACGCGCTTTACCAAAAATGCCATCCGGTACGCGCAGTGCGCGAACCTTACGCTCATCGCATGGGAGTATCCAAAGGGGCGCGGGCTGCGCTCCCTCATCGAAGAAGGCGGCGTCCACCCGCTCACATGCCTCACGACGCTCACGGAGGGTGAGAAGCAGCGGCTCATGGATGCGAAGATAGTTCTTTGCAAGAATGTGCAGAGCGGCCATTTGCTGGAGGAATATGGCGTTAAGCCGGCGAGAATACCCTGCGTGCTCGACGAAGCGAAGCACTTATGCACGGTCGGATAGTGCACGTTGACACCTCGATGGGCGCCGCTACAATAGGGGCATGACGAACGATGTTCAATGGCAGCACGTATTATTAGGAGTGGCCGCCGGCATTCTTATCGGATCGCTTGCGACATGGCTCGCCCTCTCGGATAGGGCTGGCATTCCGCAGGCCTCCGGCGACATCCCGGATACATCCGAGGAACAGGATCTCGACGGCGAGCAACAGGGTACATCAGGCGGCGCGCAACATTCGGGCTACAGCATAGCGGTGTCAGACCAACTCGCTGGCCGCTCCGTCACCGTACAGAGTGTCACGCTCACCGAAACGGGCTGGATCGCGGTGCGCGAGCGCGCCGTGGAAGGACGGCCGGGCAACGTTCTCGGGGCGGCGCGGCGCGATGCCGGCGTGTACGAGGAGGTGAGCGTCACCTTACTGCGGGCGACCGAAGCGGGCGGCAGTTATGAGGTAGTCGTATACCGCGATGACGGCGACCGCGTATTTGACATGAAGAAGGACACGCCGCTTGAAGACACCGCCAAGGTTTTCCGTGCGCTTTCGCCATTCAGCACGAACGAGGGCTGACACCGCCGCGTACCAACGATGCACCATGCCCGAGCTGTTCGATACGGAGGCAGTAATTCTCGGGAAGCTTCTCCTAGCGACGGTCCTTGGTCTTCTCATCGGGACTGAGCGCGCGCTGATGGCGCGCCAGGCCGCCGGCTCGCGCACCTTTGCGCTTGTGTCTCTCGGGTCATGCCTTTTTATCGTAGCCGGGTTGCACATTGACGTGCGGTATCTGGGTATCGTGAACTTCGACCCCGCGCGCGTGCTCGCGGCCGTCGTGCAGGGAATCGGATTCATTGGCGCGGGCCTCATCATTTTTCGAGGCCATGCGCTGCATGGTGTCACTACCGCCGCGGGCCTCTGGGTGGCAGCGGCAGTAGGGGCTATGGTCGGTTTCGGCATGTACGCGATCGCCATATTCGCTGTTCTGCTTGCTCTCACCGTGCTCTTTGGGATGTGGTACGTGGAGAATAGGTTCAAGCGCATCCTGCTTGATAATCATCCTGAACAACCGGAAGAGCCGTACGAGCATCCGCTCGGCGGAATGAGGGAGTAAGTGCCGCTATGTGCACGGTGCGTAATGCGCGCTCATGATATAGTGGGCCTGTGGCGCAATATACAAAACGGTACAATCCGGCGCGTGGGGCTGACTGGAACTATGGCGGCAGGAATTGGCGCCTGTCGCGTTCCAAAATTGACCTTTTCTTGGAATGCCCGCGTTGCTTTTACCTGGACAACAAACTCGGCACCGGCCGGCCGCGCGGCCCCGCCTTCACGCTGAACGTCGCGGTCGATGCCTTGTTTAAAAAAGAGTTCGACGTACACCGTATCGATGGGACGGCGCACCCGCTTATGAAGGCCTACGGCGTGGACGCCGTGCCGTTCCGTCATCCGAAGATCGATATATGGCGGGAGAACTTCAAGGGCATTACCTGGCAAGATGCGGCGACCGGTTTTACGATCTCGGGGGCGGTCGACGACGTGTGGGTGACCCCTGAAGGAAAACTTATAGTTGTCGACTACAAAGCGACATCAAAGAACGGTACTATCGAATCCCTTGCCGATTCGTCATGGGAGGAGCAGTACAGGCGCCAGATGGGCGTGTACCAGTGGCTCCTGCAGAAAAACGGATTCAACGTGCATCCGACCGGCTACTTCGTCTACGCCAATGCCAGCTCGGATAAAGCGGCGTTCGACGGGCGGCTTGAATTTGAGATCACGCTTGTGCCGTGCGAAGGCGATACGTCGTGGATAGATAAAACGCTGCCGCTCATCAAGGCATGCCTCGACAGCGAGGAGATACCGCCTGTCGGAGAGAACTGCGAATTCTGCCCGTACCGCGAGGCGGCGGGGAAGCACTTGCAGACACTCGCCACAAAAAACAGACCCGCGAGGAGGGACGCGCGTAGCACGGGCGTATGATGTCGCGCCCCTTTCGCGAGCGCGTACTTTCAGTCGTGCGCGGCATACGGCCGGGAAGGACGATGACGTATGGGGCGGTTGCCCGCGCCGCTGGCGCGCCGCATGCCGCGCGGGCCGTCGGCGCAATATTGAAAAACAATTATAATCCGGCAATTCCATGCCATCGCGTTATACGCGCGGACGGTTCCCTTGGCGGATACAACAGGGGCGCTGTGCGCAAGCGCGCGCTTCTTGCCGCAGAGGCGGCAGTGCCGCCGACACCGGATGCACACAGGTAGCGGTTTCGGGCATTGAATTTTAGCGCAGTTTGCGTATAGTGTGCGCAGCTCTGTTCGAGCATCGCTCACCCTTAACTGGAGGACACTGCGTTGATGACGGTAGAACGTCCATATCGACGGACGACGACTATCACGCTCCGCGAGTGCGCCGAGCTGGGGGCGATTTTCTCGCCCATGGGGGAGGGCGATGCTTCTCGCCTGACCCAAGCAATAGCAACGCTGCTTCTTTCCGCGGGGTTTTGCATTACGCAAGACCCTGTAACACATGGGTATGACGTCACAATGCGACCATTCGGCACTGGCTTCGGATACACGTTCGTTGCCATTTTGTCTGAATCGCACTGCGCGATCCACACATACCCGGAGGAGCAGTATGGCGTCACGGTGGAGGTAGAATTCAACCTTTGCTACCTCAACTGCGACCACTCTGAGAAGATCGAAGAGGCACGCCTGCGCCTCATTGATCTATTCAGGCCGCGGTGCGTGGAGGAAGTAGAGCACTCTCGCAAAAGATACTTTACGCCGATCGCAGCATCAGTTGTAGCGGCGTAGAGATAGGGCGGCACCTATCAGTGCCGCCCTTTGCTATATACTGCCGGCATGCATGTAAAGCTGGAGCACTCGTGGAAGAGACAGCTTGAAGGCGAGTTCAAAAAGGACTATTTCAAGTCACTCGCGCAATTCGTACGCGAGGAATATACCCATGCCGTCGTGTATCCGCCGCCGAAGCACGTGTTCCGCTGCTTCGAACTCTGCCCGTTCGACGCGGTGAAGGTCGTCATCCTCGGGCAGGATCCCTACCATGGGGCTGGCCAGGCTAACGGCCTGTGCTTTGCCGTGGGCGAGGGTGTCGCACTGCCGCCTTCGCTGCAAAACATTTTCAAAGAAATGGAAAGCGACCTTGGGGCGAGTATGAAAAACAGAAGCGGGGACTTGGAGCGTTGGGCGCGACAGGGGGTTCTTCTCTTGAACGCCACGCTTACCGTTCGCAGCCGCATTGCCGGCTCCCATCAAGGCAGGGGATGGGAGCAGTTTACGGATTCCGCCATTCGCATCCTCTCCGAAAAGCGTGAGCACCTAGTTTTCATCCTGTGGGGAAACTACGCGAAAGCGAAAGGCATCCACATCGACCGTACGAAACATCTCGTCATAGAGTCCGCACACCCGTCGCCATTCTCGGCTGCGGGAGGATTCTTCGGCTCAAAGCCCTTCAGCCGAACCAATGCCTACCTCCTGGAACACGGCAAAAAGCCGATCGACTGGCTCGCCTAGCTATAGGCGAAGCAGTCCCTTCAGTGCCACGGCCGAGGTGCCCGTATGCGGGCCTATCACTGCGAGGTTGAGCGCCCCGGTGTGGAACACATCCTTCGCAACACGGCGCACATCAGAGACGGTAACCGCATCGATACCCGCAAGTATCTCGGAAAGCGGCCGAACGCGACCGAAATGTATAAGAGAGGTCGCGGCATGCTCCGCAACCGCGTCTGTCGTCTCCAGAGACAGCGTGAGGGTGCCGCGCATATGCGCCTTGACCTTCTTCAACTCGGAATGCGGCACGTCAGTGCGCTTGATCTTGCGGAGCTCGCCGAGGATCGTTTGTACGGCTTTCTCAAGTTTCGCGTGCTCCACACCCGCCTGGACGACAAAATACCCGACGTCGGGATACTTATCCGTCCAGCCACGCACAAAGTACGCCAGTCCGCGCCGCTCACGCACTTCGAGGAACAGGCGGCTCGACATGCCGCTTCCGAGAATAGCGGAGAGCACCTCGAGCGCATACTCATCCGTATGGCCGTACGGATATGCAGGAACCCCAAGCATCAGCTGCGTTTGGTCGGTATGCTTTTCCTTGATGCGCACTCGAGGGCCCGCAGGTGGGGTTGGGTCCGAGGCCGCATGCAGGTGAGGTTCGCGCTTCTTCAGCCGCCCAAAATTGCGCGCGATATTCCTCAATACGCGCGCTTCATCGAAGGAGCCCGCGACGCAGACGACCGTATTCTGTGGTGTGTAGTGGCCGCGCATGTACGATTCGAATTGCGCACGCGTGAAGCGAAGTACATTCTCGCGCGTACCAATGATCGGACGACCGAGCGGATGGTCGCTTCCGAAGAAGAGCTCGTCGAACACATCATTGATCTTGCGCATGGGCATGTCCTCATACATGCCTATTTCCTGCACTATGGCGCCGCGTTCTTTTGTTATTTCGCGCGAAGGAAGCGTCGAATTGAGGAAGATATCACTGATGACATCGAGCGCAGTATCGAAATATTGGCTCGACACTTTCGCATAGTACGCGGTCCTCTCTTTTGCGGTAAACGCATTGTAGCTCGCGCCTACGGAATCGAGCTCTTCGCTTATCGCTCGCGCACTCGGCCGCTTCGCCGTCCCTTTGAAAAACATGTGCTCAAGAAAGTGCGCAAGGCCGTTTTCTTTCTCTGTCTCATAGCGCGAACCGGTACCCGCCATCACCATCACCGTCGCCGTTTTGGTGCCCGCGAGCGGTATAAGGACGGCACGCAAGCCGTTCTTGAGCGTGTGCATTCGGTACCTCACAGTGCCGCGCATGGTAGCGCGGGTACCGACTGAAGGCAATGAACGCGTTGAATTAGTGCGCATATGCGGATACAATTCGCCTTTATGACGTACGACGAGTTGCGGAGGGCGTATATCGAATTTTTTAGGGCTCGGTGGCACGCGGAAATTCCATCGGCGTCTCTCGTGCCGCAAAATGATCCTACGACGCTTTTCACCGGTAGCGGCATGCAGCCATTGGTGCCGTACCTTCTAGGAAAGAGCCACCCCGCCGGTACGCGGCTTGTGAATTCGCAAAAGTGCTTTCGCGCGGAGGATATCGACGAGGTGGGGGACAACCGTCACACGACTTTTTTTGAGATGCTCGGAAACTGGTCCCTAGGGGATTATTTCAAGAAGGAGCAGTTGCCATGGTTTTTTGAATTCTTAACGGATGTAGTAGGACTCGACCCGAGGAAGTTGTACGTCACGGCTTTCATCGGCAACGAGCAGAGAGGCGTTCCGCGCGACATTGAATCGGCGGAGATTTGGCGGGAACTGTTCGCAGCTAAGGGTATTGACGCGGATGTGGTTGAGATAGGGAGCGAGTCGGACGGGTATCGGCTTGGCATGCGCGGAGGCAGAATTTTCTACTACAACGCAAGAAAGAACTGGTGGAGTCGCGCGGGCGCACCCGAGAATATGCCTGCCGGGGAGCCGGGCGGCCCTGATTCGGAGGTGTTTTATGATTTCGGGACGTCTCACGATGCGAAGTATGGCGCTCAGTGCCACCCAAACTGCGATTGCGGCCGCTTCCTGGAAATAGGGAACTCCGTGTTCATGCAGTACATCAAAAAGGAGGATGGTTCGTTCGCGCTCTTGCCGAAACAGAACGTTGACTTCGGCGGCGGACTTGAACGTATCGCCGCTGCGGAGCAAGAGAATCCCGACGTGTTCGCGACGGAGCCGTTGCAGGACATTGTTGCGCTTCTCGCGAAGTTCGCGCGCAAGTCCTATGACGACGGCCGCTATACGCGCTCCTTCCGCATCATCGCCGACCACGTCCGAGCCGCGACGTTTATGATAGCGGACGGCGTTACGCCGTCTAACACCGAACAGGGGTACGTTCTGCGGCGGCTCCTACGCCGCGCCGCGCTTCACGCTAGTTCTCTCGGGCTTGGAGATAAGGATGCGGATGACAGCGCGCTTGTCCGCTCCGCCATTATCACCATTGAGCAATATAAAGGAGCATATCCCGAGCTGTCCGGCGAGGAAGCGTACCAACGCATACGCGGCGAGATATGGCAGGAAGAGGTGCAGTTCGCCAAGACGCTGCAGAAGGGCATGCGCGAGTTTGAGAAGATAGCTGGCGAAGGGAGCATTTCCGGCGAAGCCGCGTTCACGCTCTTTTCCACCTACGGCTTTCCATTTGAGATGACGAAGGAGCTTGCGCGCGAGCGCGGCCTGGACGTCGACGAAGAGGCGTTCAGGGAGAACATGCGGGCGCACAGCGAGCGTTCGCGAGCTGGAAGCGAACAGAAGTTCAAGGGCGGACTGGCTGACCGCTCCGACGATACGATCCGGCTTCACACCGCCCACCACCTTCTCTTAAAGGCGCTCCAGATCGTGCTCGGGACGCACGTCAAACAGCGAGGTTCGAACATAACGGGTGAGCGCTTGCGCATAGACTTCTCACACGGCGAGAAAATGACCGATGAGCAGAAGCGCGAGGTCGAGCATATCGTCAACGAAAAAATACTCGAAGGACTGCCTGTCGTACGCACCGAAATGCCGAAGAGCGAGGCCGAGCGGCTCGGCGCCGAGAGCGAATTCGGCGCCAAGTATCCGGAACGCGTGTCGGTATACTCCATCGGCCCGCTTGAGAGTGCGTTTTCGATCGAATTTTGCGGCGGCCCGCACGTGCAGAATACGCGCGAATTGGGAAAGAGCGGCGTATTCAGAATACAGAAAGAAGAGGCGGTATCCGCCGGCGTACGCCGCATCAAGGCATCGCTCGTACGCGCGTAGGACACCTGTGCATAGCGGCGCGTTGCGCGGCGCGATGCGCTGTATACTTACACAAATGAGGTGGCCTTTTTTAGTGCCCGGGCGCCTGCGTGCGAATAGCGTGTGCGCTATCGCCGATGTGGAGAGCGGTGGTGTGGGATTTGCCATTGCCGAGCTTTCACATACGCGTCAAGAGCCCGTGCGCATTCTTGCATATGAGCGAGCAGTGTTGCCGCATGGGGAACGCGGAGCGAGACACACTGCTTCGGCGTCGCTCGGTCTTCTCTCTCGCGTGGGCGCTCGGGTGCTGCATTCCTTTGCCGTATCTCAAGCGGCACAGAAGCATGGCCATGTTGCGAGTGCGCATGTGATCCTACGTGCCCCCTGGTACTCCTCCGAGACGCATCGAAACGATTCCGTATATCCGAAAGCGCAAGCTATTCGGCAGCGCACCATTACGGAACTTGCCGAGCAAGCCATACGAGAGTCCGCCGGCTCATCACTGCCATTCGAATCTGCTGTACTGCGCGTGCTTCTCAATGGATACCCTACGGGAAAGCCCATTGGCAAAAGCGCGGTTGAGCTCTCTGTTATCACGCTCTCGAGCCACAGCAGTGCAAAAATGAATGCCCGAGCACATACGGCGGTATCCTCGCTTCTTCCCGGCCGGGACGTGCGCGTCCACTCCGGTATGCGAGCGTCGCTCGCCGCGCTGCACGAGATCCTCACACGCACGAATACGTTCACCATAATGATCGTCGGGGCAGATATGACGGAATGCATCGTCGTACGCAAAGACGAGGTCAGTCAACACGTCCGGATTCCATTCGGCACATCGGCTGTGATCCGCGAGCTCTCTGGCGCGAACGGGCTTCCGGATGAGACAGAACACCTCTTTAAAGCCGCCTTTATCGACGGGGAGGACTCAAAAGCGACCTCTGCACTGCGCGAGAAGCTTGCGCGCGCTGAGATAGAATACGCCTCGAGGTTTGGGGCTGCGCTCGGCTCGCTTGCGGAGCGGCGCCGCCTCCCGAACGAATGCGTACTCATCACACACCCGTTTTTTGCGCCATGGCTGGAGACATTCGTTACGCGCATTGATTTTTCCCCGTTCACGGTCACGACACACCCGTTCAACGTCGAGGTGCTCCAGAATGCGCACGTAGCGCATGCCGTCGCGTGGAGCGAAGATACTCCCCCGGATGTCGCCATCTCGCTTGCAGCGCTGTTCGTGCGCGCGTACGTAGGGAAGTAGTATGCGAACTATCAACATAACCGTGTTTCCCATCCAGCTGAAGACGATATAATGGGTTGTGAGTGTGGAATTTTATGGTACGAGATTACATGCAAGACATTGTTCCTCCGAATGACGACGCGGACGCGGCTCGTGCGCGCCGTGAACATGCTAATGAAGAGGAGGCGGAGGTAGTCGCCGAGGGCGCGCCGCCGGAGCGCAGTATCCGCAACGTGCACGTCCCCGCGCGCGCGGGCCGGCACTCGCGTCCTGCGCCGCATCAAGCGATTGGCCCGGAGGCAATTCAAGGCGGCAGGCGGAGAAGTAGCCGTTGGATATGGACGGCGGCATCGCTTGCGCTACTGCTTCTCATTGTCTCAGCTGCGCTTCTCCTGCTTCGCGGAACGACCGTAACCGTTACGCCGCGTTCCCAAACGGTGGTCTTCGATCCGATAATGCGATTCGTCGCGCACCCCGCTGACGCAGCTGCCTCTGAGTCGCAGCTTATCTACACCGTGCATACGGAAGTACTGGAGGACTCTGCGATAGTCGCCGCAGAAGGCGTTGAGCATGTTGAGGAGCGCGCATCCGGCGTCATTACCGTATTCAACGAATATTCGGCAGATCCTGTGCGACTGATTAAGAACACCCGGTTCCAGACGCAGGACGGGCTTATTTATCGCACGCCTGAGTCCATCGTAGTACCGGGCCGCAGCGGCTCCACCGCTGGCCGCATAGACGTCGAGGTATTTGCCGACCAGCCAGGGAGCCAATACAACAGCGGCCCTGTGACGCGCCTCAGCGTTCCGGGTCTCGCGGATACGCCGGATATGTTCGCTGGGATCTACGCACGCTCCGATGGAGGATTTAGCGGTGGTTTCTCGGGCTCGCGTCCCGCTATTCCGCAGGCAACACTCGCGGCCGCTCGTGCCGAGGTACGCGACAGGCTCGAATCCAATGCGCGCAGCATAGCCCTCGCGGGCGATGGAGAGTTCCGTTTTGCCGACCTGGCGCGCATCACGTTCGAATCACTGCCACCAACTACCGAGCAAGGAGGCACTGTCCGTATCCACGAGCGCGCCACTATTCACATTCCGGCCGTTGACGAGAGAGCGTTCGCACAGGCAGTAGCTTCATTCGTGAGCGCAGACGCTTCGGAGGCGGATGTTGTACTCTATCCGCGTGAAGGCATGGCGGCCACTCTTGTGCAAGAAAGTCCGGCGCTCGGTTCCGAGCCAATAGAGTTCACGCTTACCGGCACGGCCCTTTTGGTGTGGCAGGTTGATACTGAGCTCTTGGCCGATTCGCTCGCGGGCAAGGGGCAAGATGCCTTCCAGTCCGTTGTCGCGACCTTCGCAGGCATCGAAACTGCGGAGGCGTCACTATCTCCCTTCTGGCGCTCCTCATTTCCAGACGACCCTTCCGCGATCGATATAACGGTGCGCTTCCCATCGGCTCAATAGTGCTTGTTATTTATTGACAATGCGGTATCACCCTGCTATTCTCTGCCTCGCAGATATGACCCGAGGTACGCGTTCGAACTCTCGTTCCCATTGGGACATGTCTTGCATATTGACGAAGGGTCATCGCACGACCGCTTGCACAGGCATACGCGACTGTCGGCGGATATGAGCGAGCAGGAGACAGTCGAGGGCGTCGTTGAGGAGGCGCTGCCAAATACCTTGTTCCGTGTGACGTTGCCCGACGGGGAGACGGTGCTTGCCTACCTCGCCGGCAAGATGCGGCTCCATCGCATAAAAGTGCTCGTGGGCGATAAGGTTACTCTGCAGCTAGACCCCTACGGCGGCCGTGCGCGTATTGTGCGGCGGCTATAACACTATGAAAGTAAAATCATCCGTTAAGAAGATATGCATGCATTGCCGGCTCGTACGGCGCAGCGGGAGGTTGTACGTCATATGCTCATCCAATCCGCGGCATAAGCAAAGGCAGGGGTAGCTACTAGCTTCGAGCTTCTAGCTTCTAGGAAAACTGGGATCTGGAAGCTCCGCGTTAGGAGCAGAAATTATTATGAAAGCAACCTTGCAGCTTGAACCCTGCGATTTGAAGCTATGCGTATAGCGGGAGTCACCATACCGGATGATAAGCGCCTTGAGATAGGTCTGACGGCTGTGTACGGCATCGGGCGGATGCGAGCGCTCGACGCACTTAAGAAGTCGGGGGTCAGCGAAGGCAAGAAAGCCTCAGAACTTACCGCCGTTGAGGAGGCGGCGCTGCGGGATGCCGTCGAGGCGTTCACCGTTGAGGGCGAGCTGAAACGCTCGATCGCGGCTAACGTGCGCCGTCTGAAGGATATTCAGGCACACCGCGGTATTCGGCATGCAAAGCGCCTACCGGTACGCGGCCAGCGTACAAAGACCAATTCCCGCACGGTACGCGGCAATGTGCGCAAAACTATGACGAGCGGTAGAAGGAAGCTGGAGAAGACTTAAAAAATCTTGGAGCAAAGCGACTTAGATTTTCTTTGCCCGCCTACATTTTCGTACATGCATATCGCGGTACCAGTTGGCATCTCGTTGGAAATTAGCGCTATTTGTGATACAAATGCGCGTGAATGGAAACTCGGGCGGGCATAGATTTTTCTAAGCTCACCACGTTCGCTATAAAAATCTATGGGTAAAAAAAGGATAATCAGAAAGTCCGGCGGTACTGTCGACCAGGGTCTGAAGTCGCGCTCGCTCGCGCGCCTTGCAAAGCGCTCGATAGGCGAAGGCACGCTTCACATCCAGGCCACATTCAACAATACGAAAGTTCTGCTCACAGATAAGCAGGGCAACGCCATCACCTCATCTTCCTCCGGCGCACTTGGCTTCGCGGGCGCCAAAAAAGGGACGCCATTCGCTGCTGCGAAAGTGGGCGAGCTTGTCGGCGAAAAAGCTGCTATGATAGGCGTGAAGGAAGTTGATGTGGTCATCCGCGGCGTCGGCGCCGGCAGGGAATCGGCGATACGTGCGTTTGCAGGCAAAGGTATCGACATATCACGCATTGCCGACGATACGCCGGTGCCGCACAATGGCCCACGCCCGCCCAAGCCCCGCCGCGTCTAGCGAGTGATGAGCGATACACCTTACCTACGCATATGTTGCCCGTTAAATCAAAATACAAAATAGCAAAACGCCTCGGTCCGGCTGTGTTCGAGAAAACACAATCGCAAAAATTCGCGCTTTCCCAGGCACGTTCTCAGAGAGAGCGGCGGCGAGGCGGGCGCGGCGGCTCCGACTACGGGAGGCAGCTT
>Ga0210057_1000360_pt1 | contig 76222 bp, 66 predicted proteins | sample CryGeyCG2114_010_2_FD_183968 | JGI IMG/M metagenome (GOLD analysis project Ga0210057, IMG submission 183968) | Groundwater microbial communities from aquifer - Crystal Geyser CG10_big_fil_rev_8/21/14_0.10 (SPAdes) (version 2) | ecosystem: Environmental > Aquatic > Deep subsurface > Groundwater ... | reverse complement strand
TTATATTCTTAATAGCAGTGCTATTTACGCTCGCTTCTAGTTTAGCTTTTTTTGCGATTATATTAAGCGACCTCCCAAATCCACAAGAACTTGAAAATAGACAAATAGCTCAATCTACTAAAATATTTGACCGAACAGGTGAGGTTTTATTGTATGAAGTTTATGGAGAAGAAAAAAGAACAACTATTTCCTACGAAGATATCCCTAATTATGTAAAATGGGCAACAATCTCTATTGAAGATAAAGATTTTTATAACCACAAAGGATTTAACGCTTTATCCATTATCCAAGGAGCTGTTATTGAACCACTTACGGGGCAAAGAGACAGAGCTCGTGGAGGATCAACTATTACTCAACAATTAGCAAAAAATGCTTTCTTAACATCAGAGAGAACAATTATTAGAAAAGTGAAAGAGCTTTTTGTAGCATTTGAATTAGAAGATCAATATTCTAAAGATGAAATTTTAAATCTTTATTTAAATCAAATTCCTTATGGTGGCAATGCTTATGGTATTCAAGCCGCCACTAAAACTTTTTTTAATAAAGATGCAAAAGATTTAACTCTTGCACAATCCGCTCTTTTAGCAAGTTTACCAAAAGCTTCTAGTTATTATTCTCCATGGGGTAAACATGTAGATGAATTATTAGTTAGAAAAGATACTATCTTAGAAAGGATGTTTGAACAGGGGTATATTACTGAAAAAGAAAAAAATGAGGCTCAAAAAGAAAAATTAGAGTTTTCTGAACCAACAACTATTATTAAAGCTCCTCATTTCGTTTTAGATGTTCAGGAATATTTAAATAATAAATATGGCGAATCTTATGTAAGAACATCTGGGTTAACTGTCATAACAACTCTTGATTGGGATTTACAACAAGTAGCTGAAAAATCTGTTTTAGAAGGAGGTGAAAGAAATGAAGAATTATACCAAGGACATAATGCTGCTCTAGTTGCTCAAGACGCTACTACTGGTCAAATTTTAGCTTTAGCGGGCTCTAAAGATTATTTTGGGGAAGCTGAGCCTGATAATTGTACTCCCGGTCTAGATTGCCGATTTGAAGGTAATTTCAATGTTGCTACTCAAGGACTCCGTCAACCTGGGTCTACTATGAAACCATTTGCTTATGTAACTGCATTTAAAAATGGATACTCTCCAGATACAGTAGTATTTGATTTACTTACTGAATTTGCGAGTAATAATCCTAATTGTCCAACTATAATTGAGGAAATAAATGAGATAAGTGAAGAACATGAAGAATGTTTCCATCCTCACAACTTTGATAATAATTTTAGAGGTCCTGTAACTTTAAGAACTGCTTTATCTCAATCTATCAACGTTCCTGCGGTTAAAACGCTTTATTTAGCTGGTATAGATAATACTTTAAAAACCGCAACTGATTTTGGAATTACTACATTAACGGAAAGAAGTAGATATGGCTTATCTTTAGTTCTTGGTGGTGGTGAAATAACTCTTAAAGAACTTGTTGGTGCTTATTCTGTCTTTGCTCAAGAAGGACTAAAACATAATCAAACATCGATTCTTAAAATTACTGATTCAAAAGAAAATGTAATTGAAGAATATAAAGATAAATCAGAACAAGTAATAGATCCTCAATATCCAAGATTAATTAATGATGTTTTAACTGATTTAAACGAAAGAGCGGGATTATTTAGTTCTAGTCTTCCATTAACTATTTTCGAAGGTCATGAAGTTGCTCTTAAGACAGGTACAACAAATGACTATAGGGACGCTTGGACTATGGGATACACTCCAGAAATAGTTGTTGGTGTTTGGGCAGGAAATAATAATAATGAATCAATGAAACAGCGTGGTTCATCTCTTTTAGCAGCTGTTCCTATTTGGAATTCGTTTATGAAAGAGGCTTTAAAAGATAGAAGTTTAGTTGCTTTTAATAGACCTGACCTCGTTTTAAACACTAAAGCAATGTTAAGGGGTGAATATGTAACTAATTATAAAGTTGATAATAAAATATATCCTCATATTCATAGCTTATTATTTTATGTAAATAAAAAAGATCCAAAAGGAGATAGATTAGAAGACCCTACTAAAGACTCCCAATTTAATAATTGGGAAGATACAGTACTTAAGTGGGCTGAAGAGAATGTAGAAAATTTTTCTGAAAATTATAATTTTCCAATTCCTAATAATATAAAAGAAGAATTAGATGAAAAAAATATTAAACCAATTATTGATATAGTTAGTCCTTTGAACGGAACGTTTATTCAAAACGGAAGAATACTAGTTCAAGCTAAAATTTCTAATCAAAAAGAAATAAAAATAATTCAATTACTCTTTAATAATCAATTAGTAGATGTAAGAACTTTAAATCTGGGTAAAGAATTTATTTATCAATTTAATTTAGTTCCATCTAATTTAGAAATTCAAAATCTTCTCAAGATAAATGTCATCGATTTAGAAGATAAAGAAAGCTCTAAAGAAATAATCTTATATAAATAAAAAACACTTAATCATTAAGTGTTTTTTATTTAAAATAGATTAATTGGTTTTAATTGGCATTACTATATAGAAATAAGAACCATCATTAGGATTTTTTAAAATAGCTGGTTTAGTATTTCCATTAATACCAAATGTAATATCTTTGGTTTCAAAATTTTTAAGACCATCCATTAAATACCTCCAATTAAACGACACATCTACAGATGGTCCAGTTATTTTAGCTGGTACTAAGTATTTATTTTCTCCTAAATATTGATTAGCTGAATAAATTTCGAGGTGTTTTTGTTTATCTTTAGTTAAAATTTTAATCTCATTAACTTTTCCACTAAAATTACTAACTAATTTTACAGCATTAGTTAAATAATCTAATTCAAAACTTACATCTGTATCAATAGAATTAGGAATAATCTGTTCATAATCAGGATAATTACCATCTATTAAACGAGAAATGATCTCTAAATCTCCATTTTTAAAGAGTATCTGATTAGAATCAACGAATATCATTACCGATCCTTCTTTAAATACTCTAAGAAGCTCCTGAGCCGTTTTAAGAGGTAATATAACTTTAAATCCTCTATTAAAATTACTCTTAAAATTAGTATCACTAAGAGTTTTTTCAGCTAATCTAAAACTATCAGTACCAACTAATTTGAAACTATTTAATTGAAAATCTAATAATACTCCACTTATTTCTGGGCGAATTTCTGATAATTGGACTGCGTTAATAACTTTTAATAAAGCATCTTTAAATATTCCTGTTTCTATCTCTAGATAATTATCTTTATTATCTATTTTAGGAATAATAGGAAATTCTTCTTCTGGTAAGCCTTGAATAACCGCTTCATAGTTATCTGTTTTAATATTTAAAGTATTATTATCTATTTCTATATTAATTCTTTCATTATTAATATTATTTGTAATACCTAAAAGAGTTGATAATGGAACAGTAATACTACCTTCTTCGATTATTTTTCCAGAAATTGAATTAGTTATTCCTAATTCTAAGTTTGTTGTTGATAATTGAATTTTATTATTAAATGTTTTTATTAAAACATTTTTTAATATTGGTAAATTAGAATTCTCTGTTATTGCTCTCTCCACAGTGTTGAGTCCTGTTTTAAAATTATTTTTTAGAACTATTAATTTCATCTCTTTTATATATTTATATAGTTAGTAGTTAGTAATAGGGGCTGTTAATATGTTTATAACTCTTATTTTAATCGGGGATTTTGAAAAAGTTACTGTTGATAAATATGGAATTTCTAATGTATAAAAGTGGGATAGATTTTATTTTTTTAAAAAAAGATTTTTTTATCCAATTTTCTTCCCCAGTTTTTTATATAAGTTATCTATAGCTTTTGAACATACTTACTAACAAGTTATTCTATTCTTTATAAATCAGATCTTTAATTGCGATTATCTTTTGATTTAAATCTTGGTCTCTGTTTATACTTTCAGACAACTTGGTAAATGCATAAATAGCTGTTGTATGATCTCTTTTACCGAGTTTTTGCCCGATATCTGGATAAGATAACCCTAATATATCTCTTAATAAGTACATACAGATTTGTCTTGGTTCAACAATACTCTTTTTGCGGCAACGACCAGTAATATCTACTTGTGGAACTTCAAAATATTCGGCAACAACTTTAATAATTTGGTTAGGATTAATGTTTTTAGTAGGTTGTTGGATTACATCATTAATAATTTCTTCTACAGCGCGCAAAGAAATATCTCTTTTAGTATATTGATAGAATAGAATACGATTTAAAATGCCTTCTAATTCGCGTAAATTTTTATGAATTTTATTAGCAATTAACTCTAATACATTATCTGGTAAACTACTTCCTTTTTCTTGTAGTTTATTCTTGAGAATAGCTAATCTAAGCTCATAATCTGGGTAATCTATATCTGCAGTCATCCCCCCTTCAAATCTAGACTTTAATCTATCGTGTAATGTAGGTAAAAATTTAGGTGGTCTATCAGAGGAAATGATGATTTGTTTATTATTTTCATATAAAGAGTTAAAAGTATGAAAGAATTCTTCTTCTGTAGTCGCCTTCCCACCAATAAACTGAATGTCATCAATAATAAGTAAATCAACGTTACGATATTTATCTTTCATATCGTCCATTCTCTTGTTTCTAATACCATAGACTACATCATTAGTGAATTTTTCAGAGGAAACATATTTAACTCTTACTTTATTATCGTATTTTCTCCTTACCTCATTGCCGATCGCCTGAATCAAATGTGTTTTTCCTAATCCAGTACCACCATAAATAAAGAAAGGATTATATTTTCTACCGATTTCATCAATAATTGCTGATGCAGCAGCGAAAGCAAGTTCATTCGTCTTACCTACAACAAAAGAATTCAAAGAATAACGAGGGTTTAGATTTGTCTCTGGGTCTACTTTAAATTCTTCGAAGACTAATTGACTCCTAGAAGGAGTAGGGTCGGTCTCTTTTTTATTTTTTCTATTTTTAGCTGGGATAGCAGTGCCGTTGTGTACAGTGAATTGAAGTTTTTTAGTGGAATTATCTAAATTTCGTAGTGCGTTAAGAATAATTTTATTATATTTGTTCTCAACCCACTCTTTTGCAAAGTTATTTGGAAGACTAACAATGGCAATACCCTCCTGTTTATCAATGAGGCGGCTATTTTTCATCCAGGTCATATAATTAGGCCTAGATATTTGGAGTTCTATTTCTCCAAGGGCATTTTGCCATATTTGTTCGAGTTCCATAATGTTTTTTAATTTAAATTTTAAAAGGTATACATTAATTTTAGTTTTATAAGATATATAAGCAAGTAGTCATTTCTTAACAATCTGTGGATTATCTGTGGAAAACATTTTCAAGTTGATCGATTACCTTCTCTGTAAGGAATTATGAAGGTTTAAAAAAAAATTAGCAATAGTTATTTGCTTTTTTTAATGAAAAGTTGGGAAATACTACTCAAATTTGAAAAAAATAGAAAAAAGTAGCATTACGTTGTCCTCTTTTTAGGTATTGAATTTATAACTAAAGTCATATAATATATTTATATGTCGCAAACATATCAACCTAAAAAGAGAAAACGAGCAAGAACCCACGGATTCCTAAAGCGTAACCGAACTGCTGGAGGAAGAAAGGTTCTTACCAGCAGAAGAAGAAAAGGAAGAAAGCGATTATCTGCTTAATCGCTCTCTTTTTTTATTATTTTAGGAGCGAGAGCTCCAATCTTTATGTTAAAGAAGAGATATAGACTCCCAATTCAGTTTGTTGTTAATAAAAAGGCTAAGATTTTAAAAAATTCTTATTTTTTAATTAAGATTTTTTCTAACAACTTAAATATTTATCGTTTTGGAGTTGTGGTTAGTAAAAAAGTTTCTTCTAAAGCAGTGGAAAGAAATAAATTTAAAAGATTAATATTTTCTGAAATTGAAAAACAAATTAAATTATCACAGTCTGGTGAGCGGAAAATTCGTCATAGGACTGGCAGAGATTTTTTAATTATTATTTCTCCTAATATCAAAAAAATAGATTCTTTAGAATTTAAAAAGCAGTTAAACGAATTATTGGTTAAATTAATATGTTTCAAACTATTTTAATAAATCCTTTTTTAAACATTTTAGTATATTTTTATAATACTATCGCCTTTCAAGATTTAGGCTTAGCAATTATTTTCTTAACTTTATTTATTAGAATAGTTTTGTTTCCATTTTTTTACTCCGGAGAAAAAAATAGAATTTTATTACAAAAACTTCAGCCAGAACTTAAAAAAATTCAAGATAATCATAAAAATGACAAAGAAAAACAGGCTCAAGCCATGATGGAGCTCTATAAAGAGCACGATGTTAATCCTTTTTCTGGGATTTTAATACTATTTATTCAGTTACCAATCTTAATTGCTCTTTATAGAGTATTTTTAAGTGGTTTAACTCCTGAGATATTTGATCATTTATACAGCTTTGTTTCTAAGCCAGAAATATTAAACACAAGCCTTTTAGGCTTGATTAATTTAACAGAAAAGAATATTCTAGTTGTAGGTTTAGCAGCGGTTGTACAGTATATACAAGGGCAACTGGCCTTACCTAAGGTAAAGAAGGGGCAGGAGCTGTCTTCTCCTGAAAAAATAGGAAGACAGATGGTTTTCTTCTCTCCTATTATTACTATCGTAATTCTTGTTAACTTCCCCTCAGCAGTAGGATTATATTGGTTAGTTACTGGTATATTCTCTGTAGGACAACAGATTTATATTAACAAGATGTTGAATATTCAAGAAGAAAAGAAAATCCACCATTTAAAATAAATATATGGAACAATTAAAAGAAAAATTACAAAAAATATTTGAAGTGTCTGGTTTAGAGGCTTCAGTAGATATAGACGCAGAAGGGAATAGAGTAAATATTTTTATTCATGATGAAAATGTTAAAAAGAATTTTCCTAAGATTGTTTTTGATGTAGAACATCTTGTTAAGGTGATTGCTAAGAATATGAATATTGATAGAGTAAATGTTGATTTAAATAATTATAAAAAAGAAAGAGAACATTTAATTGAAGAATTAGCCAAGGCAGCAGCAAGAAAAGCTTTGGTAGAGAAAAAAGAAATTCCTCTACCAGCAATGAACGCCTATGAAAGAAGATTAGTTCACGTAGAACTATCCACTAGACCAGATGTAAGCACAGAGAGCGCTGGCGAAGGACAAGAAAGACATATTGTAATAAAGCCTTTATAAAAATCAAAAAACCGCCATATGGCGGTTTTTTAAATTATAAACTTAAACTATATAATCTATCGTCAATTCTGTTTTTGAATAATAGATTTTCTCCAAATAACTCGAGATGGTCAGCGTCTATTAATAAATCATCGGGATTTGATAATATTGTTGCTGAATCAGCTGAAATATCTATTAAATATAAACCGTCGTCAAAATAAGTTGCTCTTTTTAGATAGTCATCAGGAAGAGCAACTCCTTCTGGTATATCATTAGGAATAGCACAATAGATTCTAGGGCTATCAAATATACATTTAGAAGGCATTGTTACAAATGAGAATGTTGCTAATGTATTACCGTCCATTGAAACCAAGCTAGTAAAAGCAGTTCTTTTTTCATTATGTAATTTTAGTCCTAATTCATCTGTTTTAGACCAATTCATCATAAGACCAGCCTCTTCATTGATTAATTTAGTTAGTCTATCGGTATTTAAATTAATAGACCACAAAGATGAATTATTATCGATACTTGGTAGGGTGCTTAAAAATACTTCAGATGAAGATACCCAATCTAAATCAACTTCTTTTTGAGTCATATTTAATACTTTGGTTGTTTTTTGGGTGCTAGGATTATATATATTTAATGAACTTTCATCTAAATAAACTAATTCATTAGAATTAGGAGACCACGTTGCGGCGATAACTCCTTCTGGTAAGGGCGTCCAATTTCCTGTTGAAACACTAAAAGTGCTAAAAGTAGGAAGATTTGGATAATTAAACTTAGCTATAATTCTAGAGCCATCAAAAGACGGTTCAATTTTATTTAATTTATTTAATGTTTGGCTATTTAATACATCTTGAGACGAGTTAGAGATTCTTACTATCTCCCCGCTTTTTGTTATGTAATAAATAAAATTATTACTTACCCAATAATCAAAAATTTCATTTTCAGCGACTAAATTAATTTCTTGAATTACTGGAGCAGTATTAGTAGGTTGATCATCTCCGAAAATTGCAGTTGTAACATTGTCTAAAGTGGTAGGATTATTAAAAAATAAATAAATACCTAGAGAAATTCCTATTACAACTAATATTATTATTGATACTTGAACTATTTTTTTTAAATTCATAAATTATTATTTATTTTTCTTACACTCATCCACACAAACTCCAGCAGCCTTAGTACATGAGGCGCCAGTTTTACATTCATAACAAATAAATGATGTGGCTTTTGGATCCAAACTTCTTTCTTTGGCTAAATCTATAGTACGTGTATTTCCTGTGTCTTTTTCTACTTCAGTATATTTTATTCCATCGAATTTAATATTCGTATTTATAGTTATACCGGTGTAAGTTCCAGTTTTACAGTAAGGATGATCTTCTTTTATTCCATCTAATTGATCACCTCCTATTCTAGATAATAATTCATTGACATTTATATAGCTAACATTTGGGTCTTGTAAGGTAATTAAGTCAGGATTTATAGTATAAAGGATTAAATAAGCACCGAACAAAAGAATTAAACCAACGATAGCTTGAGTTATTTGTTCCTTAGCATCTTCTTGAGATCCTATATTTCCGGCAGATAAGGTATATCTAAGGCCTCCGTAAACTATCATTCCAAAAGCTGCTAAACCAGCAATCATAAGGAAAAATTGATATATTCTAGATATATAAACAGCAATACTTGATCTATAATCATCCGAACAAGTTCCTCCAGCTATAGGTTGGCAAGGAATTTCAATACTAAATTCATAAGGTCTAACCTCTTGATTAATACTTGTTAAACTTGGGGGTAGATAGGACCCACCAAATTCTGTTTCTTTTATGGCTTTACCGATATCCTTTAAAAAATCTTCTTTATCACTTTTTAAAACTACACAAATTCTCATTAATTTATCCCCTATTGATAAATCTTTAGCTGTTTGTAGAGAACTATTTATATCTTGATTATTACCAAGACCAAACCAATTAGACTTAGATCCTATTACACATTGTCCGTTATATAATTCTCCGACGGGTTGAGATATGAAATAATTATCTTTAACATTTTGGGGAACTTTATTAATATCGAAAGGAATATATTTTGCAGTGAGTTGTGAAATTTCAAGTTGCGCTTGATAAATCTTCGCTTGATCTAACGCTATTTCAGAATATGTTTTATGCGTACACTCATATACTCCTGATTGACCATTTATTGGATTGTTTTTATTAAGATTATGGTCTTTTGGACATATTCCTTCAGAAGTTGATATTGTTTCATGCGCAAATACTATATTATTAATGTTTAATAATAGACCAGTTAATAAAATTATCGAAAATATTTTATTGGATTTCATAATTATTTAATTATTAAATTAATTGATGACCCTCCTAGTTCTAATTCATTTAATAAACTCCTAACTCGTGATGAAATTAATACTTCAGTTTCTTGTAATTGCCCCTCAGATAAAAAATTTAAATCTATAAATTGAGGATTCCCGACTAACCCCGGAACATTCTCATTATTAATTGACCAATTAATGAATAATTCTGAAATGTCCGAGATATTGAAGAAAAAAGGCATAGTTTCAAAAATATAATTCCCCAAAAAAAAGGCTCTAGAAGGTCTTCTAGTATTTAAAATCACTTCTGGTTTTTGGGCCGGAATTGTAAAAATTTCATCAAACTCTAAATCATTATACTCAACTATAACCCGAACTAATTGATCAGAATTATCGCTTATAAAAGTAGTTGTTTTAGCACCGACTCGATCAACTACATTTTTACCATTTACATTCCAGCGGATATTATTTCTAGATAGATTAATTAATTTATTATCAATAACTAAATCAAGACCTGCTTCTATAATAGTTGAATTAGATGGAAATGATTTACCAATATATTCAGCTGGTACATAATTTAAAGCTTTCCAAGATACAATAAATTCTGGAGTGATTTGGGCATTAGTTTGGATACTAATAAATAAAAATCCAACAAACAAAATTATAATTATATTTTTTATTAAATTTTTATTTAAAATATTAACCATTTATTTTTTAGAAAACTTTGTTAATTTTTCAGCAGTTGCTAGAGCTGATTCTGGATGACGGTCTACCCATACGATTATTATCCAGGCTATTGAATATATAGGTAGCGCTCCGATATAAGGGAATAACTCTAAAATTACTGGAATTATTAATTTTTGGAATTTTGCTAATCCTTTAACCCATAAATATGAATTAAAGGCCATCATTAATAAGTCTAACATTAAAAAATCATCCATCATAAACCACAAGAGTAAAAATCCAATAGCATCTATTAAAACAACTATCATTGATCCGAAAACTATTTCGGTCATTGATAATTTACCTTCCGGTAAGTTTTCTCTAATATTAATTTTATTTTTAGGAGCTGTTGTCATATTTTACTCTAAACCTTCTTCTCTTTGCTGAAGAATTTGCTCTGGTTTAGTAGTAACGATTTTATCTTCTAGATACGAAGGAATAATTTGAATAGCAACATGGTTAAGCCCGGCAAAGAATAGTCCTTCACCCACTCTAGCCTCTAACAATAAGCTTTTTTCTCCCTCGGTAAGGTTAAAAGTCTTGGAAATCATATCTATCATCGCTGGTGATTGTTTAAGAAGTAGTTGAATAGAAGAGTTAGTAATAATTGGTCTGCCGTATGGAGAATTTAAAAAGTCTTCTACATCTTGAGTAATAGTAGAAACTCCCAAGAAATATTTACGAGCTCTTTTAACTAACCCAAATAAGAAAGAGGCGCCGTCTTCGTATTTCATCAAAATCCAAGCTTCATCAATAATAAGGACTCTCTTTTTAAGCTTTGCTCTAATTAGGTTCCAAATAAAGTTTAGAACTATATACATAGCTATCGGACGAAGCTCATCCTCTAAATCTCTAATAGAGAAAACGATAAGTCTATTTTTAATATCTACGTTAGTTTGTTGATTAGTAAAGCCAGCATAACTACCTTGAGTAAATTTATATAATCTTTCTGATAGCCCTCTACCACCTTCCATATTTTCTAGAATTTTTTGTAAATCTTCTAGAAGCGGTGGAACGGCGTTAGAAAAATCTTTACCTACCATAATATCATGAGATTCATAAGTCTCTTTAAGAGCTCTATCTAAAATAGCATCCTCTTCTGGAGTAATTTCTCCGAGCATAAGTTTTAGAAGTCCCACTAAGTTAACTATATGAGAGCGAAGAACATCTCCTGGATCATCTCCTTCGGGGACGATTGGTATTTCAAAAGGATTAATATGGTGGTCAGAAGCAAGAGAAATTCTAAAATAACTACCCCCTACTGCCGTTGTTAAGTTTTCGTATTCGTTTTCTGGGTCAATAACTAAAACATCTACACCCATCATCATTAGACGAAGAATTTCTAATTTAGTTGAATATGATTTACCAGAACCAGATTTTGCGAAGATAACCATGTTAGCATTTTCAAGAGAAAATCTATCAAAAATAATAAGAGTATTATTGTGCATATTTAAGCCATACATAATACCTTCATCTGATGTTAGATCTGTGGAAGTGAATGGAAAGATTGATGATAGCGGGCCAGAATTTAAAGGAGTATTAATTTGAAGCTTGTCCCTACCTATTGGCAGAGTAGAGGTAAAGCCTTCTAATTGTTGAAAAATGGCTGGTTTAACATAAACTAATCTACTTTCTAATAGGGTAGATATTTTATTTTCTAATTTATTTAATTCCTCTACATTATCTGCATACAACGTAACGTAAACACCTACATTAAATAGATGTTCTCTGGATTGTTGAAGAGAATCTCTTAAGTCCTCGATATCTTGAAAGGCAGTTTCTAATAAAGGGTCTCTTACCATTCCTTTATTCTGTCTTTCAATTATTTGAGACTCAACTTGAGCTGCCTTTTTTCTCAATTTTTTAAGGGCAAGAGGGGTTTGTATAGGATGAGCAAAAATAGAAATATCTAAAAGTTCTGGCATATTAATAATTTCAGAAAACCATCCTGTAGATAAATAGCGAGGATAAGTGAAAACAAAGATAGTTTTAGCTAATTTATTACCAAGTTTAATATATTTAGAATCTACTTCTAACGCTGGTGGAGCTATTAAGTTTATTATATTTTTTTGATCTTCCATATTTTTATTTTTCTTCTTTAATCATATCTTTTTCGATAGAAGCTGGATTATATAGGTTATAAAATAATTCTTCTAATTCTTCATTATTTAATGGAATAGCCCTTAAGCCAATTTGATGTAAACCATTAATAATATGATCAACTCTTTGGTTAATTTGTTCTAATTGTTCATTTAAACTTTTATCTTCTTTATTTTCTTGTTTCTTACCAAATAAACCCATTATTTTATCTGCAATATCACCGCCTTGTTTATATAGATTAGAAGACTCATAAGAAACAACAACAAAAAATTGTTTTTGCATGATATCGTTTTGAGCCACTAATGTTTTAATAAACTCTCTATACTCTTTTATTTGATTTTTTAGTAGTTCATTTAGCTCATTATTTTCTATTTCTGATAATTTAGTTAGATAATTATTGATATTTAATTTTCTAGAGTGAATGAAAAATTGAGTTGAAAAATCAAGAGAATTTAAAAATCCTTGGAACGATCCCATTATTAAATTTTGTTCTCCTTCTGATTTTAGTGAAAAATTAACTCCTGTAACCAAAAGAATTTTTCGTAAAGCCCCACTTTTTAGAAAAACGGTATCATTTTCTATAGATTTAATTTCTATAAATTCTTGTGATGGTAATGTTGGTTGTTGATTAGCCATATATTTATATTATCTGTAATCGACTCTCTTTGCTAATTCTTTTTCCCCAGTTATTTTTCTCATCATTTCAAATCTTTCTTTACTACTTTTTTCTCTATCCGCTATTAGAGGTTTTTTAAAAGACTTTTCTCTCTTGGGAAGAGGTTCTTTACTAGTTTTTAATTGGTTCAATAAGTTATTTAACTTTGATTTTAATATAAATCTTTCTTCATTAATGTTTAAGTTATCTTCTTCTGTAGTAAGATCTTCTTTCTTCCATAGATAGACTCTTGGTTTCCAGTAAAATCCAACGGCCGATAAAAATGCCACTGAAAGGGGGCGGCCATTTACTTTAATAAAAGCGAAGGCTGCCGATATTGAGCCAATTATTACAGCTAAAATTATCCAAAGCCATAATTCTAAGAAAAAGAAGAAAAGGAAAATAATACCAGCCCCTAAAGCAATGTATAAAAATTGTTTTAAGGTTAGTGGACCTATTATTTTATCTTCTGTTTCAATAAATTGTGGTACTTGAAAATTCATCCCGTTAGAAAATTAACCCAAATATATTATTGGTTATATTATTATTTAATTTTCGATTTTGTTGGTTCATATTTTTATTATTTTTTAATTTCTAACGGGATGAATAATTTACTTTCTTAAATCAACCGTATTATCATCTAATTTTGAAAAAGTTCTTAAATCAACCGTATTTTCATCTTTTTTGGGAATTCCTAGATTATTTATCGGTGTTCTTTGTTCATTGTAATGAACTATTCTTTTATTATTAGTTGGTGTTTCTAATTGGACTGCCTCTGGTTTTTTTCTTTCTCTATTTAAAGAAGGATTATTTTCGCTATAATTTTTTATCTTAATATTAAGATTTGGAGATGCTTTAAATTTATTCTGTGATTTAGTAGAACTCCCCCCGGTATTTATTTCGGTTGTATTATCTGAACTATGAAGTATAAAAGGAGAAGATGATTGCCCTAGTTCCATTTCAGAATCATTTTTAACTACTTCTTGTCTTTTACTTTCTTCAAACTTTTTTAAATCTACTCTCGGGCCCAACCTAGGCTCTGGAGTAGCTGTTGGAGTTGCGGGGGTCTTAGTAGGACTTTTTTTGAGCATTTCTTGAAAAGATCTTTGGACTTGTACATGGGGGATGGTTTGGTTTAATGGTTTAGGAGGTTCTTCAGGTTGTTTTTTTTGTGTATCTAAAACTTTTGGTTCAGACGCTGGCATTGTAACTATTTCAGCGCTTGTATAATCCTCTTTTTTTGTTTTATATGGATTATAAGTTTGAAGTAAATCTCCTCTTAATCTATTAAATATTTTTTCATCCAATTCTTTAGATATTTTTTTAGCTATTTCTTGATCAATGTTAAAATAATTTAATTCTTCAACTAATTCAGCTGGAGATAAAAATCCTAAAAATATTTCAGCCACAACTATAGCTAGACCATCATTTTGATTTTTATTTAAATTATTTTTATCACCAATTGCTTTAATCAAAGAAACAGTTTTATCAGAGCCAAATTCATTTTTTAAGTTTTCTGGAAGAATATCTATTCTTTTTCTATATTCTCTTTTTATTTCTTGTTTATTCATAATCTATTTATTAGATGGTTTGAAACCAGAAACTTTAGTTCTTTCATCTTCTTTCATTTGATCTTCTATTTCTTTTTCCAATTGTTTTTCCTTTATTTCCTCTTTTATTTCTTCTTTTGTTTTCTTTTTCTTCTTTTCTCTTCTTTCGATTATATCTAAATCTTGACCTATACCTTTACCAACGCTAGCACCAAGACCAAATCCTGGTATATAAGTAAGGCCTTTTACTACAGGACTTTCTTCAAACGCCTTCGCTCTTTTATCTGCGCCTTCCCCAATTCTTCTTCTTAAGCCTTGTAATCGCTGGATAAACTGTGGAGCCTTTTTATCAACTTTCATATCTTTCCAACCACGAACATTTATTGCGCCCTTAGTCTTTTTGCCGATATAGGATCCTGTATTCTTATATACTCCTTGTGCAGCAGCGCTGAAAGTTTGAGCACCAACTATACCGAATTTTTCAGAGGCCATAAGTCCACCAACTAATATTCCGATTACAGCAGTCATTTGCCCCAAGATTCCACCAATATCAACCAACATACCACCACTACCAGTAGTAGACATATTAAATGTTGCATTAGAGGCTTCGGTTATTGCTAGGGCCAGATAAATAAAGAATGAGGCTGCTGGGAGAAAGAATGTCCACTTAAAGAAGTTATTCCACCATTCATTCCAATATTTTGAAGTATCTGGCCAAACCCATAGTAACCAAGCTATAGGCATAATTATTAATAATATATTTAGAAATATGTAACGGACAAATATCATAAAGGCAAAGCCTAGCAAGGTAATTGCTGCTATAGCAGTAAAGAAAGATACGAAGAACAAAGAACCAACAAAAGGAACAACGCTATTGAAGTTACTAGTTAGACCAGAAACTTTTTCACTAATCTTATCTTCAGGAACTGTTTTACCTAATATTTGTTGAACATTCATTGAACCAGCCATTAAGACCCCGATTTGAGAGGGATTATTTCCTGTAGCTTTAGATAAAAAGAAGTTACCCAACATTCCAGAAAAATCTAGAAACACACCAGCAAAAACTAAACTGAAATTTATCAATAACGCAGCAGCTATTAATCTTAGAAGCGTTTTTTTCATTTGATAGTTTTCTAATCTAAGAATGGTGGCAAAAGCTATAAGAATTATTGCTAAAACAAAACCTAAATTAGCTATATCTCTAGAAATTGTCCACCCAATATTTACTATAGGACTATCTAATATAGTGCTATTTAGATTAAATGCCCAGTTAGTAAACATTCCTGCCAACCACACAAAAACACCACCAATTGTTCCGACTATATATAATATAGCAGCAGCTATTTTGCCCATTGTAGATAAACCAATTTCAAATAAAGCAGCATTAGCAAAATTAGGAATTACTCCTAAAAACAAAGAGGTTAGTAGTGGTATGAATATTTTTTGATATTTCTTAATCATTTTATTATGTAGTTGGCGAACAAGATGCTAGTCTACTTTCTACTGAAGAAATTTTAGCGTCGTAATTTGCATTAATTTCTTCTTCATCTATTTGTACTTCCTCTAGGAAAGCTTGAGCTGTTGCATCATCTAATAAAGGATCTATATTTTCTGATATTAATGCTAGGCCCGCCCAATCATTTCCTTCAATATTGTTAATATCATTAATCGCATTTTGAAGAGGGTCTATAAATGTTTTATTACTTTCATATTTATCTTCTAATTCTGCTAATTTATCGTCTTCTACAGCAAATTCATTAACTACAGAAGTATCGTTTGGTCTGCAAATAGTGAGAGCGCTTAGTGAATTTACTAGTTCTTCTTGTCTATCAAGTATTTCTTCTAGAATTGTATCAGCTTCTAACCTAGGTTCTAATGTTCCGTTAATTCTATTAATAAGAGTAGAACTATCACTGCTAAATGAGGTATGGGTAATTTGATCTAGCCCTAAACAAGCTCTAGCAAGATCCCCAGTTAGTCCGGCACAAGGATCAGATGGAGTTATATTTGTATATGAACTAGATGGTTGATTAGACCCTCTTAAGCCGTCAATCCCAGCTTTGGTTAGTTTATTAATAGCAGCGTCAGCTATTGCAGCTATGTATGCCGCAATATCATCGGCGCCTATAATTGAATCAAATGGGGTTTTGATATAGGCCTGCTTTGCTGCTTCACCGACAAATTCTCCAGGAGTTGTTACGCGACAATTTTTACCATTTTCATCACATTTTTTGAAAGATAAAAATCCCTTACCAGCAACAGCTTCGTCTCTAGCAGCCGCTTCTGCTCTTGCTTGTCTCTTATCTGCCTCATCCCAACCTATTATTGTTCCTCCGTAGAAATTATTACGAGGTACCCATGTTTCTTCATAAGCTAACCAACCACCGTTTTCAAAATCTTCCATAAAATCATCAATATTTCCGACTATATCGTCTAAAGTACAATTGATTTGTTGAGTAAATTTATCTACTGGTAATAGAGCTACTTGAACATTTAAATTAATTGGAGAGCATAAAAATCCTAGTCCCAGCTCTTGAGCAACTTCTCCTACAGCTCCCTGTCTAGCCTCTTCAAAAAATTTACCCCAATCTTCGATAATCGCCCCTTGAGCTCCACCATTTATCCAATTTATAGTAGCATCTACCAATCTATCTAAGACTAATTTTTTTAATAATTGACCTGCTAATTTTTGAGCAAAAACTATCCAGTTTCTAGTTACCTCTTTAGTTGTAGCGGCAGCTGCAGCATTAATTAATGGATTTGCTTCAAAAGTTGGGACTGTTACCACAACAGCTTTTGCTCTATTTGTATTTAAAGGAGAGACTGGTGTAAATAATATTACAACTAATACAATCGCGGCTATTATTTTATTAAATTTATAAATCATATTGAGTAATTAAGTTATTAACTTCAGCTGTTAGGCTGGCAAAACCTTTATCAACTTTTTCTAGTTCTGTAGCTGATAAAATTGTTGCCAAAGGATCATTCTCATAATTCAATATTGATTGATAAATATTTATTTTAGTGCCTAAAAGTTCTAATTCTTTTTTATGAATCGAAACAAATAATTGTGGTACCTCTAATTTAGATATTTCTTGAAAAATATACTCATGAGCATCTTTTACAGCTCGAACATCTTCAATACTTAATTCATAATTTTCAGAGAAAATTTTACTATCTATTTGTTGCGATCCATCATTAATAATCTTAGAAAAATTAATTAAGTAATATCTTAAATTTTCTTTACTATTATTTTGTGAGATTTTAAGATTAGATTCATTGATTATCTTTTTAAGATTGTCAGAATTAAATTCTTCTTGAGCGCTATTTATTAAATCATCTGTTAATTTTTCTAAATCAGGGGCGTTTAGCCAAGTTTTTCCACTGATTAATTCCGGACCATTAGTGTTATTAGCAATAATTTCTTCCTCTATTTTTTTAGTAAACTGATCTGTTAAGCTTTCTCCAGTATTATTTTTAGATAAAAATGATTTTAAGTCTGTTTTATAGTTGGTATTATTTTTTATATTTGATAATTGAGTAGTTAAAGATTTTTTTGCATTATTTATTTCTAATTCGGCGTTATTTTCTTTATTTAAATTAGTTTGTGTAATAAAAACAGCCCCAGCGACGCTAAGTCCTATTATTATGCTTGATATAAATAATTTATAACTCATTATGAAGTAATAAATTTAGGCGCGACTATATATAATATAGAAGCCTATTTAAATTATATACTTATTAACAAGTTATAACCAACTCTAAAAAGTGAATAAGTTTGTAAGAGATTTAATCTCATCTAAAGAGAGATTTTGGGAACGTAATTGGAGATCTATTTTAAGCTTATTTAAGCCTATTTTTATGTCTTCTTGGGGTATTTCCATTCCCTCTCTAAGATTATTAAATAAAGTCTTGCGAGGTTGCTTGAAAATCACATGTAATGATTTGTAAAAATTAGCTACCTCCTTCTCGTTCATCTTATTATCAATACTTTTTAGTCGGATGACCGTAGAGCTTACCTGAGGAGGTGGATCAAAGTCAGTTGGGGGCAGATTAAAGAGACTTTTTGGCTCAGCCCATAGTTGAGTGGCTGCGGCTAATAAGTTCATGTTGGGTGGTCTAGACGTTATTCTTGCGGCTACCTCTCTTTGAATCATTAAAACGGTATTAGTCGGTTTATTTTTTAATTCACTAATAGTTCTCAGTAATTTACCAGTGATGTAATAAGGAATATTACCAACAAGTTTATAATTTTTATTTTTAGGAATAATTTTTTCTAAATCTTTTAGCGCGTCACCAAAGAATATTTCTAACCCATTTTTATTTTCAAAATTTTTAATTAAGCCTTTATCTTTTTCTATCGCAATCAATTTACAATCTAGCTCTTGGCACTTTTTAATTAACGGAAAAGTTAAAGCGCCAGTACCAGGACCAATTTCAATAACAACATCACCCTTATTTAATTCTAAGGCTTTAATTATTTTTTCTGGAACTTCTTTATTAATTAAAAAATGTTGACCAAGTAGTTTGTTCATTTTAGAGATAAACTTGTGACCGCATATTCTATTATTGTTCCCTCACCAATTTTATAAGGCCCATCAAAACAAGGAGCTTTTGAAGAATTCGATGTTGATGGTGCTCCTGATCCTGGAACTTGAGAAGTTGGAGAGTCTGGTAGTGGTGGTGCCGCAGATATTCCTAAAATCCAGGCGCCTGGCGCTATTCCACCAAGAACAGTTGTATGAGTTGCTTTATAAGTCTCCACCTTAGTTGATGGGGGCGGATAAGTTCCTGGTGCTAAACCAGGAGGGACTGGAATTAAATGAGTTATATTAACAGTCATTAAAAATCCTGAGTTACAGGCCCAAATAGCGACTATTCTCCCCCCAAAAGGCTTACCGAGAACACTTAAGACAGCGCTAAATTGATTATGTGTTGAATTTACAACAGGGCTTTTGCCATTAGAAATTAGAATGAAAAACATTGCTAAAATTACAGAGTATAGAAATATTTTCCTTAAAATATCTTTCATATTTATGATTATATCATTTATTCAATATAAATTGATTCGTCATCCCAATCCTTATCTTCTTCACCATAACTTGATATTTGTTTAAACTCAATTAGCTCTGGAGGAAGCTCGCCAAGAAACCTTGATGGTAAATCATAAAAACTCAAATTTAAATTTTGTTTTGCACGCGTCATCGCAACATACATTAACCTCCTCTCTTCTTCCATATCCTCGTTTTTCATAAAAGATCTTTCATGAGGAAGTAATCCATCAGCAACACCAATGATAAAAACATGTTCAAACTCCAAGCCCTTAGCAAGATGAATTGTCATTAATTTAATTGATTCTTTTTCTAATTTTGGACGTCCATCTAGGCTAGACATCAGTGAAACTTGTTCTAAAAATTCATGAGGATCTTTAAAAGACGAAGCAAAGTCGATTAACTCTTTTATATTGTCCCGACGTTCCTCAGGATTTTTAAATTTTTTTTCTAGAAGCTCAATATAGTCAGTATTTTCGATGAAAAAATTGATTAATTCTGGTAGAGATAAAGTCTCTGCCAAACGAGGTAAATCCTTTAAAATAGGCTCAGACTTACGCATTCCTAGGCTTTTTTTGAGCCTTTCTACGCTAGCCGCATCTTTATTATTGAAGGCATATCTTAAGCTGGCAACTATATCTTTTATTTCTTTTCGAGCATAGAATTTTAACCCTCCATAAATTTCATAAGGAATATGCATTCTGATTAAAGCCTGCTCGATAGCGCGTGACTGAGCATTAGTTCTATAAACTATAGCGATATCTTTGAGTAGTATGTCTTGGCGAATCATGTCAGCGATTTTTCCAGCGATCCCCCATGCTTCTTCGTCTTTATTTTGGTAAGCAAAGATATTTATAGAAGACCCTTCTTCATTTTGAGTCCAAAGATCTTTTGGTTTTTGAAATTGATTATTTTTTATTAATTCTGACGCAGCTCTAATAATATTTTTAGTTGAGCGATAGTTTTCTTCGAGTTTTATTATTTTTGCGTTTGGCCAATCACGTTCAAAATTTAAAAATATTTTAAAATCTGAACCCCGGAAAGCATAAATTGATTGTTGATCATCTCCGATAACAAAAAGATTTTTATGTTTTTCAGAAATTAATTTAACTAATTCATATTGGCTGGTATTCACATCTTGAAATTCGTCAACAAGAATATATTGCCATTGATTTTGGTATTTTTTTAAAATTTCTGAATAATTTTTAAAAATTCTTACAACTTTTTCTATTAAATCATCAAAATCAAAAGCATTACTTTGTTTTAGTTCATCTTCATATTTTTTATAGATAGAAATAATAACATCGTCATAATTACTATCTTCTAATTCATCGCTACTCATTAATTCATTTTTTATTCGGGATATTTTTTTAATAACCTCCATTGGTTTATAGCGGTCTTTTTTATAACTTCCTTCTTTTAATATTTTTTTGATTAAAGCTAAAGAGTCATCTTCATCAAAAATAGTAAAAGCGTGAGTTCTTCCCACTTGCCTAGCTTCTCTTTTTAGAATTCTTACTCCAAGAGAATGAAATGTTCCTATAAAAGGTAATTTAAATCCTAATGGTTTATTTTTACTTACTCTAGAAAGCATTTCTTTGGCCGCTTTATTAGTGAAAGTAATGGCAATAATATTTTCTGGCTTAATTCCAGACTCTAATAAATGATTTAATCTACTTGTTAGCGTTCTTGTTTTACCAGATCCTGCTCCAGCAGCAATTAAAAGCGGTCCTTCTTTATGAGTGACCGCTTTTTGTTGTATTTCATTGAGTTTTACTTCGTTTTTAGGCATTTTTTGATATATAGATTTTATCTGTAAATGTGTTAATATTTGAACATTATTGATACTTTATACCAACAATTAAATAAAGGAAAGGCTTTTTTTAGTTTTCTTAAAGACTGGACTACGGCAGTAGTAATTATATTCATCATTTTAATGTCTGTTTTTAATGTGCTTTTTGTTTCAGCCATAGAACGTTTGGGTCGTTATAAAACAGGAGATTTATTAAATTCTTCCTTAGAATATAAACCTAATTTTGTTGGTGAAAATTTTCCCCATTCGATTGCAGCTGCAGCCTATGCTATGAACCCTATAGATATAGGGTTTGTTGGAGAGAATGAAGAAGTTAGTTTTATTATTATTGATAAAGCATCTTTATTAAATACTAATAATCCTTTAAGTAATATTATTCCTACTCGCGAAGGCTTAGTTATTTATAAAGTCCAAAAAGGAGATAATTTATCTCGTATTGCTGCAAATTTTGGAATTTCTATTAATACCATTTTATGGGCGAATAATAATTTAAAACCAAACTCTCTTCAGCCCGGACAAGAATTAATTGTATTACCAGTTACCGGAGTATTATATCGTGTCCAAAGCGGAGAAACATTAGAAGATATTTCTAATAAATATAATATTTCTGAACAAAGAATATTTAATGCTAACCCCAATTTAATTCCGGCTAAGCTTGAAGTTGGTTCATCTATTATTATTCCAGATGCTTCTCCAGTAAACGCCTCTAGATATTCTTCAGTTTCTAAATTACCTAAGCTAGATGGATACTTTGCTATTCCGACGACGGGCTGGAACTGGGGTAAATTACATAATTACAATGCCGTAGATATTGCTAATGCATGCGGAACTCCTATTTATGCGGCGGCCGAAGGATTGGTTAAAGAAGTATTAAATTCAGGATGGAACCATGGTTATGGAAAATATATTGTTATTGAGCATCCTAATGGAGCTGAAACAAAATATGCTCATAATTCTAAAAACTTTGTTTCTGTCGGAGATTATGTTTTGAAAGGAGATAGAATTTCTGCTATTGGCAATACTGGCTTAACACATGGTCCAACTGGTTGTCACCTACATTTTGAAGTTAGAGGAGCTGAGAACCCTTTTACTAAATAGTAGAAGTGAATATACGTTAAAAAACTTACAATCAACCCTGGCCCCTGGCCGGGCAGGCAATAAACAACTCACAACGAGAAAAATATAAAAATCAGTCATTCTCATTCTGACTGAGACATAGACGAAGAATATCAGAATGAAAATGAAGAAGAAACTAAAAATCTTCCACCCTATTAAGACGGGAACCATCTTTATAAAAGAGGGAATTGGCTTATTACCGCTGGATATGACTGAAATACCCTCTCTTTTCTAAGGGGAGGAATACGGAGCATAGTCTTGTTCCCTAGGAAGGATCTCAAGAGTAAACAAGTGACAAGTAAAAAATCCGCCACGCTGGCGGATTTTAAAATTCATTACCATATTGCGGGCCTGTCCGAGGCCTCTTTTATTTCATCGTTTAAGGCTTCTATTAGTATTCTCATTTTTCTTATACTGTTCCTTGACGCTGTACCTGACTTTTTACTATCTATAATATCTTCTAAATTTTCTAACAAAGGCTTTAACTTTCGTACCCCCTCTTCAATTTTTTTATTATCCATTTCGGTGGCAACCGCTATCCTATCAGGGTATATGTGTCCTGCACTACTTAGTAAATCTTTTAACTTCGCCTCTACTTCTGAAGCCTCATCCTCTTCTTCTTTTTTGAAAAAAGAAGGATCCTCGTAGCGCCGATTGTATTCCGGTCCTTTTGGCATAAATTTATGTAAATTTATTAACAATAATTAATTACTCTTATTCTACCCCCCTCTTCGCCGGTGTCAATCTCTCACATAACTTGCACTGGCGCAAAGCGCAAAAACTTCGTAGCGCAAGTTACGTGGAGGATCAACCCTGCACAACAAAAACTGGCATTTCTGCCGGCTGGAAATTCTTTAACACCGTACTATAGCGTACACTATTATGCTATCGCATAGTAGTGTGAGATAAAAAAGATACCTGATTATGAAAATAATTATCAATAATGAAGATCGCTAATAATGAAAATTTATTTGATTGAAAAATATTCATTCTTGTTTTTATAAAAAATAGCCCCGTTTCGCTTTTAGCAAAACGGGGCTTTATTATTAGCTCGCCATGTCGTCGAGCATGATACTGATCTTGTCCCTTTCTCGTTCGATTAGGCCATCGATTCTTCCGAGAAGTCCCCGGAAGGTGCTTCCGAAGTTTCTGGATCGGGAGTTGTTGATGACCATCGCGTAGGCGGTTTCGAACCGACCTAGCGCTTCGCGGATACCTTCGGCGATATCCACATAGCGTTCTCGCATAGCGACGCGGTCTTCTTTTGAAAGTCCGCGTTCGCACAGGTTGCGCCGGTAGACCTTACCGAGCTCGGAAGTCGCATCTCCGAGACCGCTTAACCAGGACTGGGGAGTCATCTGCAAATCTTCGTTAGAAGAAATGCTCAGACCCTCCATATTCTTGTTGATGGAAAGGTAGGGGTAAAGTTCCATCACGATGACGAACTCTGCCCTTTCCTGATCTGCCGTAGCATCGAACTGCCATTCGAGATCCCGAGGGATTCCTTCCATGTTTTTGAGGATATCCGTCGCTTCGTCCATCAGCGACTTTGCCTCCTTTGCGGTGGCCATATCTCCTCTTTGAAGGGCCTGGATGCCGAAGTGGGAAAGCACGTTGTTTGCGTTGCGCATTCCATGACTTTTCCCTAAGTTTCGACGTCCCTCTTCGAACACTGGATGGAACTTTTCGGTTAACCTGTTGATCTCTTTGAAGATCGCTTTGGTTACTTCGGGCGTCTTCAGGTCTTCATCGAGAGATGTAAGGTGGCGCGTTTCCAGTCTGCTGACTGCCGCCTCTAATTCTCTCATTCTTTCTCGTTGGTCTGCCATTTTTTCTCCTTACAGCTTTTTCATTTTTTACTTCTAAATCCTTTTTTAAAGAACTTATTTAAATATTTTTTAAATACTTAAATAAATTCTCTATTTAAAAAAATTGTCCAGTGCCCGCACACCTTTTTGGTGTGCGGGCAGCTGGACGGTTGGGCGACTTACTTCTGCGTGCCCGTGCGGCTCGTCTTGCGACCGTTGCCTCGCTTGTTGCGAGACTGGGGCTTCGGAGCCGTGGGAGCCTCTTCTTCGGTTTTTTCGCCCTGCGCGACGCTCTCTTTGAGCTCGTTCACCTGGCTTTCTCCGAAGGCCTTGCCGTAGGTCACCGTGTGACTTTCCGACTTCCGCTCGCCTTGAACCTTCTCCATCTTACCGAGGACGACCCGCAGCGGTTTCGTGAGGCTTTTGAGTCGCAGCGCGACCTCGCGGTTTTCTTCCGACTGGTTGTCGGCTCCGCGAACCTTGATGTCCGAATCCGCCTTCTTCAACACGTCTTTGAGAGCTCGCGCATTGAAGCCGTACGCCGGCTTGTAGCCGACGCGGTCCGCGACTCGTAAGAACGTCTTCAGGACTTCCTGTCTCGAGTTGAGCTCGTAGACGATTCCCTTCTTGTCTCCGTCCTTCTTCGTTCCGTTGACGGCGTCGAGGACGCTGTAGATGACGTTGAGAAGCCGAATCGACTTCTTCGCGTCCCACGTGTCGTTTTCGATGCTGATGCCGTTGACGCACGCCATGTAGGCGATATGATTCGCCAACTGAACGAACTGCCTCTTGTCGAACTTTTCGACGAGGCTTTCCAACTTCGTTCTGGCTTCGACCAGCGCCGAAGTAACTTCCGGCGTGTTTTCCTTCTGTTTCTGGCCGTGCAGGTGCGTAACTTCCATCGCCGCTTTGTAGGCGGCCTTGATCTCTTCTCTGATGTTCATGTTTCTGATCTCCGATATGATCCCTCTAGGGGAATTTAACTTCACAAGGTGCTACTACTTCAATGCAGGTAATATATCATAAATATATAGATATGTCAACACTTTATTAAGTCTTAAAAGACTTTACCCTTTAAGCCGAATATAGTAATATTCTATTATGATTAACGAAAAAGAAGTCCAAGAATTAAAAGAACAATTAGAAAAAGAGGTGGCTGATTTAGATGTTAGGATTAAAGAAGACCAAAAACCTACTGACTTTGGCGAGAGAGCAAATCAGTTTGAAGAAGAAGCTGATGAAGCAGAAGAGATGAGTAATAAACTTGCTGAGGCCTATGATTTTGAAGAAAGATTAGCTGACATAGAAACTGCTTTGAATAAAATTATTAAGAATGAATATGGTAAGTGTGAAAAGTGTGAAAAAGATATTGAATTAGAAGTCTTAAAGGTAGCCCCAGAATCTAAATTGTGCAAAACTTGTAAAGCAAAATAAATAATTAAAATACACCCCCTAAGGGTGTATTTTTATAGTTATTAACAAAATATTTTTTGTTAACCAGTCAAATTGATTTATAATAATGGCTATTATTATTAAATTTTAGGAATATGAATTTATCAAAAGTATTTTCTGCATCAATTGACGGAATAGAAGCAAGATTAATAGAAATAGAAACCGATGTTCATGTTGGTCTTCATAGTTTTAACATTGTTGGATTAGCAGATAAATCTTTATCTGAAGCGAAAGAGCGGGTTAGTTCAGCTTTAAAAAATAGTGGAGTTAAACCACCTTCTAGAGAAAATAGAAAAATAGTTGTTAACTTAGCTCCGGCCGATTTAAAGAAAACTGGTTCTCATTATGATTTGGCTATTGCCGTTGGTTATTTATTAGCGACTAAACAAATAAAAGAATTTAATTCATTAAATAAAATTTTTGTTGGAGAGTTAGCTCTTGATGGATCACTTCGTCCTGTAAGCGGAATACTTAGTATCGCACGCATGACTAAATCAGAAAATTATACAGAAATATTTGTACCTAAAGAAAATGCAGCTGAAGCTGCTATTGTTGATGGGTTAAAAGTATATTCAGTAAATAATTTATTAGAGCTTATAGCTCATTTAGAAAATCGTTCATTTATAAGTATTCAAGAAAAAACAATTATTAAACCTTCAATATCTTCTGAACATAAATTGGTTGATATCGCTGATATAAAAGGACAAGAAAATGCCAAACGGACATTAATGATAGCAGCAGCTGGTGGGCATAATTTATTAATGCAGGGAAGTCCTGGGGCTGGTAAAACAATGTTGGCCCAATCAATAGCATCTATTCTTCCGCCGCCTAATTTAGATGAGATTATTGAGGTTACCAAAATCTATAGCGGAGCTGGATTATTAAAGGGTAATTCTTTTATTAATTGGCGACCATTTAGATCGCCTCATCATAGTGCTTCTCCTGTGTCTGTAGTCGGCGGAGGTCAAAATCCCAAACCCGGGGAAATAAGTTTAGCTCATCGGGGGGTATTATTTTTAGACGAAGTGCCTGAATTTAGGAGAGATTTACTCGAATCATTGCGTCAGCCGATAGAAAATGGCTCTGTAATAATAGCTAGAGCTAAAGATACGGTTAAGTTTCCCGCTAAGTTTATGTTAGTGGCAGCTATGAACCCTTGCCCCTGTGGATATTATGGGGATGAAGAGAAACAGTGTAAATGTACGGCCTTTGAAACAGCGAGATATCAGAAGAAAATATCGGGTCCTTTATTAGATAGAATTGATCTTCAGATTAATGTTCCTAAAGTTAAAATAGAAGAGCTTCAGGCCAAGGAAAGAGATTTAAAAGCAGCTGAAGAAATGCGAGAAAAAATATTAAAAGCAAGAGAAATCCAAAAAAATAGATTTCAGAAAGCCGAAATAAAGATATTTACCAATTCAGAGATGTCTTCAAAGATGTGTGATGAATTAATAAAATTAGATAATGAAACAGATTTATTTTTAAAAGATATTTTCAAGAAAGCTTTGATTTCTGCTAGAGGGTATTATCGTTTGTTAAAAACAGCGAGAACAATTGCTGACTTAGAGGGTGTAGAAAATGTTAAAGTAGATCATTTTGCAGAAGCCTTTCAATATAGGCTACGCGATGAAAGTTAAATAAAAATAAAAACACCCCCTTAGGGGTGTTTTTGTTATTTTTTATTTTAGATTTTCTAGAGCCTTTTTCATTCCGCTATAAGAAGTGCTTACGATAAATTTATTTCCTTCCCATCCGTAATTTAACGCCGCACCAGTATTGGAATATGTTTGATATCTAGTTAATGTTCCGTTAGCTTGGCCATCTTTAAATACTCCGGTAGGACTTCCTGGAGATCCTAAGAAGAAATTAGAAAGATTATTAGAATTTTCTATTTCAGACATATTCGCCTGAGCCTCTAATATATTTGTTTCAAGACTTAGGTCGAAAACATAAACTGGCCATGTGCCATTAGCATCATAATAAAGCGCTGCTGTGAAATCATCTGTAAAAGTTTGAGATAAAGTTTCTTTGGAAAATTCTGGAAGTATTGAACTCAATATTCTTGGAGAAGCTACTTGTCCGTTAGAATCATTTATAATTACTTCTACTAGCGATCCATTAAGTGAGCCCTTTTGAGCTTCTTGTTGAAGATTATTAGTTAAAGTTAATAAATCTACTGCTACAAGTTGTAAGGTAGTAGATGAATCACTGTTTAAGAAGGAGTTGTGAATTATCGGAGTAGCTTCTGGAATTTCGGGGGCTGATGGAACTTCTGGGACTACTGGTGTTTCTGGAGTTGTTGGTGTATTTAATATTGGTTCAGGAGGTAGTTGAGATGGAAATAGGGCTGGGAAAATCACAAAATAACCCAATAATCCAAATCCTACTGCGATAACTAGTGTTCCCACCCAAACACTAATTCTTTTGAAATTGAATTTAGACTCTACATCTTCTTCTATAATAGAAGAAGATTCGATTGACTGTGCTCCTTGTAATTTTGAAGCGCCAAATTCTGAAGGGGTTATTTTGGATGGGGCTGGTGGCCTAGGAGCTAAAGGTTTTTTAAATTGTTCTGGTGTAAATGGTTTTGGTGTCGGAGTTGAACCACCGCTTTGTTTAATAGATTCGGTATCTGACTGCATTGTTCTTAGAGTTATTTCTGGAGGAGGAGGGGCTATCGGGCTAGCTGATCTATTTTGAGTAGACATTATTGGTCTAGGAGAAGGCATTGAAGGTCTTTGTTGAGTAGCAGGTGGTTTAGGCGGCATAGGTGGTCTCATTAGAGGATCTGCTGAATTTTGTGGCATAGGTGGTCGAGGAGGCATAGAAGTTTTTGGAGACATTGGGGATTTTAGTGGCATAGGAGGCCTTGGTGGTGTTGGTTTATTTTGACCACCTTGATTAGACGGAGGCGGAAAACCGCCTGGACCAGGTTGCCCTGGATTTTGGTTAGGTAAGTTATTCATAAGCTTATTGTAACACTTAAATATTTTTAAATTAAAAAAGTTTTTTGTGGACAACTAAAAACCACCGATTTAACGGTGGTTTTTAATAATTATTTAAGTTGTTTTATTGAGAGACCAATTTTCCCTTTTTCTATCTTAATAATTTTTGCTCTTACAAAATCTCCGAGTTTTACAATATCTTCAACTTTTTTAACAAAACCATCTTTAAGTTCTGATACGTGAATCATTCCATCTTTACCACCGAAATCTAATATTGCACCAAATTCTAAAATTTTAACAATATTACCTTCTACAATATCTCCTACTTGATATTCTTTAACTATTTGAAGAACTCTATTTAGAGCTTTCTCAGCTTTTTCTTTACTATCAGCTGTGATGGCTACAGATCCGCTATCTTCTATATCAATAGAAGTAGCACCAGTTTCATCAATAATAGAATTAATCATTTTTCCACCAGGACCAATTACTTCGCCGATTTTTTCTGGGTCAATTATTGTGTTAAGAATAACTGGTGCATATTTAGAAACTTCTTTTCTTGGTTCTGCCAATGCTTCAGTAATAGTTTTTAAAATATGAAGTCTTGCTTGCTTAGCTTTTTCTAATCCCTGCTTTGCCATTTCAAGAGTGATTCCGCTTACTTTTACGTCCATTTGCATAGCAGTGACACCTTCATCAGTACCGGCCACTTTAAAGTCCATGTCACCATGATGATCTTCTGGACCTTGGATATCGGTTAAGACTTTAAAGCTTCCAGATTTTTCATCTGTGATTAGCCCCATAGCAATTCCTGCTACTGGTTTTTTAAGTGGTACACCCGCATCCATTAAAGATAATCCTCCGGCACAAACTGTTGCCATAGAAGATGATCCATTTGAAGAAAGAATTTCAGAAACAAGTCTTATTGTATAAGGAAATTCTTCTTGAGTTGGGAGCAAATTTTTAATAGCTTTATAAGCTAAATTTCCATGACCAATTTCTCTTCTACCTGGACCTCTAAATGGCCCAGTTTCTCCGACAGAATATGGGGGAAAATTGTAATGTAATAAGAATCTCTTTTTTCCAGAAAATTCCATTGATTCTACTAATTGACTATCGCCAGGAGCGCCAAGAGTAGTAATAGATAATGATTGAGTTTCTCCTCTAACAAATAGAGCTGATCCATGCATTCTAGGTAAAGTTCCTACTTCTGCATATAAATCACGAACTTGGTCTAATTTTCTACCATCAACCCTCTTTTCTTCTTTTAATGCTTTTTCGTGAACTAAGTCATTTACTTCGTCATCTAAAATATGATCAACAAAAGCTAAATCTTTTTCATCATGACCATCTTTTTCTAAAACTTCTTTAATTGAATCAGTTAATTTTCCCAATCCTTCTTTCATAGTAGATTTATCTGTTGTGAATACTGTTGATTCTAATTTATCTTTTGAAAGATTAATAACTTTATCTAATAATTCTTTACTTGGCTCAGACACAGGAACATCTGCTTTTTCCTTGCCGATTTCTTTAATCATTTTTTCTTGAAAAGAAACTAAGTTAGTAATTTCTTTTTGCCCAAGTTCAAAAGCTTTAACAATATCATCTTCTTTTACTTCAACTCCTTCTAGCTCAATCATGTTAATTTTATCTTTTGTTCCTGATACAAATGTATCTAATTCAAGATCTAATTTTTCTAATTCTGAATTAGTTGGATTTACCATTAAGGAGCCATCTTTTGGCTTGATTATTCTAACTCCGGCTACTGGGCCTCCCCAAGGAAGTTGAGAAATTGCAATCGCAGCTGAAGCTGATAATAAGCCAATAAAGTTAGAATTATTTTCTTTATCTATTGATAGTACAGTTACTACAACTTGCATTTCTCTACGTATTTTGTGATTAAACAGTGGTCTAATTGTTCTATCAATAAGACGTCCATTTAAAATGGCGTCCTCAGAAGGTCTAGCTTCTCTTTTCATAAATCTACCACCTAGGATTTTACCAGCGGCATAATATTTTTCTTCAAAACTTACTGAAAGAGGAAAATAATCTCTATCGATATCTTTTTTACCCATCACGACTGTAGCCATAACGGTTGTTTCCCCGTAAGTTCCGAAAACAGTAGCATCTGTTTGATTAGCTATTTTAGAAACTTCTAAAGTTAATTCTTTTCCCGCAAAATTTGTTTTAAATTGTTTTCTATTTAGATCCATAATTTATTTTTTTCTTTTTAATGATTTTTTTAATATTACTTTTGGTTTTTCTGCTAAATCTATAAATTCATCAGCAACTTCTTTTATTTTCCCCGAAGCACTTCTTCCAAATGCGGCTACTTCTACAGTTCTTCCTTTGCCCCATTTTAAGTATTCAACTAGAGGAATAAAGTCTCCATCCCCCGTTACTAAAATAACTACATCTAGTAAGTCGGACATTCTAATAGCATCTACTGCCATACCGACGTCCCAATCTGCCTTTTTCATACCACCATGATAAACTTGTAAATCTTTACTTCTAAGCTCTAGTCCAGCCTTAGTTAAGGCATCAAAAAATGCCGCCTCACCTTCAACGGCATCACTTTTTACAACATAAGCAGTAGCAACGATTAAAGATCTATTATCTAATAGTTCTTTAATAAGTTCTTTATAATTGACTCTTGCGTGATATAAGTTTTTTGAAGAGTGATAAAGATTTTGAATATCAATAAAAATCCCCACTCTTTGATCTTTTCTTTTCATTCTTGTGCGGCCATTAAGTACCAAGACACAAATTCATGCAAATACTACGCTAACGTATCATTTGTATGGATTCGTATGCTCAGCGCCTTAGACCAGTATTAATTATTTCTTTAATCCTAATTTTTTAATTGTAGAACTATAAACTTTAGGACTCTTTTTAGATAAGTAGTCTAAAAGCTTTTTTCTCTTTGCGACCATTTGTAATAAGCCACGTCTTGAGTGGTTATCTTTTCTATGCTTTTTCAAGTGAGAAGTTAGTTCGTTGATTTGTTTAGTTAAAATAGACACCTGAACAGCTGGAGAACCAGTGTCTGTGTCATGAATCTTAACCTCTTTAATCGCATTTTGCTTTTGTCTTGTAGTCAACATATGGGATATATACTATCCTATTTCTCAGAAAAAATCAAGCCCCCCCCGTAATCTCAATAAAAAAACCACCTGAAAGGTGGTTAATCACTTATTCTAAATTGTCGAAGTATAAAATTACCACAATCGTGACAAACTTTGTTATTTCTACCACATAAAGGGTTGGCACAGGCTTCCAGATATTTATCTTCTTCGGGCCTACCTTGGTTAATGTCTAACTTTTTTTCGAGCCATTTTTGAACATCTGAAAAAGTCTCTTCTCTAGATACGGTTCCCATACAGCGCTGTAATAATTTAACTTTATCTTCGTCGTTAGCTATGCCAAAGCGATTATTTTTTGTATCACCTAGACCGTCATCGTGAATAGAGTCTCCAACACCGATTATTTTTTTATATGGAACTTTGTGCTTTTTAGCAAATTCATGAGCTGCTCGTTTTTTATCACGGGGTAGAATTAATGTTTCTTTATAAAATCCTGTGATTATCCCTACATCATACTTGAACGTTCTCAATTTAGCCGAATAGATTTTATCTACTAAATGACTTACTCCGTTGACTTCTAAGACGAATTCAATAAAATCTTTAATTCCATAAGAAATTACTGCAACTGGAATATTTTCTTCTTTTAACATTTCTAAGCACTCTTTGACACCATCTCTTAACTTAACAGTTCTAAGAATATCTTTAGCCTCTTGTTTAGTAAGTCCAAATTCAAAATAAAGTTCGATAGTTCTATTAAACCACTCAGTTTGCTCTTTTACAGTTAGCTTTCTTCGTTTTACTATCGCAAAATATTTATTTCTTAACTTATTAACTTTATCTTTATATTCTTCCGCGTCGAAACCAACAACGGCTTGGTCAACAACATTATACAAAGAGACATAATCATTACTTATTAAAGTTCCGTCAAAATCAAAAACAACAACCGCTCGTGGCTTCATTTATCACCTCTTATTTAAAGTTTCTAAGGATAGACTAACCTAAAAATTATTTTTAGTCAATTTAAAACAACCCCTAAGGGTTGTTTTTATTTTACTTCTATCACCTCGCTGAAACTGCTTTCTCCTTCCAAGTTCACACAGGTTAGTTTGTAACTAGTTGTTGTCTTTGGTGATACTCTAGTGGATCCAAATGTTTGACCATTTATTTCTACTCCCGGTGAAATAGAACAGCTGTTAGCAAACTGACATTTCCAACTTAATACTGATTGAGTATTTAATGCGGATTGAGAATTAATAACTGTTGGCAAGGCAGAAAAATCACAAACAGGAAGCTCCGCTACCTTAAGATGGACTGAAGCTGTCGTTGTTCCTAATAATCCGTAACAAGTTAAGGAATAATCTAATTCTTTTTTAAATGATGCTACAAATTTTTCTATTCCACTTAAGAATTTATCTCCTTCCCATGCATCTGATGCCTCACAACTATCTGCGTTTTTAACATCCCAAGAAACAAAATATTCAGATGGAGCGCCGATAGCCACTTCATTGCTTTCAATATTATTAATTCTTAAATCAATAATTGGAGGAGTGTCTGGTGGTGGTGGTTCTAATACAGCTACATTTACATAAGAGGTATTTGAAACCCTTCCATCATTTTGAACTAATCTTAGCACTCCATATTGATAAACCCCTGGTTCATCATAAAAAGTAGCTCTACCTAAATTAATCGTACATTCATCTACTGTTTGTGGATCAAAAGTTCCAGCCTCAAAAGTAGGCGTGCCCTGACTTAAATCAGAGTTCCATTCACACCTTCCACCAAAAGACATCGCGCTGGTCCAGCGGCCGACATCATCTCTTGATGCCAATTTATCTCCCGTCACATCATAAGCGGCACTTAACCAAAGATCTACAGGCTCTCCCCTGGTAACACGGATACTTTTAGAAAAACTTTTTCCATCTATACTTATACTCGCCTCTGCTATTGGTAGAGATACTTCATTACCCCCTGAAGCTCCGGTTAAAGTTACTCTAACTTCGTCAGATCCATATCCTGGACAGTACATTTTATATGTATATGTGCCAGGTTTGTCTTCTGTAATTCTTTGACTACTCGCGCTTCTTTTAATTCCTAACCATGAACCATGGGCTAAACAATATTTATTTAAATTCCAGGATAAATTAAACGATTTAGGAAATTGCATAGTTAACGGTCCATCGGATCCGTTGATTTTTAAGTCAGTTACCATTTTCTCTTCTACTTTAACAGGTTCTGGTTCTTCGTCTGGTGGTACTTCAATATTATCGATTGTATTATCTATTTCTGGTGCTAAAACTTTTAAAGTTACAGAATCACGAGCTAGTCCAAGTTCGGCAAATTCTCCAACTGCAGTAATGCTATATCTGGTAGTAAAACTTGGAGAAACTTTTTTACTTCCCGAAGACGGAACGATGCCAATCCCTCTATTTATAGAAGTTGAAACCGCATTAGAAGATTCCCAGGTAATTGTTGCGCTTTCGCCTTTAGTGATTGTAGTTGGTCTAATACTTAGTGATGCCTGAGGCGGTGGAGGAATATCACCAACAAAAATCTTTAAATTTCTTGTTACAGTTCCTTTATCTATTATTCGTGCATTATCTAAATACCCTAAACAACTAAATTTAAAAGTATAAATACCTCTTTGAACAAAGTCGTAAGATTTGTTTCCGTGTATATATTCTCCTCTTTTAGTTCCGTCAAAACTATCAGAAAAATCTCCGCCTTCTGGTTCTTTACCAGATAAAGTACATTCTAAAGCAAATGGTGCTTCATAATTAATAGTAAATTTACCTCCTTCTGTTATTCCTGTTTGACTAGCAGATAATTTAACAACGTCATTAAGGGCTGGGCAGTATTGAGTGCCTCTTTCACCACTTTTAACAACTGGCGCCCTATCTTCCATCGCTATATAACAAGGGCTGGCATTGGGAACGCGGTATTGCTGTAATTTTCCGTAACCAGGTATTGACACAGCTGAGCCGTTTAACTGATTGGTATAGCTATAGCATTGGTCAACACTAATACCTCCTTGATGTCTATTCCAAGCCGTAGACCAACTTGTCATACAATATGGAGGTGTTGTGTTTTCTTGAGCGAAAACAATTCCTAAAGTAACTAAAAACAATCCGACAATTAATAAACTAATTCCGGATTTCATTAATAATGATTTATTAGATAAATCCATATCTTTATTTTATATTAAATTAAATAAAAATAAAAAGTGTTAAAGACAAAAAATTTGACCAATAATAAAATTTTTTATATTCTATACCTAGCAAATTAAAATAGCAGAGAGGATTAAATGAAGATATTAATTCTTTTCTTTATCTTTAATTTTTTCTTGATACAGAATAGTTACTCTAAAGATGTATCTATTGATTCGAAGACTCTGAATAAATTAAATGAATTAAATATTAAGGGAAGTTTTTCTTTAAATTGGAAATTAGTTGGCCCCCAAGAACCGGGTTACGAGGCTCAAATTCAAAATCAAGTTTTTCTATCCGACGCTTATTTATCTATAAATAAGAAAATTACGAATAGATTTCCTTTTGTTTTGGAGCTTAATATTCCCACTGCTACGCAAGGTAAAGTGATCCTTTATCGTTTTGCGACTAATATTATTGATGGCGATTATCTTAAATTAAGAATCGGAAAGTTTATGATTCCTTTTGGTAGATATAATGAGCTATATAAAGGAGAAGACTTTTTATCTTCTACTAGACCATTACTTTACGCATCTCCAGATAGTTTGGATTTGGTTTTGAGATTGAATTCTCCAAGACCTCCTTTTACTGCGGGATATACTGATGTTGGCGCACGGGTTAGTTTATATCCTGGCACTGATTATTATTGGGTACCTACTGAAATCAGCGCTTATATTGTTAATGGATTTAGTGAAGTTGATAATAGATCTAGAAGTTTTCCTTATACCGGTAATTTAAATGTTGCTCCTGTACCTATTAGTGGAGTAAATATGGACTATGGCCATGTTAATAATAATCTTGCTGATAATAATAATCATAAAGCCCCTGGTGGGAGAATTATTTTTGCCCTTGGAGATCTTAAAGTTCCTTTCCCTATTAGCGAAGGAATCGAACTAACAGGGACTCGTTTAGGTTTGTCTGGTATGTATGGGCGCTATGACCTTGAAGAAGCTATTATTGGAACGGAGTATAAAATATGGGGAGTAGATACAGAGTTTCATTATAAAAATATCAGTTTTAATATTGAATATATTTATAGCAATTCTGAATTTAGACATACCAGAGTAAATTCGATTGGTAATGTAAATTTTAATCAGCAAACAGATGATCTACTGATTAAGTCAGAGATTAATAAAGGTTATTACATTCAAATAGCTTTTCCGATTTGGAAAAATTCTAAGAAATTCAAAAAAATCCTTGGGTTTTTATCTTTAGAGAGTCTAGAACGTAAGGGTCCTCGGTTAGTTTTTTCCAAAAACAACGATCCTATCACTAGACTTCCGATCGTCGCTTTTCCTTTAGTAGATGAAGCGCTTAGTACTAACTATAGAAAATATACAGCTGGAACTAACTTTCAAATAACAGATCACCTTATTTTTAAAGCGGAGTATTCTTATTGGGATATTAATGTTCCAGAAGTGTTTAATTCTCATCAAACAGATATTAATCAAACGATTGTGTCTTGGGTTTTTAATTTTTAAAAATAAAATGCCGCTCATTTCTGAGCGGCTTTTTTATTATCTTTAAATTCTATATTAACCTTTTTTAAAGAGGTGCCGTGCCGCGACTCTATTTTTAAAATAGCTTCGCGTATACGATCTAAGCTTTTTGCAGTAAATTCATTGCTTCTATATTCTGCGGATTCCAAATGCCTTTTAAGCCAGTTAGTCATTTTTCTATTCAGCATGCTAATATTTTTTTCCTTCTCCGGCTCATCTTTAGGTTGTTTATCTACGAAATGTTTAGGAATATAAGACTTGATTATGTTTTTTTGATTCTTGCTTAAATCCGCCCAAAGAAGATCTTCAAATCTTCTTATTCTTCTTTCAACTGCAGTATATAAATAAACATGAGAAGCTTCGTGAATTAAAGTTTTTGCTAATGCAGAAATACTTTCATTTTCACCACTTAGCCATATTCCACCATCGTCATCTAGATAGCCAAGGAGCCTTTTTCTTCTATCTTTAGGCCATTTCAATATTTTTACTTTATATATGTTTTTAACATCCGAGCTCTCTAGTGTTTTTATAATTGACCTAAACAACCAATTAGCCAATTTACTTTTACTAAGGGCTATTCTTTTGCGTTTATTTCTTTTATTTTTCTTACGCTTTTGAAGCATAGCCACCCCGTTATTAAAGTTCTAATTACATTTTATATAATTTATTTTATATAAGTCAATTTAAAAAATATTTTTATAGTGATTTATATCACAATATTTTAATATATTTGTCAATAAGGAGTTAGATTGTTTCACAGATTTACTAAATGTTTCACGGTTATTTTTTTCTAAACCATCCTCCTTTTTTTTGTTAATTGTTTCACGTGAAACAATTAAACCCCTTAATACAGATTTCAAATAAGTATTAACCATTTTAAATGGGCTTAATAGTGTTTCACGTGAAACACTATTTTCTTTTTTACTTAAAATATTTTCTATTGTTTCACGTGAAACATCTTCAAAAGAAATAGTTATAAGGTCGAGCTGATACCCCTTAGAATTATCAATAAGTTCTGGGTGAGAATTAGCATATGAAGATGCTATTTTTTTAAACTTTCTTAATTTTGCTTGAGTGAGATTATCTTCTGGACTTAATCCGGCAATTGCCGGATTTTTTATTTTCATAGTTTTGACTTCTATAAAGACTAGTGTCTTATCGCTGTTTTTAGCAATTATATCTATCTCTCCATAATTTTTACGTATATTTTTATCTAAAATAAAATAGCCCTCATCCATCAAATAGACCGAGGCTATATCTTCTCCTAATTTTCCTATATTTATATTATCCATAATGTTTCACGTGAAACAATTAGTTTAATTCAAGCCTAATTTTATCAGATTGTTTCACGTGAAACAATTTCTATCTTATTTTACGGATCCAAAATCTATAAAAAGGATGTTTTTATTATTAGTAATGTTTCACGTGAAACATTTTGATGTTCTTAGTTTAAAGTTTTGCTGGATTGTTTCACGTGAAACAATTGGTTTTGGTATTTATTAAAAATCGTTATTTTTTATCTTTTTTACTATTTTAGTTTTTTAGAAAATTTAAGAAACTTATTTTTCAATTTTTAGTTAAATTATCAAATTTTAGACTTTTTAGTGTTTCGCGTGAAACATTTGGGTTAAGTATAAAAAACTTAATTTATATTGTTTCACGTGAAACAATTATACATAGATTACTTTAATTTATTTGAATATTGTTTCACGTGAAACATATTTATTTCTATTTTACGGATTCAAAATCCGTAAATATGCTATTTTTAGAAAATTATCCTGTATAAATCTGTAATTAATGTTTTACACTTTTGTTTCACACCTATATCACATAAGCGTGAAACATTATATATATTGTTTCACAGTAATAAAAACCCCGCATTAAATGCGGGGATGAGAACCGTTAAGGTTCTTGTAATTTTTCCTGATATCCATTAAATTCCAATATCTTCGAGATTTTTTCTTATCCCGCTTTTTTTCTACATTTTTAAGATTCCCCTTATCCCAGACAAGATAGGGGATGTAAATGCCGAAAAATCCAGCCTTAATAGCGGGCTCGATATCAGATCGATATTCATTGCCGATACTATAAGGATTTCTACCAGAGTGAGTTCTAGCTAATCTATGGAAAATAGCAATATTTTTATCATCTACTACATACCATGAGCAGAAATATTTAAGAATACCCTCCTTTTCCATTGCTTTAATTTTTCTGTTTTGGATACGTTTATCGCCCTTAGTTAAAAGGATGAGACAGTCATTCTGGCTATGAAGGAATTTAACCAATTTTTTGAATTCTGGCTTCATGTGTTTACGATACTCTTCGACAGTTAGGTAAACTTCCATGCCTAATTTATAAAGCTCTTTTTCAACTGATTTAATGGGTTTAACTTTAAGCTCTTTACAAAAAAAATGATAAGTCATTATAAGTGAAATAGGGAAGCGCTCCATAGCATAGCACCAACGTTTTCCCGTGCTTTTATTTATTTTCCTTCTTAAGGAAGAGTCGATGTTTTTTTGCTCTTGCTCAATACATCCCAGCGTTAAAGGTTTAGACTTAAGAGTATTCTTAATAAGAATGCAAGCTTTTTCTATTTTTTCTAAATAAAGAAAACCAGTATCCATTCCTGTATCATCTAGATCAAAAATCCAGACTTTTCCTGCCATTTCAACCTCCTTATAGTTGAAGTCAAGATTCTGAGCTTAAAATAACATCTTTGAACTACTTTTGCAAATTAAATTTTTAGCTATTGATAATATTTTAAATAAATATTATATTTAGTGTTAATTAGAGCGCGCTTAGCTCAGCGGTAGAGCGACTCGTTTACACCGAGTAGGCCGGGGGTTCGACACCCTCAGCGCGCACAAAAAATCCCCGTTTTAAACGGGGATTATTTTTTTATTTCAAATTAGCATAAATGTCGTAATCGGGGAGTATGTATTCAAAACATCCTCTTGCCTTTTCTTTTTCGTCCTCGCCTCTGACTGAAACTGAAATAATAATTATCGCTTGCTCACCTAAGCTACGAAATTCTTTTACTCCACGACTAATAATACTTGCCTCAGCAAACAAGACTTTGTCTTCATTTCTTTTTGTTGGTCTGAAAATTTTAAAACTTCTACACTCTACGAGAGGAGTGAAGTATTTACAATTAGCCATGGCTAAAAATACTCCAGCACCATTAGCCACTGGCCCAAGAGTCATTCCGTTAGCTATACCAACACTAGTCCACATTGACTCATAAACTGGCATAGAAATAATAGATCTTTTCTCGGTTAGAACTAGAAGGCTCATGTTATAACCTTTTACAAAGTCTTGGATAGAGAATCTCTCGCAAAGCTCTTTGATTTCTCTGGACATTTTTATAATTCCTTTTTCAATTAAGCTACTTCTAAAATACTGCAAAGGGCATGGTTTAGTCAATAAAAAATCCCCAAGAGGGGATTTATTTATTTTAATTAGATTTATCAGAAGCAGGTTTTTCATCTTCTGATTCTATAACTTTTTTAGTTAAAGCGATTGCTTCATTCGGATTTTTTTTGTAAAGATTTTCTAACATCTCTTTATTATCGGCAAAAAAGTCTCCAAATTTTTTGCCATTTTCTTTTATCCATAACAAAGGATTTTCTCCAGACATTTTAATAATTTCTCTTTCGATATCATTTTTAATTTTTAGATCCTCATGAGTTTCTGGATTAGTATTTTCTTCTTTTTTATTTTTATTACTCTCTTCTTTTTTAGGAAATTGTTCTATCATAGATTTTATTTGCTAATGGTGGGCTAGGATGGATTTGAACCATCGATCCCCGAGATATAAGCTCGGTGCTTTAGGCCCCTAAGCTACTAGCCCTTTTTATTGATTATAAATTATTTTAAAACAAAAACCGCCTAAATGTCTAGACGGTTTCCTTAAATTTAATTTTAGATTGATAAAGATTTTAATTTAAAGCTTTCAATAATTTTATCAAACTCCTCTTTTTCGATTGTTTCTTTTTCTAATAACTCTTTGGCAATTTTGTCTAAAACTTTTTTTCTAGAGTTGATAATTTTTTTAGTTACATTATAAGCTTTATCAATAAATCTTTTTACCTCTTCATCTATCTTAGAGGCAACAGACTCAGAATAATCTCTACCATCACTCATTTCCTTTCCTAAGAAAATCAAATCGTGAGAGTGACCGAACGTTTGAGGGCCTAATCTATCACTCATCCCATACTGAGTAACAAGTTCTCTGGCTAATTTAGACAATTGTCTTAAGTCATTAGATGCTCCTGTACTCATTTCTCCAAAGACAACTTGCTCCGCTGCATAGCCCCCAAGAGCAACGGCTATTTCAGAAATAAATTGAGACCTGTTTCTTAAATTTATTTCTTCGGTAGGTAGTTTAAGAGTGTATCCGCCAGCACGTCCACGACTAATAATAGAAACTTTGTGAACTGGATCAGCATCTTTTAAGCTAGCGGCTACTAAAGCGTGACCAGCCTCATGATAAGCTGTTATTTCTCTTTCTTTCTCTGTAGTAACTTTATTTTTTCTTTCTGGGCCCAATAATACTTTTTCTATTGAGCTATATAAATGTAATTGAGTAATTTCGGTTTTATTTTCTCTAGCAGCTAAGATAGCAGCTTCGTTCATTAAATTAGCTAAATCTGCACCAGAAAATCCAGGAGTTCTAACGGCGATACTTCTTAAATCAATATTTTTTTCTAATGGTTTACCCCTACCATGGATTTTAAGAATTTCTTCTCTATCTCTAATATCGGGAAGATCTAACATTACTCTTCTATCAAACCTGCCCGGTCTCAGTAGAGCTCTATCTAAAATATCTGGTCTATTAGTAGCAGCTAAAATAATTACATTTGCGTCTCTATCAAATCCATCCATTTCCACAAGAATCTGGTTGAGGGTTTGCTCTCTTTCATCATGACCCCCACCAAGCCCAGCTCCTCTTTCGCGGCCGACTGCGTCTATTTCATCAATAAATAAAATAGCGGGAGCAGAATTTTTTGCTGTTTGAAAAGCATCTCTTGTTCTAGATGCGCCAACGCCAACAAACATCTCTACGAATTCAGACGCAGATAAATAAAAGAAAGGAACACCACTTTCTCCCGCAGTAGCTCTGGCTAATAATGTTTTACCAGTTCCTGGCGGGCCAACAAGTAAAACTCCTCTAGGAATTCTTGCGCCCATTTTTAAGAATTTTTTAGGATCTTTTAGAAATTCAACAACTTCTCTTAGTTCTTGTTTAGCCTCTTTAAGTCCAGCTACATCATTAAAGCTAATTTTTCCTTTGAAGTTTCCAAACATTTTTAATTTTGATTTACCAAAATTAAAAGCTTGGTTGGCGCCACCTTTTGCCTGGCGAAAAATAAACCAAAACATTCCAACTATAATAATTAATGGGAGAAGAGTAGGAATTAAAATACTCATCCAAAATTTGAAACCAGACTCATCTTGTATTTCTAAAGTTACAGATTGTAAAGCTGTTCCCTCTACTCCATAATTATTTAAAGTTTCGCTTAATCCTAGTTCAGATTCTTTTTGAGCCACAGCTCTTTCATCACCTTTTAAATCAATAAGTAAATTATTTCCTTGAACAGTAATTTTTTCTACCTGCTCTTCGTTAATTTTATTAGCCAATTCGCTAATAGTTAATTCTATTGGTTCTTTATCCGTTTGAAATAGTAAAGAAAAACTAAGCGCGATTACTAATAATGCTACTGTTGCCCAGAAAATGTTTTTATATAGTATTAAATCTTTTTTCATTTAATATTTAGTTTATTAATTATAGTTTAATTATAAATACTATATATAAAAAAGCGAATGCACAAGTTATTTTATAAATAAAAACCCCTCAAACATGTTGAGGGGTTAGAGAATTATTGTTGTGTAAATTCTCTAAATTTTTTGATATTTTTCTTAAATTCCTCGAAGTTATCTGGAAGAATCACACCAGGAATTCTTGGAATATTTTTAGACATAACTAGGGCCTGTCCAAGATACATCATTTTGTTTTTGAAAACTGTTTCAATATTTCTAATCGGATTTTTGCTATTTTGAAAAGTAAAGGTTGCAAGCTCTTCAAGGGGAACCCATCTACAACTATCCGCCTTGATTTCATTTGATTCTATTAATTTACTTGTCGGGCAAACCTCTTTAGATTCCATTTCAATAAAAAACCAATAATCATAATTTTCTTTTTCTCTACCGGGTAGCTTAGTTTTCTTGATTTTAGCTATTAGAGCATTGATTTTATCAACTCTACCGAAAATACATTCATTTTTAGTTTCGCGTAGAATAGTTTTTCCAACTGTTTCATTAAAATCAACAGTACCACCGGGTACTCCCCATGCAGGAAATTTTTTTGCGTCACCTAATTCAAATACCATTAAAACTTCCCATTTACTGCTAAGTGGACTCTTTCTAATTGCGAGCCCTCTAACTGTATGACTGAAATTAGAGTTTGGATAATCAAGGTAAGGTTTTAAAGCCTCTCCTTCAACCCACATTTCTTCATAGCCTTTAATTTCACTATTTTTGGCCTTTTCCCACATTTCTTCTAGAGAAGCCAGATTAAGTTTATCTTTTTGTAGTCTTTCTACTTTTAATAAAGATTCTTTATACATTTTAGCCGGCAGAAGATTCCACCAGTGACGAGAACCACTTTCTTGTCTAGGAGTGTTAAAACGAAAATTCCTAAGCTGATACAAGTGATTATCGTATTGATTTGGATTTCCGCAGGCACCTAATATATGCGAACCAGGCTTAAGCCCAAGAACGAAAACAATCATTTTAAAAACAGAATGATGATTAACTTCTACAATGACAAAAGATCCGATATATTGTCGTTTACCTTCTTTAGTAGTAATCTCACCAAGACAAAGATCTTTTTCTCTGGCTTGAATTTTGGCTTTGTATCGCGGGACAAAAAAAGAATTATTCGCTTCCGAAGCGATTACTTCTTCATAAATTTTAGAAAACTTTCCGTGGACAGAATAAAGTTCTTCTTTAGTTAAAGACTTTATAAAAGCTTCAATTTCTTTTTGAGCTTTAATTATTTCTGTGGGGAAAATTTCTCTTGAAGAACTTTCTTTTAAAAGAGTGTTTAGTTTATCATAAAGACGAATAATCTTTTGAAGATTTTTGTCGTCCTTATATTTATCTTCAGCTCTATCAAAAATAAGATTAACAAGACAGAAAACACATTTTGTATCTTTAGGTGCAATATTATCCTTACCAAAGCAACTTTTAAGATCGTTAAGATCTAAAGTTTTATTTCTTCTAGCGCCGACTAAAGAAAGATGTTCTTTATTCATAAAGTCTGCGAAAGAATATCCATCGTGCATTTTTTCGAAAAACAATTTCTTTGCATCATCGGTAAGGAACTTAAGCTGTCTTATACCCATCTTACAGCCTCCTACTTTGCCATTTTATTTAGTTTTCAGAGAACTAACTGATGTGTATAAATTACTATAATTTTAACTTAAAGTCAAGAAAATTAAATAATAAAAAATCCGCCGATCGGCGGATTTTTTATTCTATTTCTTTGAATCAGATTTATCTGAATCAGATTTTTCTAGTTTAAGAATAATTCTCTTCTCTTCTGGTTTAACAGAATCGATTTTAAATTTATATTCTTGTCCTTCTGAAACTTTATTTTTCATTTCATCTACTCCGCCAAATTCAGAAACGTGAATTAATCCTTGGATTTCTGGATCCAATGCTACGAAGGCGCCAAATGGGTTAAAGCGAAGAACTTTTCCTACGAGAACATCTCCTTCTTTATATTTTTCACCAACTTTTTGCCATGGATCTTCTTTAAGAGCTTTTAGAGACAAGGTCACTCTTCCCTCTTTTATTTCTAAAATTTTAGCTTTAACTTGATCATTAACCTTTAAAACCTCTTTAGGATTTTCGATTAATTTATGATCAATTTCAGAAATGTGGATAAGTCCTTCTACTTCTGGATTATCAACAAATTTAATAAATGCTCCGAAATCGGCTACACCAGAAATAATTCCTTCGATGATGTCACCAACTTTATATTTTTCTAATTTCTCTTTTACATTTTCATTTGTGATTTCTTTTTCAGAAAGAATTAATTTATCAGTTCTTAGATTCATATCTAATACCTTTACTTTTAATTCTTGGCCAACCATAGCCTTAAGTTCATCTAAAATTTTTGTTTTATCGCCATCTTCAACTCTAGGATAATGTTCGTTAGAAAGTTGAGAAACAGGTAAGAAGGCTTTCAAACCATCTACCTCTGCTAGTAAACCACCAGAATTAGCCCCAACTATTTTAGCTGGAAATTCTTCTCCATTTTCAAATAATTCTTTTATTGATTGCCATGATTTTTGTTTGCCAGCACCAGCAAGAGAAAGTTCTACATACCCGTCTTCATTTTCCACTTCAACGATTTTAGCAGATACCTCTGCACCTTCTTCTAAGTTCTTTAATACTTCTTTTGCGTTCATTAATTCAACGCCGTAGACAATGCCAGTACCTAATCTACCTAAATCAAAATAAACAGCACGAGGCATTCTTTTGAGAAGCTTTCCATTTACGAGCTCCCCCTCTTTGAGCATGGCTCCTAGATCAGGTGAAGATTTCATGATCTGAGTAACCGCACAATCTACTTTTTTAAAATTATTAATCATAATTCCTAAATACTAATAAATGCATCTAAAAAATGCAATAGCTAGATTAAATTAACCCCTAAAATCTATTGCAGAAAATCTTAAAAGACCTTATACTTTATAAGTATTATGATTATTAATTGGTATGGAGAGGGCTGTTTTAAGATCCAAACAAGCGGTCTTACAATAGTAACTGATCCTTTTGACTCAAAAATTGGACTAAATCCGCCTCGCGGGAGTTTTGATATTACTCTTAAAACATTAACTCCTTGGCCTCTTCAAGAAGAAGAGTTTAGTGTTGTTATCGGTTCTGGTGAATATGAAATTAAAGGAATTTCAATTAAGGGATTCCCTCTTCAAAAAGAATCATCTGAAAATTTTATTAAAACTGTATATAGAGTAGAAGCTGAGAATATTTCTTTGGGCTTTCTTGGTCATCTCAGTGATCAACTTCCCGCAGATGCTCTTGAGATATTAAATGATGTTAATGTTTTATTTGTTCCTGCTGCGGGCAAGCCTTTTATAGATCAGACAAAATTAACAAAATTATTAAAACAGATTAAACCTAGGATAGTAGTTGGTTCATTTTTTAAAGTTCCTAAACTTAAGAGAACAACAGAAGATTTTAAAAAGCTTGTTAATGAAACAGGACTAAAATTAGAACAATTAGAAAAGCTTTCTATTAGAAAGAAGGAAGTCACAGATCAAAAAGGCACAAAATTTGTAGTATTAAAACTATAGTTATGCTTTATAACATTAAAAGATTTTTTGATGATATTGCAGAAAAAGATGAAGATGCTAAGAAATTATGGCTAATTATTCTTACCTCTATATCAATGGTCATTGTTATAACGCTTTGGGGAATGTATATTAATATAGCCGTTGAGGATTTAAATTCTCAACAACAAGTAGTCCAAAAAGAAAGTTTTATTGATGTAATGAAAAATGGGGCTGTAGCTGTATCTGCTAAAAGTGGACTAGGCTTAAGTCAACTAACAGCTTCTTTAAAATCAATAGTTAGTAAAAGTAATTCCATTATAATAGAAAGACAAAATAAAGATTTTTTAATAAAAAATGATTTAGATTCTATAACTCCAGTTTTATTACCATAAATTTATGAAGAAAAAAGAAAAAAAGTTAAATCCAAAATCAAAAAAAGAAGAAGCTAAAGCGCTTGTATCAACTCATGTCGGAATAGAGAAGAGAAAAATTACAGATGAGCTTCGCGAGTCTTATTTAGATTATGCGATGTCTGTTATTGTTGCCCGTGCCTTGCCCGATGTACGTGATGGACTTAAGCCAGTGCAAAGAAGGATTTTATGGGCAATGTGGGATAGTGGTTTAACATCTACTGCTAAATTTAAAAAATCTGCGAACATTGTCGGTGAGGTGCTTGGTAAATATCATCCTCATGGCGATTCCTCAGTATATGAGGCTATGGTTAGAATGGCTCAAGACTTTTCACTTCGTTATCCGTTAGTTCGTGGACAAGGTAACTTTGGTAGCGTAGATGGTGATTCAGCTGCTGCCTATAGGTATACAGAAGCAAAGCTTTCTAAACTTGCTGAAGAGATGCTTTTTGATATCGAAAAAGAGACCGTTGATTGGGCACAAAACTATGACGCTAGTCGTGAAGAGCCCAAAGTTCTTCCAGCTAAGTTGCCTAATTTATTAATAAATGGAACCGTTGGTATTGCTGTTGGTATGGCTACTAATATTCCTCCACACAATCTTACAGAAATTATTGATGCTACAAATATTTTAATTGATAACCCTAAGGCGACTAATGATGATTTAATGGAAGTTGTTCAGGGCCCTGATTTTCCAACCGGTGGAATTATTTATGATAAAAGAGCTATTAAAGAGGCCTATGCAGAAGGTAGAGGCGGTATTACCACTAGAGCCGTTAGTGAGATAGTAGAAAGAAAAAAGGGACAATATAATATTCAAATTACTGAAATACCTTATCAGGTAAATAAGGCAGAGCTTATTATTAAGATTGCTACTCTAGTAACTGATAAAAAAATTCAAGGTATTCGTGATATCAGAGATGAATCAGATAAAGATGGATTGAGTATCCTCATCGAATTAAAAAATGATGTTTCTCCACAAAGGATTTTGAATCAATTATATAAATATACAGATCTTCAAAAAGATTTTCATTTAAATATGATTGCGTTAACTAACGGCGGTCTTCAGCCAGAGGTAATGTCTATTAAGGATATTATTTTAGAATATATTGAACATAGAAAAGAGATTATTAAACGCAGAGCAGAATTTGATCTTAAAAAAGCTAAAGAAAGAGCTCATATTTTAATAGGTCTTCATAAAGCACTCGGCAGCATTGATAAGGTTATTGCGACAATTAAAAAATCTAAGGATAAGGATGAGGCGCATAAGAACTTAATGAAAAATTTTAGTCTTAGCGACTTACAATCAACTGCTATTTTGGAAATGAAACTCCAAACTCTTGCTGCATTAGAGCGCAAGAAAATTGAAGAAGAGCTTAAGGAAAAGAAAAAATTAATAACAGAGTTAGAAACTCTCTTAAAGAGTCCTAATAAAATTCTTAACGTTGTTAAAGATGGTCTTAAAGAAGTTAAAGAAAAATATGGAGACGAAAGAAGAACTAAGGTTGTCGCTGGTGGGCTTAAAGATTTTAATGAAGAAGATTTAATCCCTAAAGAAGAGGCAATTATCACAATGTCTCAAAGTGGTTATATCAAACGAGTAAATCCATCTACTTTCAAAGTACAAAAGAGGGGTGGTAAGGGATTAATTGGTTCTGAGGTTGGGGAAGAAGATTTCTTAAATCATTTAATTTTTGCTAATACTCATGACAATATCTTATTTTTCACTGAAAAGGGTAGAGTTTTTCAAACTAAAGTTTATGAACTTCCAGAAACAAGTAGAACGGCCAAGGGGAAAGCAGTTCATAATTTCTTAGAAATACCTACTGAAGAAAAAATTAATGCCATTATTACTTATAGTAATGATAAAAAAGGTACGGATGGATTCTTTGTTATGACCACTAAAAAAGGCATGGTTAAGAAAACTCCTATTCAAGATTTTGGCAATGTAAGACGTAGCGGAATTATTGCCATCAAACTAAAGAAAGATGATTTACTAAAAAAAGTTAGATATTCTTCTAGTAAAGATGAAATTATAATGTCTACCGCTCAAGGCCAAGCTATTCATTTTAAAGAATCAGATTTGCGTCCTATGGGAAGAGCTACTTCCGGTGTCCGTGGTATCAGAATTAAGAAAAATGATGAAGTAGTAGGATTAAGCGTTATTCCGAATGATAGCAAAGACGTTAAGTTTCTAACCTTAACCACAAATGGTTTTGGTAAGCAAACAGATTTATCTGAATATAAAATTCAAGGAAGAGGTGGTTCTGGTATTAAGACCGCTAAAGTTACGCCTAAGACAGGTCCAGTGGTAAATTCTAGAATAATTTTAGATGAAGAAGAAATTTTAGCACTTTCAGCTAAAGGACAAGTTATTCGTATTAAACTAGAAAGTGTTCGTATGGCGGGTAGAGATACTCAGGGTGTTCGTGTAATGAATATAAAGCCCGGTGATAAAGTAGTAGGTGTAATTTGTTTATAGTTTTGTACAATTAAGACTTATTAAAGTTATACAACTTGTTGTATAATAAAGACATGGCGCTAAATCGTAATCAAATAAACATTATTTTTGCGGTTATTTTTTCTATTACACTATTAGTAGCTGTATTTATTTTTGGTTGGAGAGGGATACAAGAAAAACCACCAGAAGTAACCTTAAATATCTGGGGCTTAGAGGATAGATTCAATTTTCAGGATAATATATTTGGATATGAGTCTCTTAGATCAAATGTTCATGTTAATTATCAAGAAAGAAATCCAGAAACATTTGAAAAAGATGTAGTAAATGCGTTAGCCGCTGGGACTGGTCCTGATATAATCATGTTCCATAATACTTGGCTTCTTAAACATTTTAATAAAATTGTTCCTTTAAAAGATGAGCAATTAAATAAGACTAGTTTTAGAGAATTATATCCAACTGTAGTTGAACAAGATTTTGCTCCTCAAGATAAAATTTATGCCCTTCCATTATATATAGATACTTTAGCCCTGTTTTATAATCAAGATACATTTGATAAAAAGGGTGTGGCAGTTACTCCTAAAGATTGGTTAGATTTTCAAAATTTAGTACCAAAGCTTATTGAAAAAGATTCTTTTGGGAAAATAACTAAACCAGCTGCCGCCATTGGTGGGTCAGAGGATAATATTGATAATGCCGCTGATGTCGCTTTATTATTAATGCTTCAGGCCGGAGCTAAGATGACTAACGAAGATTTTTCTGCTGCTACATTTGCTCAAAATGTTAATACTCTTTCTCCTGGCTTAGACGCTTTAACTTTTTATAGTAAATTTACTAATCCGAATGATATTTACTATACTTGGAATAGTGACTTAGAAGATTCATCAGATAGTTTTTCTAGAGGAAACGCCGCGATGATTTTTAATTATGCTTCTAAACAAAAAGAAATTAAATCTAAAAATCCCTTCTTGAATTTTAAGGTTGCTGAAATGCCCCAACCCTCAGGAAGTGATAAGGCAGTTAACTATCCAAATTATTGGGGTCTTACCGTTACTAATAATAGCGATAACCCTGATTGGGCATGGGACTATATATTATATACCACTGCTAATGAATTTGCCGCAGAAAAATATTTACTTGCTTCAGAAAACCCTCCAGCTTTAAGATCTCTTATCCAAAAATATGTAGATCACCCAGAATTTGGAGTTTTTGCCAAACAAGCTTTATCAGCGCGGTCATGGTTACAAATTGATAAAGATAAAATTTCAGAAATTATTTCTGAAATGATAAATGCTACAAATAGTAAACAATTAAATGCTAATGCAGCACTTTATCAGGCTGAACAACAAGTAACTCAATTAATGAGAGCTAATTAATATTTACCCCGTTAGAGTTTTTAATGATAAAATAAAAAATAGTATGATAAATAAAATAGTTAATAATATAAACTCTAACGGGGTGAATAAAATAAAATCAATAATTTATACTGGAGGATATATGATGTTAGTAAGGGCCAATATTACTTCCGCTCAAGGACTAGTTCCTTGTTCTGGTGTAGATTGTAATCTTTGTGATCTTTTAGTTTTAGTTAATAATCTTATTACCTTTATGATAGAAGCGACTATTGCTCTTGCAGCACTATTTTTTGCTTATGGAGCTTTTACAATGATATTAGCCGGTGGATCTCCTGATAATGTTAATAAGGGCAAAGAATCTATGTTTACTGCTATTAAAGGAGTTGTGGTGATTCTTACTGCCTGGCTAATCTTAGGAACTATAATTCAAATGCTTTCCGGGTCATCTAGTCCATTGCCATGGAATGAAATTAAATGTACATATTAATTAATATGATAAATATTTTAAATAATAAAAAAACAGTTTTATTGTTAATTACTAGTTTATTATTTTTATTAGTTTATAGCTCGACTTTTGCGGCTGAACAAAAAGATCAAGAGGGTGGTGTAAAAATTGAGCAAACCTCTACAATTACTGGAGAAACTAAAACAGGAGATAATAGAGTCACTGGAACCATTACTACTGGTGGATCTAATCAATCAACGGGGCAAAGATCAATAACAATTCCTAATCCGTTGGGTGTAAATAGTATTACTGGTTTAATAGCAAATATTAATCGTTGGCTTTTATGGATCGCTGTCCCAATTTTCACTTTAATGATTTTTATCGGTGCTTTTCAACTTATGTTTTCTGGTGGTAGTCCAGATAAAGTTACCCAAGGAAAACACACTATTACTTGGGCAGTTATCGGTTACGCATTGTTAATTCTTTCTACTGGCATAATTTCTATTATTAAAGAAGTGCTTTTAGTTAGATAAAGTGTTAAAATTTAAAAAGGTCGAATAAATATTCAATTGAGTAAAATACGTAATTACTTAATTTAAAAAATATGTCAAAAAAAGTTATCGCAGTAGCTTTATTAGCCCTTCCTGTTCTTGTAATGGCACAGAACTATGGTTTTGGAGGATTAGACACTCCTCAGACTGGAATTAATTCCTTGGAGGGTATTAATAGAGTTATTGTTAGATTAGTTAACTGGGTAATGGGATTATTCTTCGTTGCCGCAACATTAGCTATTTTCTATGCAGCTTATCTTTATCTTAGTGCTGCCGGAAATCCAGATAATGTCGGCTTAGCCAAGACTGCTCTTATTTATTCAGTAATAGCTATCGCAGTAGCTTTATTAGCTGGTAGTATACGATTTATCGTAGAAAGTATTCTAAGTTAATAAATAAAAAAATAACCCGCTCTAATTTAGAGCGGGTTTTTTTATTTATTTTAAGCGAAACCAGGCGACACCCGGCTTACCCTTAAATCTTAAGGATGTATATTTGTCAAAGGCTAGGTTAACGTTTTTACCATGACTAGGAATAAATATTTTATTTTCACATCTATTATTATTCCAAAAACAAATTTTAGTGTCTACTGGAATAGAGTAGCTAATTCTCGCATAGCTTGGTAGATCAACTATCCCCGACCAACAATCTCTCTGTTGCGATATTTGAACATAAGGATTTCTCTTGGAAATGCTTACATTTTTTTGATTTTCGCAGATATTAAGATTTTCCGAGGAAGATAAATTCCAATTAGGAATTTTAAAATCTACAACATTAAATACGAAAAGAAGTAGACAAATGACTGCAGTTGTTCCAGCGATAACTTTCACAATCACATCATGTCTTTCTTTTAGGATTGTGTTTGGATTAACGTCTGATTTTTCTTCAAGCGACTGTTCTTCAGCCATTATTGCCCTCCAATTTTAATAAGTCCTTCAAGACCAGAAATATTGAAGTTTTCATTTTTAGTCGTTTGACCAAGTGAAACTTCTGCGGCTGCCTTGGCCTCTTTAGGAGAAAGCCCGCAATCATCTATATGGCCTTTAATCAGATCTTTTTTGAATTTAGCCGCCTTACTAGCCGCTTCATCCTTTTTCTTGGCGTCAAGTGCTTTTTGAGTTCCTTCGCTGAGAACGATCTTGTTGATATCAACCGTAACGGCATTAATACCATAACGTTTTTCCGCTTCGGATCTGTCCTCTTCATTTTCTCCTTCAGCACTGAGCAAGTCTTTAATTTTTGCCTGATGCTTCTCGTAAAATTCAAGGATTTTAGTGGCTTTCGCCGGTTCATCTTGAATTTTCCATTTTTCAGGGTTAACGTGAGGCATCCCGCTTAGTCTGACGTGGCAATTAATAGCCATCCAAACAGCTTCCCTTTTTTTATAGAATTCGTCGAGTTTTTTTGTACTCGCCAGAGTTCCTACTAGGGTGATGATGGTATTTTCTACCATCTTATTAAATTCTTCTAAACCATTTTTGGTGGCGTAGAAGTATTTTTCCAGGTAGTCATAGTCAGCCCTGTATTCAAATGACATATCCACATCTAAAGAGTCGCCGTCCTTTGTTTGGACACTAGCTACGATAGAAATGCGAGATATGATTTCGAGAGGGAATATTTTAACAGCGTTAGCAATCGGTAGCTTGAAAACAAGCCCCGCTTTTTTCTTACGAGAAAATTTTCCAAACCAAGTTACGATGGCGGCTTCTCCCATATCAATCTTTTCAACAAAGGCATTAATGATTCTTCTTACCCAATGAGGATAAGAATAAAACATAGTTGAGATAATAAGTACGCCAAGCAATATCCAATTCATTTTTCCTCCTTATTAAGCTGATAATTTACTGGTTATAATGTATAATATTTTTAAGTAAAAGTCAAGCATATGTACTGGAAGGGTACATCGGTGACACTCTAGTGTCACCGATGTATCTCATCTTTCACAGCATATCTAGAAAAAATTTTTGCATTGGTGTACTCTATTATCATGCCCTCGTGGTGGAATTGGCAGACACGCCAGCCTTAGGAGCTGGTTCCGCAAGGAGTAGAGGTTCGAGTCCTCTCGGGGGCACCAGTGAAGAAATTGCAAGTTTTACATGTTTTAACGGAAAGAAAAAAAGAAAAATTTTTAATCAATACTATGCCAAAATTTGAAAGTATTCCAAATTTAAATAATCCAGAATTAAACCCCAGCGAAGTGGGGGTAGATGTTAATGCTGGTAAAAAACTTGAAGGTGAACTTACGCCTGAAGAACTTAAAAAATTAAAGGCGGAAGAAGGACAAGAGCAGGAATTAGAAAAACTAGAGTTGTCGTCGGAAGAACAGATAAAAAACCTAGAGGGAGAAGTAAAAGCCAAACAAGAAGAAATGATTCGCCTATCAGAATCTATTGAGGGTACAAAATCCGATCTTAATGCTACGAGAGAGAGGCTTGGCTTGCCACCAACCGAAGAAGAGCCGCCAAGTATATTTTCAGAAAAAAATAAATTAGAAAAACTAAAAGCCGAGCAAGAAACTTTAGAAAAACAAAAAGAGGAGCTTGTAAGCCAACAAGAAAAAGAACGACTTATCCGCGAGGAAAAGGAAAAAATTCTCCAAGAAAAACTAGATGAATTATTTAAAGAATTTGAGGCACTAAATCCTCGCGATTTTGAAAGCGTTTTTAAGAGCGGGAAAACTTTAGAAGGAAGAAGTGTTGAAAGTAAATCAATGGGTCCTCTCAACCCAGAAATGGCACAATCTTTAGCAAAAGCTTTCAAAGAAGGAATTAAGTTGTTGCCGAAAATTTTTGAAGCCCTGCCTGAGCTTTTGAAAAAGTTTGATGAAGACTTAACAAAAGAAGCAACGGAGCGCGTAGATAAGAAGTTGGAAGAAGAAAAAGCAAAAATTGAAGAGGGGAAGAAAAAAGAAGAAAAACCTGAGGAGCCGAAGCTAGAGGGAGAGCCAAAAGTTTCAGAGGGTGAAATTCCACCCAGTGAAATAAAACTGGAAGTAAACCCGACTGAAGGCGGGAATATAGAAAGTCCTAAAGCATAATTGTATTTACTTTGTAAATTAATAATTGATTTACCTATAAAGAAAGATTGGAAATTGTTAAATCTTTCGGTGAAGCCGCTCCGAATTTTCTGGGTAAAAATACGTTAGAACTAATTTAAGGATACTGCACCAATATAAAAATCTTCGATTTTTATATTGGTTTTACAAATACACACAGTAATGTGCTTATGTAATCATGATCACCCTGCTTATAAACAATAAAAAAGACCGACTTTTTCAGTCGGTCTTTTTGATTCCCTTAAAGAGGGTTATGACTTGCAGCGCCCGTTATGCTTGGGCTTCAGGCAGTGTTCGCAAGCGTTTTTCACTTGGTGCAGCGTCGGAAGAGTTTTGATGATTCTTTCCGGCGTGATCAGATTTTCGAACAGTTTATGCTGCGACCGCGGCCTTTCTTCGATTTCTTTCGTAACCATAACCCCTCTGTTATATTGGATTGTCCTTACGGACTTGTGAACTTCTCTGATTATACCATAAATAAATAAAATGTCAAATACACTTGAAATAGCCTTAATATATGCTACTATCTACACTAGAGCAAAGTTCTTCCTAGGAGAGGAAAGCAAATTTCGCCAAAAGACTCATTTAACTTCGCCGTAAAGGTGAGTCTATTAAAAATCCCACAATTGTGGGATTTATTTTTTATAATTTTAATTCTCTTCTTTTCTACGCCTTGCATGAAAGCTTTTATGAACATCATGAAGTTCTTTATTAGTTAAGTGGGTATATATTTGAGTAGTAGAAATATTAGAATGCCCCAGAATTTCTTGGACAGAACGAAGATCAGCTCCATTTATTAATAAATCAGTAGCAAATTGATGGCGGAGTTGATGTGGAGTTATTTTTTTAGTAATACCTGCTTTTTTCCTATAAAATTCTACTAATCTTTGGACTGCTCGAGGAGTTATTTTACCGATTACTTTACCTGATTTAGTAATGCTAATAAACATATATTCTAAAGTGTCACTTCTTTTATCTAGATAGTTTTTTAAAGTTGCCCTTGCTCTATCAGATAAAAAAACGACTCTCAACTTCTCTCCTTTCCCGCGTACAGTAAATTCGTCTCTATTTAAATTAATATATCTATCTAGATTACATAATTCAGAAATACGAAGTCCTGTAGAAAAAAGTGTTTCTAAAATTGCTCTATCTCTTAAACCTCTTAAATTATTTTGTAAGGGGGCGGCTAAAAATCTTTCTAAGTCTTTATATTCAATAATATCTATTTGGCGACGGGGAATTTTAGGAAGCTCTATTTTATCTGCCGAAATAACATCAAAATCATTTTTAGTTAAGTATTTTAGAAAATTTCTAATAGCGATAGCGTAATACATTTGAGTTACCTTTTTTAAATATTTATTACGAGCTAATGCGACACGAAAACTTTTAATATTCTGTGTACTGATATCTTCTGGGTTTTTAATACCAGATTGATTTATATAGGCCTTAAGATAGCGTTCATAATTATCTCGAGTTTTAGATGACCTGTTTTTTTCAATTTCTAAGTAGTCTAGATAATCTTGTAAGACTTTATTAATATCCATATTTCTATTATAACATTTTGCGACAGAAGTATTTATTGAAATTTAAATGCTTATATATTAAACTAATTTCAGTTCGTTGATTAGGAGGACTTATGAATTTACCTGAGCTGAATTATCAAAATAAAAAACCTCTAGCTACTGAATTTGAAATTCTTCATAAATTATTATCTGAAGATAGAACCTTCGCTAAATTAGTAGTTGATCCTGTTGTTTACGGAAATGAGGTATTTATAGAAATAGAAATATATAATGGACCATATGATTCTTATACTTCTAGTCATTATTATCGAGTTTTAAAAGACTCAGCGATTAAATTAATTGATAGAGGGTATGTTCAAGGCATTTCTAAAATTGGATATATAGATAATACTAATTTAGTAATTTCTAGTTTTGGAAAGGATTTTTTCTATGCCAAGCTTAGAAAGTATAAAGAGGATATAGAAAATCTGTTTAAAAAGAAAAATCATATTTTTGCTAGAGAAATAGTCAAAAAACTAAAAATATCCAGGCCTATTCTAGTAGTGGTTTTAAATATAATAACTGGCGTAGACGATGGTTATATTAAGCGAAATATAGGCCCTAGACTAAATGAAGAAGATTTAAGAAGATTAAAATTAACAGCCGGTCCTAATCTGTTAGTGAGAGTAAGGGAAATCGCTTCTTAAAAAATAAAACCACCCAATCGGGTGGTTTTTTATTAGGGTTGACAAAGTCAAATTTTTACTATATACTTACAAACAATGATTGATAGTCCGCCTGCGAGCGGGCTTTATTAATAGCTATAATTAAAATTAATAAAATTATATGTTTAATTTAAAAGAATTAAAGAAGGCAATGGATCAAATCGCTGAAGAAAAAGGATTAGATCCTAAAAAGGTTTTAGAAGCAATGGAAAATTCTATTGCAGCTGCTTATAAAAAAGAGTATTGCAATAGAGGAGATGTTGTTAAGGCCAAGCTTAATCTTAAAACAGGCAATCTTAATTTTTGGAAGGTTCAAACTGTAGTAGATGATACTACTATTAGAATCGTTGAAGAAACCGAAGAAGAAAAGGCTGAAAAGGTTGATTTTAAGAGAGTAAGGGGAATTAAGGGTAAGAAAGAAGAAAAAGAAGTAGGTGAAAATGGTGAAGAGCTACTTCCTCGTTATAACCCGGACAGACATATTTTTTTAGATGAAGCTAAAAAAATTAAAAAAGATGTAAAAGTTGGTGATGAATTAACTTTTGATTTAGAAACTCATGATGATTTTGGACGTATTGCTGCCCAAACAGCAAAACAAGTTATTCTTCAAAGATTAAGAGAGGCCGAAAGATCTTCCATCTTAGAAGAATATAAAGATAAAGTAGGAACAATTATTTCTGGAGTGGTCCAGAGATTTGATCGTGGCAATGTTTTTATTGATTTGGGAAGAGTTACTGGAATTATGTTTTATAATGAATCAATCCCAGGCGAGCATTATAGTGCCGGAACAAGAATGAGATTTTATGTTTCTGCGGTACAAGAAGAGTCTCGTACTCCTGGAATTATTCTTTCTCGTTCACACCCTGAGTTTGTAAGACAACTTTTTGAATTAGAAGTACCAGAAATTGCTGATGATATTGTTGAAATTAAAGAAGTTTCTAGAGAGGCGGGTAGTAGAACTAAAATTGCTGTTTCTTCTACTGCTGATGGCATAGATCCAGTTGGATCATGTGTAGGGCAAAGAGGTACACGAGTAATGGCTGTTAGCAATGAGCTTGGTCAAGAAAAAATCGATATAATTGAGTGGTCTAAAGATGATAAAGAGTTTATTTCTGCATCTTTATCCCCTGCAAAAGTTTCTAGAGTAGAAACATCTGATAGAAGAGAAGCAAAAGTTTTTGTTCCTGAAGATCAATTAAGTTTGGCTATCGGAAAAGGCGGACAAAATGTTCGTTTAGCAGCAAAACTAACTGGTTGGAAGATTGATGTTAGATCACAGTCTAATCCTGATGAAGTAATAGTTGGTGGTGTTGCTGATACAGCTGAAGAAACAGAAGAAAATACTACTAAAACTAAAGAAGATAAAAAATCTGACCCCGATAAAGATTCGAGTAAAGAAACAAAGAAGTCGGAAGAATCCAATTCATCTAAATAATTAGATTAAGAAATCGGCTTGGGGCAATCAGCCTAGGGCCGAAAATAAATAATTAATAATTAATAAAAATAAAATATGTCATTAAATTTATTAGTTTTCGTTCCAGTCGCTCTATCAATAGTTTATAGCGTTTATATAATGTTATGGCTTAAAAAACAACCAAATGGAAATGAAAAAATGGTTGAAATTTCATCTGCTATTCAAGACGGATCAAATGCCTACCTAAATAGACAGTACAAATCTGTTGCAGTAGTAGCTTTATTTTTAGCTTTAGGTATTTGGTATTTCTTAGGTCTTTCTTTATTAGCTGGTTTTATTGTTGGAGCCGTTGCTTCAGCTGCCGCAGGATATATTGGTATGACTGTTGCAGTAAAATCTAATTCTAAAACAGCCGATTCAGCTAGTCGTGGATTAGACGGAGCTTTATCATTAGCTTTTAAAGCGGGGTCTGTTACTGGATTTTTAGTAGTAGCCCTAGCCCTATTATCAATCGTTGGTTTTTATCTATTAACTAAAGATATTCATGCTCTTATCGGATTAAGTTTTGGCTCTAGCTTGATTTCTGTATTTGCTAGACTTGGCGGAGGTATTTTTACTAAAGCTGCTGATGTAGGAACCGATTTAGTTGGTAAAGTAGAGGCAGGAATTCCTGAGGATGATGTAAGAAACCCAGGAGTTATTGCCGATAATGTAGGAGATAACGTAGGAGATTGCGCAGGTATGGCTGCCGACTTATTTGAAACATACGCAGTTACTTTAGTAGCCGCTATGCTTCTTGGATTTTTAGTTACTAAAGATATTAATAGTGTCTTAGTTTCATTCCCATTAGTTTTAGGAGGTCTAGCAATTTTTGCTTCTCTTCTTGGATCTTACTTTGTAAAAGTTAGTAAAAACAGAGGAACTATTATGGGTGCATTATATAAAGGATTATTTGCTTCTCTTGCTTTTTCTGCTTTATTCTTTTATTTCGCTACTAGATATTATCTTGGTAGTGAAGGTTATTTAGCTTTTTATGGTAGTACTTTAATTGGTTTAGCTGTAACAGCTTTAATGGTAGTAATTACTGATTACTATACTGCTAAAGATTATAGGCCGGTAGAATCAATCGGTGAAGCATCTAACTCCGGTCATGGAACAAATATTATCATGGGACTTTCAGTTGGTATGGAATCAACTTTCGCTCCTATTTTGGTAATTGTCGCTGCTATTTTAGGTAGTTTCGCTTTAGCAGGACTTTATGGCATTGCTCTTTCAGCAACAGCAATGCTTTCTGTAGCTGGAATTATTATAGCTATCGACTCTTTTGGCCCTATTACAGATAATGCTGGTGGTATTGCTGAAATGAGCGGTGCTCCAGAAAGTACAAGAAAAATTACTGATGCCTTAGATGCAGTTGGTAACACAACTAAAGCAGTTACAAAAGGATATGCAATTGCATCCGCTGGGCTTGCTGCGCTAGTTTTATTTGCAAGTTATGTAGCGGAGTTTGAAGCATCTGCTGAATTAACATTTAATTTAGAAAATCCATATGTACTCGTTGGATTATTATTAGGCGCTGCAACACCTTACTTATTTGCTTCTATTGCTATGAAGTCAGTAGGAAGAGCAGCTGGTGCTGTTATTGACGAAGTTCGTCGACAGTTTAGAGATATTCCTGGAATTATGGAATTTAAAGCTAAGCCAGATTACGGACAGTGTGTTGATATTGTTACCAAAGCCGCTCTTAAGGAAATGATTATTCCAGCCTTAATTCCAATAGTATTCGTTATTGTAGTTGGATTGGGATTAGGAGCAGAGGCTCTTGGCGGATTCTTAATTGGTACTATTGTAGCTGGATTATTTTTAGGAATTTCTATGACTACTGGTGGTGCTGCTTGGGATAATGCTAAGAAATATATTGAAGACGGTAAATTTGGAGGCAAGGGTTCTGAGGCTCATAAGGCTGCAGTAACTGGAGATACAGTAGGTGATCCTTATAAAGATACTGCTGGCCCAGCTATCAACCCACTCATTAAGGTAATCAATATTGTGGCACTATTATTAGTTCCATTCTTATAAAATTAATTCTTAATTAACTAAATAATGAAACATACAATTAAAAAGCTTCCTGAATCTATAGTAGAAGTAGAAGTAATACTAGACCATAAAGAATTTATCGACATTTATAAGCCTATTTTTGATAGGGCTATGGACAATGTTCAAGTTAAAGGTTTTAGGCCTGGCACCGCCCCTAAAGAAATGGCTGGAGCGGGTGTAGATAATGATAAAGTTTTTCATGAAGCCGCTAATGAGGCTGTAAGAATTAATTTAAAGAAATTAACCGAAGAAAATGATTGGCAGTTTATTGATCAACCAAGAGTTGAGGTATTAGAAAGTAAAACTGGATTAAAATTTAAGGCTATTCTAGCGCTTTTTCCTGAAGTCAAATTAGGAAATTATCAGAAAATTGCCAAAAAAATAATGGCAGATAAAAAAGAATCTTCTATTGACGATGAAGAGGTAAGTAGGGCTATAGACTGGGTTTTAAATTCTAGAGCAAAACTTACTAGAGTAGATAGAGAAGTTAAAAAGGGTGATGCTGTAAATATTAATTTTCACGGGACAATAGATGGTAAGGATTTGGAGGGTGCCAGCCATAAAGAGGATCAATTTGTTTTAGGCCAAGGAAAATTTGTTCCAGGCTTTGAAGAAAATATTATTGGTCATAAAGAAAAAGATGAATTTGAATTTTTTGTTAATTTTCCTAAAGATTATTGGAAAGAAGATTTAAGAGATAAAAAAATAGATTTTAAGGTTAAAGTTAATGGCGTTTTCAAAAGAGAAACACCTAAGCTTGATGATGAATTTGTTAAGTCTTTAGGAAAATTTGAAAACGTTGAGGCTTTTAAGAAAAATGTTAAAGAAGGATTAACTCAAGAAAAAGATCAAAAAGAGAATCAGAAATTAAGATTAAAAATTATTGATGAGATAATAAAAAATTCTAAAATAGAAACTCCTAAAGTAATGGTTGATAGAACTTTAGATAAAATGGTTCATGAATATCAAACATATACTCAAAAATTACCAGAAAAAGAAAGAAAAGATGAATCGGTGGTAAGAGAAGAGTTGTTAGATAAGGCTAAAAATAATGTAGCTACCAACTTAGTTCTTTATCAAATTGCTAAAGAACAAAATATAGAACCCACTAAAGAAGAAATAGATATAGAAGTTAGCACATTTTTAGCTCATTCAGGACAGGCTAATAATCAAAATATAGATAAAAATCAGCTTTATGATTATGTTTATGGCGAGTTAAAAAATAGAAAGGTTTTTGAGTATTTAAATTTATTGAAGTAAAATAAAAGTATGAAAAATCAACACTTAATTCCAACAGTCATTGAGAAGACCCAAATGGGTGAACGTGCTTATGATATTTACTCCCGTCTTTTAAAGGAAAGAATAGTATTTTTGGGCGGTCCTATTGATGATGCAGTTGCTAATAATGTAATTGCTCAATTATTATTTCTAGAACACGAGGATCCAAAAAAGGATATTAAATTATATATTAATTCCCCCGGCGGCTCTGTAACGGCTGGTTTAGCAATTTATGACACAATGCAGTTCATTAAGTCTGATGTATCTACTATTTGTGTGGGTGTAGCAGCTTCAATGGGTGCTGTATTATTAGCTGCTGGTAAAAAGGGTAAAAGATTTACCCTGCCTAATTCTGAAGTATTACTTCATCAAGTGATGAGTGGTGTGCAGGGGCAAGCAGTGGAAATAGAGATTACTGCTAAACATGTTCTTAGAACTAAAGATCAATTAAATCAAATTCTCTCTAAGCATACTGGTCAGACATTAGTTAAAATAGGAAAGGATACTGATAGAGATTTTTGGTTAACTGCTCAAGAAGCAAAAGATTACGGTGTAGTAGATGAAATAGTGAAATCTAGACCTTCTAAATAAAACAAACCCCCTTTTCGGGGGATTTGTTTTATTATCTATTTTATTTTACCTTTAGAGTAGTACTTCAAACTTGGAGATAGATATGGATTATGACTTCCTCCGCATTTATTGGAAAAGGTATTTCATTCAGATGAATGACAGGAGATGTATTAATCTCATCGATATATTCGAAGCTTGTTTAGGAGCTCATAAAGAAGGCCTTCTTTTTAAGGGTATCGGCGAGTTTAATAATCAGGCGTTAATTGTTAAATATGATAATCAATCTATTCTCTATTTAAGATCAGCCGATTTTGAAGAAAAAAATGTTGAGTGGATTAAGATGGGAATTTTGTATGAGCGTCAAGATTATACGCCTTGGTAACATCCTCATTTAAATAATGGGGATTTTTTATTATAATAGAGTAATGAATAATAATGAGTTATTAACGCGTGGAGTGGTAGAAATAATGGAAGAAGACCATCTTAAAAAAGCTTTTTCTAGTAAAAAGAAATTAAGAGTTAAGTTTGGTATAGATCCAACAGCTCCTGATTTACATTTAGGACACACTGTTCCCTTAAGAAAACTTAAACAATTTCAAGACGCTGGTCACAAAGCAGTTTTAATTATTGGAGATTTTACTGCTCGCATAGGGGATCCAACTGGCAAAGATAAAACCAGACCCCAACTTAATGAAAAGGATATTAAGAAAAATTTAAAAACTTATTTAGAGCAAGCTCAAAAGGTTTTAGATATTAAGAAGGTAGAAATTCATTATAATAGCGAATGGTTTGATAAAAATCCTGAGTTATTAATTCAATTAATGTCCAGGATGTCTATGGAGAGAGTTCTTGAAAGAGAAGAATTTCAAAGAAGAATTAAGTCTGGCCAGGAAGTGACAATGCTTGAAGCCCTATACCCGCTTTTACAGGGTTATGATTCAGTAGCTATTAAAGCTGATCTAGAAATTGGTGGCACTGATCAAAAATTTAATTTATTAATGGGTAGAAGAATGCAAAGGAAGTATGAAATGCAAGAACAAGATGTTTTAACACTTCCTCTTCTTGAGGGCACTGATGGTTCTAAAAAAATGAGTAAGAGTTTGGGTAATTATATTGCTTTGACTGATAAACCAGAAATGATGTTTGGCAAGATTATGTCTATACCAGATGATTTAATTGTTAAATATTCAGAATTATTAACAGACTTAGATTTAAAAAATGTCGTTAAAGATGCTAAAACTGATCCTAGGGGTGCTAAAATGAATTTAGCCAAAGATATAATCAAGATGTATTATAGCGCTAAAGATGCAGATAATGCTCAGAATGAGTTTATTAGAGTTATTTCTAATAAAGAAGCTCCAGAAGAAATAAAATCAATGAAATTAAAATTTAAAAAATTAAATTTAGTTGATTTATTAGTAGAAACAAATCTAGCTAGTAGCAAAAGAGAGGCGAAACAGTTGATTGAGCAAGGGGGTGTAAAATTAGATAATGAGAGGCAGTCAGATAATGTAGAGGTAGATTTAAAAAAAGAGATTTTGGTTCAGGTAGGAAAGCGAAAATATTTAAAAGTTAGAAGTTAAAATAAAATCCCGACTAATAGTCGGGATTTTTAGTGAGTGGGTAAGCAGAATCCCTGCCCGCCCTTTGGAGGGGAACTGTCATATAGTACCGAAAGTTTGTAGTTTAGTGAGCGGGTAAGCAGAATCCCTGCCCGCCCTTTGGAGGGGAACTGTCATATAGTACCGAAAGTTTGTAGTTTAGTGAGCGGGTAAGCAGAATCGAACTGCCGTCTCATCCTTGGCAAGGATGTGTAATAGCCACTATACCATACCCGCACTCTGGTCATTAAAAACAGATTAATAATATTTTATATTGTTTTTGTTAAAAAATCAACCAATAAAAAACCCGCACAAAGTGCAGGTTTATATAATTTTACCAGTTATATCCTAACCAGAAAGTCGTTCTTTTCATATACCACAAACCATGAGTAATTCTGAAGTTTATTCCAAAAGGAGTGGGCACATTAATGAATATACCAGCACTCTGCTGAGTTTGATAACTTCTTTTTAGTGTTCCGAATACATTGTCTTTTGAGTACCAAATATCACCAATATCATGATACATTCCACCACGTACATCAAAATATACGGTTAGCGGAGTAAAGATATCTCCCATAACACCACTCATTCTAGTTCCTACTACATCAAGAAGGGGGACTCTTAAATCAGAGCTTTGAAGAATATATGTATCTCCTAACTGATCATCAAATCCAGTTCCTCTAAAAGTTTTATTACCACCCCACATGTAATTAGTGGGATTAGGACCAAAACTTTTTCCACCCAATATTCTAAATGCTAAACCAGATCTTTCCGTAATCGGTAGATAAGTCCTAGCATCAAAGTTAAAATCTATGGCCTGGAATTTAGAATGATCATTAGTTCCTAGAGCTGCCTTAGTGAAAAGGGCTGAGCCAGAAAGCGGCCCATGCCAATCACTTTTTCTAGAATCGTAGCTAAAGGTAGTTCCAAGTCTAGTTCTCCAAACATCTAGTATCCCCATATCTCTTTTAAGGTACATATAATTTTCTTCGAGATTAATGTCCCAGTTCAATAGAGGATGTAAGAATATGTTTTGACTAGCCTCTAGTTTAAGTTGATGCTTTCTACTAGAGAGATTCCAATAGTTTAAGTGATAATATCTTCCTTTATTAAAATTATAAAAAGAAGTATTAGCAAATCCTTTATTATCTTGAATATAAGTGTTAATCAGAAGCGCCGTTTCATTTACTTCTCCTAAGAAAACAGCTTGCAACATTAAATGACCAGAGACACCGTTGTCGAAAACAATCGTTGCTACGCCATTAGCACTATAAGGTCTTGGGAAACCAGATAATTCACTAGTTCTACTTAGTAATTTATGTTTAGGCTTGATATTTCGTGGATCAACTCTTTTAAAGTTGCCTAAGGATATAAATTTATTTTTAAGGTTGTATTTGATAAGTTCGTCTTTAATAGAAATATTTCCATCAAGATCTATTTCTTTGAACCTCTTTTTACCAAATCTATTTCTAGTTTCTATTACTAATTTTTTTTCTTTCAACTTAGATCCCATTACAGATATAGCCTCGGAATATTCAAAGGTAATAGTGCTTTTTTTGAAATCAAAAATTCTTGCAGTATATCTAGGCGGACCTTCTCGTAAGAGAAGAAAAAACGCCTTATCGCTATTCTCAACGGGGAACCAGAGGGTGTCGTCCATATAGAAGCTTTCTTTTTTAGGAGCAACATCCCAATATTTCTTTTCTTTCGTTTCTAAATTAAGACTATCAACAGTTAAGTTCCATTTTTTACCAAGAACTAAAACTTCATGATTAGATATGAATTTAATATCTTTCGGATCTGAATACTCAGCCTTATAATCTTGCTCATTATTAGTAAAAGAGTCGTAGTAATGAATTTTATCATCGTTAACCCAGACAATATATCTCCTATTAGAAGATATTCGATAAGGAATGTACCCGTCACCCCAAGTTTCGAAACTTAATTTCTTTAATTTATTTGTTTTTAAGTCATAAATGAATATTCTCTTATAGAGAACTTCCACTTCTTCTTTTTTAAGCTGTCCGTTATCATCGTATTCAATCCATTCTTTAGTAGTTACTTTTTGTTGTAACAACAGTTTATAATTTTTTAGAATAACGGCGTTGCCGTAATCCTTAAGTCTCTTGAATTCCTTAAGGCTAAATCTAGACACAGAGTTGCTACTGAGATCAACCCAGTGGAAAACAACTTCATGATCACCTTTTTTTAATTTATCAATAGATAAATTTTTATTTTCTAAGAAAATAATTTGATTACTATCAGAAGAAACTATCGTTTCAAAGATAGTCATAACGCTTTGATCAGGGAAGCGTTCCTTAGCCAAGGCAATAGCCTTTTCGCTAGGAGTGGTTTCAGTAGATTTTTTAATAACCTTTTCTTTGATGACTGCACTATTTTTTAGTGGAGCACTTTTGACTAAGACTTGATGATTTTCTAAGGTGTTAAAAATTAAGCCGTCATTACCCATCCAACGTGGACGGAAGAGACCAACTTTAACATCCGTTAACTGAGTTATTTTTTTAGTCTCTAAATTGTAATTATAGGCGTTATGAACCAATCCTTTGTCGCTGACGTACATCAGTTCAGCGCTAATACTAGAACTCACCACATCAAATTCATTATCTGGAGTTTCGGAAATATAATAGAACTCACCGTTAGTCATATTGTATGCGGCTAAGTCGTATGAATTAGTATTTTCATTTTCAATGGATGTATAAAGAGATTTCGTAATCGGAGAATAGGTAAGTCCTCTAAAACTACGATTAGTTTTAGTCAATTGCTTAAGATCCTTTGTCTTTAAATTATAAAGATAAAGTTCAGAAAAATTATCTCGTCGTCCTATAAAAGTAACTTCTTCTTCAGAAATCATTACAGGATGTTGGATATCTCTCAATTCTTTAAAAGAATAAGACTTATTTTCTTTTAATTTAATTTTTTTCTTTTTCTTATCGAAATAGAAATTTTGAATAACGATTTTATCTCTTGGTCCAGTATCAACCGCGTAAACAAATTTAGTATCAGAAACAAATGAAGCTCCATGTTCTTGGAAGCCAAATTCAGGTGCAAGCTCAAAAGAAACGCCACGGAAGTTGAGTGACTTTAAAAAGCCATCATTCGTAACTCTCTTAGAAACCACATCTACACCATTGGTCCAATTTAGATAGAGTCCTTGTCTACCCATGTCGTATTTTCTTGTTAAAGAAAAATTTTCTCTAGAATCAAGAAGGAAAGAGTTATTAACCACTACATGAGAGTGATCAATAAGATCTTCTTTCGGTCTAATTTGAGAATACGTTTTTTCAATATGAAGCTTTAAAGCTCTATCAAATTCTTCACGAGTTTCTCCGGTAGCCAGTTCAAAGGCTTTAGAAAATCCCATTTCACTAGAATTTTTGAAAATAGTAGCGATGACATCATCTTTTCTATTCTTTCCATACCTTTCGGCAATATAGTGAAGTACGTATTCGCCTTGAGTATAAATAAGAAAGGGGTGCCAATAATTATCTTTAGCACTAGCGGTAAGATTATTTAAGTAAGCGTAGCGCATTACTAAATTACTACTAGCATCCCATTTATGGGAATAATGCTCTGCTGCGCCTTCAATAAACCATAGCGGAACACTTTCTTTGATCATATCATCAAGACCAGGATCAAATAATTCTATGTCGAAACGATGTGAGAGTTCGTGTCTCATTAGTCGCTTAAGACCAATAAGAGAATCCCTAAATGCTATTACTACTCGCTTTCTTCTAAAGACTTCGGTGCTTCCGCCTAATCCTTCAGGAATCAAGCCGAATATCATGTTGGTTTCTAAAAAGTCTCTTTGAGAGTTATAGATAATAAAGTTAATTCTTTGAGTAAATTTATTATATTCTTTAACTTCGCTGAATTCTTTATAAGATTCTTCTAAATAACTAACATAAAGATCTCCAAGATCTTTATTATCGCCATAAGTATAAACACTAAAGTGGGTAGATACAGAGACCTCCCAATCTTTTTTTATATATCGCGGCTTATTTTTTTGAAGATGACCACTGGGCAGAAATTCAACTCTTTCTATGATAGAAGCATCGATTAAATCGATATACTCTTCTAACGTCATAGCCTTAGCATTAAGCGGACTAATCATTAACGCAATAATTAACGCCTTGAGCATCCGTTTCATTTATCTTTCCTTTGTCAAAGAATCTGATGTTATATTATAGAAAATAAGTCATTTAGTCAAAAAAATTATAAAAATAAAGGGATAATTTTTTAACCCTTTTATTTATTAATAATAAATTTATTGTCTTTTTGTGCCCTCGAGAGGAATCGAACCTCTATTACAAGATCCGCAATCTTGCGTCCTATCCGTTGAACGACAAGGGCATATTAAAATCCTAAGAGATTTTCAACGCGGTCTACAAAAGACTCTTCATACTCTACCTCTTCTAGATAATTTTGCAAGAAAGATTTTATTTCTTCTATATCTTCGCTACTTATCATTATTTTTATATAGGGATGGATTTTACTATCTGTCTTTAAAATTAAATCACTATCTTCATCTTCGTTTTCTAAAATATGAAAGCCATCTAATTCTTCATATGGATAAAAATTTATTTTATCTATATAAACTCCTTTTTTATCTAATTTAAATCTTAGCTCTTTTGGAAATCTATTGGCCCAAATTATTATCATTGATTCTGCAATAATAATAAATATTATAAAAAGTAAATTTTTCTGCCAAAGAGATAATAATATCAAAACACCTGCAACAGCAAAACTTAGCCAATACCAAGAAATATCTTTATATCGATATTTAAATTCTGGGGCGTGCCAAGTTATTTCTTTTAGTTTTGTATCCATATGTCTTTATTATAAATCAATATTTACTTTCTTCCTAAGGCTCTTTTTTGTTGATGTTATTTTTTTAGTTTTTAACCTTTTTTCTTTAGAGCCTTTTGTTGGCTTAGTTAGTTTTCTTTTTAATTTTATTATTAGAGCAGAATTTACTAATTCATTTAGTAAATTTATTCCATTCTGTCTATTTTGAGATTGAGATCGTTCTTTTTGTGAAATAATTATTAATTCACTATTTTCATTAATGCGATTTTGTAATTTTTTAGCTATAATTTTTTTCTGGTTATCGTTCAAAATAGTGGATTTATTAAAGTTCCATTTTAATATAACTTTGGTTTCTACTTTATTCACATTTTGTCCGCCAGCGCCACCACTACGACTAAATACTAACTCTAATTCGTTTTCTGGTATTTTTATTTTCGTCATACCTTAACTATAAATCTAAACCGGTTTTTAAAGAAATCATTGCTTTTTTTGATTATTTGATTTATTTTATATTTAGCTCTAAAAAAGATAGAAGGAGGAAATGTGGCTACTAAAAGATATCCAATCTATCATGTTTTATTTGAAAATGGATATAAGCTTTCTTCGACTATTTTAAGGTTTCAAGAAACTTATGAGTCTCCCGAGTTTAGGGGAAAGGCTTTCTCTTTAGAGGAGTTTATGGATTGGTATGCCGAAAGACACGGAAATTTTACTTACTACCAAGATTGGCAAGAGGGATTCAATATCCCATCTGAAATTCTCTGGAGATTATTGAGTAAAGATTTCAGCCCCTTAAGCGAAAAAGAAAAGGCTTTAATAAAATTATTATCCGATAAGAAGATAAAAGGAAGATTTTATATTATTGCCACTAAAGAGAATCCTAATATTATTACTCTTTTACACGAAATTGTTCATGGATTGTTTTACATTGTTCCAGAATACAGAGAAGAAGTTAAGAGGTGTATTAATAGACACGATACGCGTGCTTTAAGAAAAGTTCTTGCCTATAATGATTATCATCCCGCCGTAATGACAGATGAAATTAACGCCTATCTCGTCACTGGCCCTTTAAGAGAAATGAAGAGAGCGAAAAATTTTAATATTCTTACAAAGAGGTTAAGGTCTATATATAAAAAACATTTTGGCCCATTGGTTAAAAACGGAAAATATGTTCCCCGTATCCAATTTCATCAACTTAAATTTAAATAAAATTATAGCCCGACGTATGTCGGGCTTTTTTATTTATGATGTCTGTTTTAAAATATTCGAACGGAACTAGCTAGGCTCGGTGGGCGAAATCTCTTCACGCCCCCTTCCACCCGCCTTGCCTGCCCGACCGATAGGCGGGAGCCGAAGCTTCTGAGGAACTTCAGTTTCAATCTCGGCTTCTTTTTTTGTTCGTTTAGTTTTCGTGCCAATTTCATTGGCGCGTCGCCTACGATTTTAATTTTGTTTAATTATCTTAACTATGCCGTTATTTGCATCAACTTCAATAATGTCGCCGTCTTTTATAGCTTGAGTGGCAATTTTAGTGCCAATAATACAGGGCTTGTTCATCTCTCTTGCAACAATTGCGGCATGGCAAGTAATACCGCCCTCATCCGTAACAAATGCTACTGCTTTGTTCATACAGGGTAAAAAGTCAGGAGTAGTCATAGCCGTTACCAAGATATCGCCAGCATTAATTTTATCTTGTTCTTTTGAGCTTTTCACTACCTTTGCAGTTCCACTTACGCTTCCTTTACAAGCCGCAACGCCCAGTATTTGATTTTTAGTTGATTTTAAATCCGGATAATACTTTTTCTTATATTCAAACATTTTATCTCCGAAAATAATTTCAAATTTATTATCATGTAAAAGTATTGCATGACCAGTCTTTCTATTATCCAATTCTATATCCGATATTTTAGTTCCAGATTTAAATAATTTTTTTATTTCGTTAATCTTATACCAACCAATATCAATGTTATTCTTTAAACCAAACTTGCTGGATATCTTCTTCCAAAGAAGCTCGAGATAGTATAAAGATTCATACAATTTTTCCGTTCTGTAGGTTCTGAAATAAACAAATTCTTTGAGTAGGTCAATATATTTTTGTTCTTTATCGGTAAATTTAATAGCCCCTAATTCATGCTGTTTTATTTCCTCTTTTTGATCTTGGAGTTTCATTTTGAAGAATGTTTTATCATACCCATTAGAAAATGGTTCACGATAACCAAGAAAGCCATACTTATCAATGTGTTTTTCAATGGCTTCGTCAATATCAAAGTTTGTATTATTTTGATATTCTTTTTTTATTTTTAATAAATCCTCATTTTCTAAAACAGGAGTATTCTTTTTAGTAGGTGCGGAAACATTAAAAAGAATGTCATTCAACTCATTATCCTGAATATTTTTTGCTTTCAATATTTCTATAACTTTACTTTCTATAACTTTAACTAGTGGATGTGTTATTGGTAAAAATACTAATAAATTTTTTAATAAGTCTATTGATTCTTCAAATTGGTTAATAAGGCCTTCTTTTGAAGGACTAACTTTCAAATTTCTGGAATAGTTTTTTATAGCTTCGCCGTGTTTATAGCCGTCATTAATAAACTTCCAAAATACTGTTAAGTTAGCATCTTTATATTGATTAATAATTCTATTTGTCCAATTAAGGTCAAAACAAAAATCACCATCTACTACCTCAAGGTTTTTAACGTAGTCAGCGAAACCAGTTAAATTCTCGAATCTTTTTTGATCATTCCATGACGAAGTGATTATTTCATCGGTTAATAAAGCATGTCTTCTTGAAAGGAGTTTTTGGAAATTCGGATTGTATTCATTAGTTGTACTTTTCAGTGTTGTTATTGGTCTACTCTGCACAATATAAAACTCCCCATTTTCATATGCCCACTCAATATCACATGGAAATCCATAATGATTTTCTATTCTGATAATAATGTCTGAAAATTTTAAAATTTGAGCTTGGCTTAACACTTGAGATGATGCTTTTGGTTCTTTAATGTTCAGCCATTCATTTCCACCATTCTGAATTCGATATAATCCGCGTGTTTGAGTGGCAACATTAATATCAATAATATTTCTTGGTTCTTTCTCAACCACATAACTATCCGGTGTTATTGAACCGGAAACTATTGCCTCTCCTAACCCAAATCCTGCTTCGATAATAATTTGATTCCTGTCCTCTGTTATGGGATGGACAGAAAAAGCGATGCCAGAAATTTCTGAATTGACCATTTTTTGGACTACAACAGCTACTGATATTTTGGTTGAATATAAGTTTTTTTCAAAACGATAGAAAATGGCGCGAGGGGTAAAAAGAGATGCCCAACAGCATTGCACATTTGTCAAAAGATGATCTTCTTTTGTATTAAGAAAACTATCAAGTTGTCCAGCCCACGCATTTTCTGCACCATCTTCTGCTGTGGCCGAGGAGCGAACTGCGACAAACTCGGTATCAAGTTTTTTAAAATGTTTTTTAATTTCACTAGCAATCTTTTCCGGCATTACCGCATTTTTAATTAAACCTTGAATTTTTTCTGAAGCATTTTCAACCGTATGTATTTCTTTGTGATTAACTTTATCTAAAATAGAATCTATCTCTTGTACAAGATCAGCGTCCTTAATAAATTGATCAAAAGTCTCCGAGAGAATAACAAAACCCTGTGGCACTGGAATTCCGGCCTGTGTCATTTCACCAAGAGATGCGCCTTTGCCACCCGCTAAATCATTATCATTCTTGTTTAAATATTTGAACGCTTTTACAAATTCCATATTTTTTACTTTGTTAATTTATTAACACTAACTTCCAGAACTTTTGATACTTTTTTGGAAGTATCTAGTGCCGGCTTCCAATTCCGATTTCCAATTTTGGCGGTGACGATGTCCCGAAATTAGAACCAAAAAGACGTTTTAATTTCTGGATTCTTGATACAAGTATACAGAAATTAAGGGCTATCTACAAAGTTCACCCGGAGTGGTTTGAGACTCCGAAAACAAAGTCGGTTAAGGGTAAGAATGAGATTGATTATTCAATATCTTGAAAAATTATTTACACCTTAATGGTTAGTTCTGCAACAGTTTAAAGATTATTATCCCCATCAATCTTAAAACCTTTCTTTTGTTGTTCTTTGAGAATTTTCTCGTATATTTCGCCTTTTCCGTAAGGCACTCTTACAGGCATATCAATCTTGCATTCGATATCAGGTATTGTTCCCTTATGTGGAATTGGAATTTGAATATCGCCCTCTTCCATAAGAAGCTTTGCTAATTCATTAGACCCATACTCTACAGTGCCTAGATTTTCATCTTTTTTATCACCAAACATATGAACAATTACTTTGGGAATCTTATTTTTATCAAGATGCATGAGACAGCACTTTACGATATCAAGCATTTGGTATTCATATTTGATTGATTCCTCTAAGTGAACGACATCATAGGCCTCTGTAGTGCCAAAAAATATTTGCTCATTCTTTCCTATGATTGGAGGATCGTATTTAACTGTTATTTCAAGTACTGTTCTATCATTATCTAATTCAAATTCTTTCAAGAGAAAACTGCGATTAGTCGCAAAGGACTCTGCTATTTCCTTGATTTCTCGAATTTTGTACACACGCCTGCTAACTATCTTTGCTTCAACATCAGGATTATTTTCCAAAAAGATTAGAAATCCATTCCTTAAAACCCAGAGATTGACTCTGCATGTTTGCAGAATATCTCTTAGTTGTCTCTGTGTGAATTCATAGCGTCTTTTTTCTTTACCGCTTTTGTCATCAACCACTTTAAGGATGACTGTTTTATTGTCAGTCATTTCCCATCTATCGTGTCCTGCTCCAGCATTACGTATGTGGTTATTAAAGCCAGAGACTAGATCAGGAAAATTACCATTTGGTAAAGAAAAGGATGTGTTCTTTATAGTTTGAAATTTCTCTCCCGCTGAAACGTCAACAAATTTTTCTACATCTTTAACAGCATGAGACTTGCCATACTTCTTGCATAGGTAAAAGTATGGGATTGTTCCATACAATCTAAAATCACTCTCAAAAAAAGTTTTATATAAACTCAACTGACAGGAGAAAATTGTTTCTACCTCAGAACCTTTCAAAGCATTATAGAGGGCATCTTCAGCTTGTTCTGTTCGCAGACCAGTATCATTTGCAGTGTCAATTATTGAACTAATAACACGGAGGAATTCTGTCTCATTTTCCTTATATAATTGTTCACACAATTCCTCTACAAATTTTGTTGCTTTGAGGTCTTTCTGTTGAACAGAGTGTCTCCAACCGAGCCAGCCCTGCTGAAAGAAATACCTTACATTCTTAGGCCGTTTATTCTGGCGTTTTAAAAGCGGTTGAATGTAAATTTCAAAATATCTGCTTTCTGCTGCTAAATTTGAATCGTACATAATTTATTTTAATAATTGTGGATAACTTGATTTGTATACTTTCTATTTATTTTCTATAATAGCATATATGATTACAAAAAAGCAAAGCCGAGTCCTTGATTTTGTCACGGATTATAAGAAGAAACATAAATATGCCCCCTCTCTCGAGGAGATCAAGAGGAAATTTAAACTTGCTTCTGTTTCAACATCTCACTATTACATTAGCAAGTTGCAAGATGCCGGTTTTTTAAATAAGGAACACAATCAGCCTCGTGCAGTTTCCACAGTCGGGGCAAAGCAGATGATAGAAATTCCTATTCTTGGGGCAATCGCCGCGGGCCAACCTATCGAGGCCATAGAAATTTCCGACGAGACCATCACGATTGCAAAGGATGAAATTGGTAAACAAGGAAAACATTACGCTCTGCGCGTTCAAGGTAGCAGTATGATTGATGAGGGTATTTTTGATGGTGATATTGTTGTAATCCGTAAACAAGATGTTGCGGAGAATGGCCAGACTGTTGTGGCGGTCATTGATGATAACGAAGCGACACTCAAAAAGCTGTACCGTGAAAATGGAAAGTTTAGACTTCAACCGGCAAATCCTACACTGTTCCCAATTTATAGAGATGAAGTAGAAGTTAGAGGTGTTGTGGTTAAAATTATCCGGAATCTTGAATCACAACTTGATCAAGGGCAATCAAGAGATGAAAAATATGTGCGTAAAATAGATTATTCGTGGGATTATAGAGGAGAAAAAACAAAATCGCATACCCACGGAATACATACTTATCCGGCAATGTTTATTCCACAAGTCGGACGAAGATTATTAGAAACTTATAGTAAAGAAGGTGACACAATTTGTGATATTTTCTGTGGCTCTGGCTCAGCTTTAGTCGAAAGTAGATTGATAGGAAGGAATGCCTATGGCATAGACCTTAATCCTTTAGCTATTTTTCTTGCGAAAGCAAAAACAACCCCAATCAATCCTCAAAAACTAACAAAAGAATATCTTGCTTTGCTTGATAGGGTAGGAAAAATTAAAGATAGCGAAATAAAGCATCCAGATTTTAAGAATATAGATTTTTGGTTTAAGGATAAAGTAATTGTTAAACTTGCGAAATTAAAAAAAGCTATTCGCGAAATAAAAGACGAATCAATTCAGAATTTTTTGATGGTCGCCTTTAGTGAGACAGTCCGCTACTCATCAAATACAAAAACTGGAGAATTTAAGTTGGTTCGAGTAAAAGGCGAAAAACTGGAAAAGCATGACCCTGATGTTGTTGGTATATTTCGCAAACACGCAGAGAAAAATATAGCGGGAATGACTAATTTTTACAAAGATGCAAAAAAGGATTCGTGGACAAAAATAATCTATGGCGATTCGTCAAAAGATAATGGAATTAAAGCAAACTCTATTGATTGCATTATCACATCACCTCCATATGGCGATAGTCGCACTACAGTAGCGTACGGACAGTTTTCTAGACTTTCCGCTCAATGGATTGATGTATTTGAAGACCCAAATGATGCTTCTGGTGTAGATAATGACCTTCTGGGGGGTAGAGCTAGCAAGAACCTGACCCACGTACTTTCATCTGACTATCTCAAAGAATCATTAGAAAAAATAGCGAAGCAAGACGAGGCGAGGGCACGGGATGTACTAAGCTTTAATGTTGGCTTGAATGAATGCTTAAAACAGGCATACAGGATACTTAAACCAAAAAAATATTTCTGCCTTGTTGTTGGAAATAGATTAGTTAAACAAGTACGAATTCCCACTGACTTTATTATTGCTGAATTGGCAGAAAAAATAGGCTTTACTTGCGAAGATATAATCGTTCGAAATATCCCCGGTAAAAGAATGCCAATCAAAAACTCTCCAACAAATATCGTAGGCGCATTAGAGGAGACGATGAACAAAGAGAGTATCGTCGTGTTGAGGAAAAATTAAATCAATTCAACTTTTGTATCGAAGCAGTTATAGAGTTGTTTTATTTTCACTCTAAATCCAGTGCCATGATTACGGACAGAGCCACTTGGACGATAAAACATTCTGAAATCTACAACGATGGCGTCTTTCTTCACTAAACTTTTGAAGTGCTCAAAATCAAAGCCTTCAAGAAAGAAAGCTTGGTTAAAATGGAAATGCTCGATACCTCGTACTTCTTTGCAGTCTGCTAGTGCATATACTAAAGCTGGTAATTTTGCCTCGAACTTCTTTTGGAGATCTTCCATATCCCAGTAAATATTTAATCTTCTACCTTTACCGACAACTCGAATTTTATCTTTCTCAACCTTGAGCTTTAAACCTTGATTGTTATATCGCTTACACGATAGAGTGCTGTGCAATTCTTTTGAACGACCATTGTCTCTTTTTGAGTAGCCAAAATTATCCAGAAGTACTCGATCGCGATCTCCACCCTTAGGTCTTGGCTCAAGTGTAAAAAGCGTCAGCATTGATGTTGCACTTTTTCGGTATGCTTTGAGTTCTGCTATCTCGCCAATATCAGGAAGTGGAATATTATTTTCTTTAATACCAAGAAGATCCTCAAGAGTTTTTCCAATACCTGTATCACCCGTACGATGTGTCTTTATAAATCCAAGAGCTTGAATAGCCCTCAATTTCCGCTTGAGTTCTGGTAGGGTCATAATTTGGGTAAAATATCCTTATTTTTCATAGGTT
>Ga0210057_1000359_pt1 | contig 76250 bp, 95 predicted proteins | sample CryGeyCG2114_010_2_FD_183968 | JGI IMG/M metagenome (GOLD analysis project Ga0210057, IMG submission 183968) | Groundwater microbial communities from aquifer - Crystal Geyser CG10_big_fil_rev_8/21/14_0.10 (SPAdes) (version 2) | ecosystem: Environmental > Aquatic > Deep subsurface > Groundwater ... | reverse complement strand
ACCCCATACGTTCCAGGTCAGGATTCTCATGGTTTATTTGTTTTTATGGCCTTTTAAGAGGTTTATGCTATAAAAATGTTTTTTACAGGGTAAAATGACATAAATTTACCTTGTATATATAGAATTAAACAGAAAAAAAGCTTTATTGTTTCTTAATGATAATCATGCAGTGATCTTTCTCAAAAGGATCAAGGAAGCGATAATCGATGACAGTGAAAAGCTGTTCCAACTGCTGACGGATCTCCACAAAGATCTGTTTCGGGTTTTTACGGACATCGATACTGCGAGCTTTAACAGCCAATAATCCGTAACCGCCATTTTTAAGGAAAATGTTGCAGTTCTTGATGAAGATCTCGGATTGATTCTTCTGGGCGATGTCTTGATAGACAATATCTGCTTGAGCAACCCGATCAAGATAAGTTTCAGGGTGGTTAGCATCAGCCAAGAGAGGAACGATATTCTGACGTTCAGCGGAGAGGAAAGTGAGATCCCTTACTACCCTAGGCGCAGGATCAATGCCAAAGATTAGACCTTCCTTGCCGATGATATCGGAGACGAAGGAAGAAGTATAGCCATGGGAGATACCCAAATATAAGACCACATCACCTTTCCTAATGCCGATGTTGCCGGAACCTTTGATGATGGTAGCGGCTAATTTAGATCTATTAGGATCAAATTCGCGGTATTCCTCCTTGTTTTCCTTGACGACCCTTTCTTCAAAGTGAACTTTTCCCGGAGCGATACTTTTAGTGTAGATCCTTTTCCTGTCTTCATAGATCTCAAATAATTTATGTGCTTTCATGTTTTATCTGATTGCTTAGTTTATTGTTCATTTTTTCATAATGTGTTATTACATCATTGCCACTCATGTTAGTAGCCTGTTCCATAGTGAACCCCAGCTTCTCCACGTATTCTTTTACTTGCTCTTTCGAAGGGGCTTCAATCTCTAAAAGAGCAGGGATGTTAGGGAAAGTATCAATCTCAAATCTAACATCTCTCAATTTATAAGATTCACGTTGTTTCGTCTTTTCATCTGTCTTGCTGAAACCAAGTTTTTCCAGGAGCAATAATGTCTGGGGAAAATCATTAGTAGTAATTTGCACTTCTTCACGGATCTTGAACTCCGAATCTTCTTTCGGACCTTTGAAACACAATTCAATTACTCCCTCACCTAAGGTACGGAGCCGGAGGAAAGAACGTTTTTCTTGGAGGAAATTGTCTTTGTCAAAACTCAGCGCTCTCACTGCGCCGCTGAAAACTTTCTCTGCTCCTAAAGCTATAAGCTTATCTTTTATCTGTGGCACATCAATTTCCAAGATCTTAACTTCAATTTCCTGCATTTTTTTATTTCCTGATTTCCTTGTCCACTTTTTCCTGAGCCTTGGCAGCAAACCAAATCTTATGTTCGTCTTCCAAAGAAACTTTCTTGTCTTCCAGAAGAAATGGCTTCCTTCTTTTCATCTTAGCGATGGCGCGGCGAATGATATCTTGCGTGCTGAAGAAACCTTTCTCTTCGCCGATAATCATGACAGCTAGAACATCCCAAAGGACATCCCCTAATTCTTCTCCTAGATTATCCAGATCATTTTTCTCGATTGCCGCAAAGACTTCATCAACTTCCTTGCTTAATTCTTCCACCCGACTTTTGAGTGTATTATTTTTAGACCAATGTGATTTTTCACGATCCAGTTTAAGCAGTCGGTATAATTCGTCAAAAGTTTCTTTCAACATAATTTTCCCTCCAGTTCTTTACGATAGGCAGGAGCCTTAAATTCTCCCTTAAAGAAATCTAATCTGGCGCATAATGATAATTTATCTGCTAGCATCCTGGCAGCTTTACCTTTCTCATTCTTCTTAGCGTTCTGAATCAAAGGATGGTTGATGATGATGCCGTATTTTGGGCTTCTCGCTCCAGTCTTGATGTGACGGAACAAAGCTTTCTCTGCACCAAGCAATTGTACAGTAGAGGCGGGTAATAAAGCAAGGCGTTTAAGACTCTTGCCCAGTTCCAGCAGCTTAGCACCGATAGTAACACCCGCTAGTTCCAGAAGATTAGGACAATATTTCTTCATGACTTTCTCCAGATATTCTTCATGTTGCGCTCTTAATTTGTAAAGATCATTAACTTGTTTGGCTAAAAGCAAAATTTCTTCAACATCGGTTTTATTTAGATCAGCACCCATGGTGTCTTCAGCTGTTGATTCTTGCAACAACTGTTCTCTAGTTTTTGTGGCAACCATCTCAGCATACTTCTGGTTGTCATGCATCGCCTCAGAAAATTCTGGCAAGTACAGGGAATACCATTCTCGCAATCTCTTAACTAACATGTTGCAGGCACGATCAAGTTCAGAGACATTAGCTATGGCCTGCGTGATCAAGTTATCTTCATTCACCGCTTGCTTCAAGGCGCGCCGGGTCAGCTGCAGGTTAAGCTCATGAAATTTTACAAAATATTTTTGCTCCTTGAATAATTCTAATATTTTTTGTTCTTTATCTTTTGGCAAAGGTTGAGCTTTATGCTTAGCGGCTAACTTCTTTTCTGCTTTATCTTTCTCATCATAATCCTTTAGTGTGGAAAACAAGATTGAATCGACAATCTTTAGTTTTTCATCTAGGACAAAAGAACCAAGTATGTTGGTGAAAAGATACATAAGCGATACAGAATTAGTCCTTTATATAAAAGTTGTTCTAAAATTTTATTCGCTAGTTGCAGAAAAAAAATCCCGATGGAACTTCCGCAAGCTATTTAAAGAATCTGCGGGGGAATCTGCGGCATGGAAAAGAGGTGTGAATACTGCTCTAAAGAGCTGAGTGAAGAATGGGCTTCTGAATGGTCAGGGGGCAGCCATTACAAGGTAAATGTTTGTTCTTGTGGCAAGAAGCATTGGTTCATCGCTGATTTCTTAGGTTCTGGGCACGACAGGGTAATGGTGGATAAAGAATCAATAGATTCTATCCTGGAGAGAAGCAGCGATACCAACTATGCAAAGTGATTTAACTACGCAAAGTGATTTATATTAGTTTGTTTTCATAGTACAAATATAGCGGGAGGCGATTGATGATGATATTTAAGGAAGGAAGTAAAGCGCCAAGTTTCACGGTGCTGAACCAAGGTGGTGAAAAAGTCAGCCTAAAAGATTTTCAGGGGAAATGGTTAATACTATATTTTTATCCTAAGGATAATACACCAGGTTGTACGATAGAAGCTAAGGATTTTACTAAGCTAAAGAAAGAATTCGAAAAAATGAATGCTGTAGTAGTCGGTGTCAGCAAAGATTCCGTAAAAAGTCATTGCAGTTTCATTGAAAAACAAGAGTTAGAGATAGAATTGTTAAGCGATGAGAACCAAGAGATGCTGGAGAAGTACCACGTCTGGGGTAAGAAAAAGTTCATGGGCCGCGAATTCATGGGCATCATTAGAAGCACATTCCTAATTGATCCAGAGAGCAAAATTAGGGTTGAATGGAGCTCAGTCAAGGTTAAGGGGCATGCTCAGGAAGTGTTGAAGAAGCTGAAAGAATTGGGTTGATCAATCTTTTCTTAGTTTAATCTTTTTTGATTTTAATTGTTTTGATTTGACTAGGTCAGTTTTATATCCGTTAGCTTTATAAAAGGAGCTAAAAAAATCATCCTATGACCAAAATCCATATGATTGGTACAGTTCATACTGATCCTTTAGGCCGAAAGACCTTAGAGCAAGCTTTGAGACAAGAAAGACCAGATGTGATTACTGTAGAAGCAAGCGAACTGCTGGTTAAATATGTTATTAGTGGAGAGCATAAGGATCTGTCAATCAGGCGACTAAGAAGAGCTCGTCAAGAGGGATTATCACAACTTGCTTTCCAGAATGTTTCCAAACAAATAAGAACAATCTATAATTTTGAAATAGAAGTGTCAATAAAATACGCCCAACAAATTCGAGTTCCCTTGGTTTATGTCGAGCTACCAGCTGTAGACAAACAAGAAATTTATCAACTGAAGGAAAAGTTGTCTAAAGAAGTTATAGCAGAGCTAAATTATCTTGTCAATCATGATTCAGAAAATATGGACCGTAGCGTTAAGCTTTATACAGATCTTGAGTTAGCTTTGGTCAATAAAAATTTTTCGCAATTAATAGTAAATATTAACTTTGACTCAGATAGAGATGAATTCACCGCAGGTAAAATAAGAGGGTTAGCTTTAAGATATGGAGGTGCTAAATTAGTGCATATTGGTGGAGGAGCGCATCTGCTTGATGATAGGAAAGGGAGGACTTTATACGAAAGATTGAAAGATCTTAATCCTACCAGAAGGACATTAAGGTCTTACCTTAAATAAACAGAAAGCCCGATTCTTTAGAGCAGGGATATTCAGAAAAACAATTAATTTTCGAGATCTTACAGAAGCAAAGTGTCTGTGATCTCAAAAAAGTCACCGCTTTTTTAGAAATCTTTATAAATAACCTCATTTCCAAGGTGATATTCAACCGTAATTACACTGTCTGACAAGATTAGGCAAATAATTACAGGTTAGCTGGCCTGATAAGGCAGACATCACGAACGAACTTCTTGATGAATGCCGCAAAAAGGCTGTTGACAAAAACAAGTCAAAATCAATGATTTTGCTTGGATCAGGAAATTAAAAGATGCCAAAAGCACATAAACCAAGAAATGGGAGTACACAGTTCTGGCCTAGAAGTAGGGCTAAGAAAGTATTGCCGAGGATTAGGTCTTGGGTTTCTGGCAATAAAGCTAAACCATTGGGATTTGTTGGCTATAAAGCAGGTATGACTCATTTGATGGTCGTGGATAACCGGGCGAAGTCAGCCACCAAAGGTGAACAAATTTCCCTGCCGGCTACCATCATCGAATGCCCACCAGTGTCGGTGGTTGGTGCAAGCTTCTACAAAACTCATTCCCGTGGTATAAGAAAAATATCTTCCGTTTATTCTGCCAACTTAGCAAAAAGCATGGCTAAAACCATCCAGATTCCTAAGAAACAAAAAACTCTGGATGATATTAAAGAATTCGATGACTTGAGATTAATAATTAGCTCAGTACCTACTAAAGAAACCAAAAAACCACGGTTGATCGAGATTGCTTTAGGTGGTTCTAAGGATGACAAATTTGCTTATGCTAAAGAGATGCTGGGCAAAGAGGTAGCGATCAGCGAAGTTTTTGATCAAGGCAATTCTTTAGATGTTCATGGCATAACCAAAGGTAAGGGTTTTCAGGGAACGGTCAAACGATATGGTGTGCCGATCAGGCAACACAAGGCTGAGAAAACCAAAAGAGGGATCGGGAACTTGGGGGCCTGGACTCCAAAGAGAGTTCATTTCACCATCTGCCAACCAGGTAAGATGGGTTACCACATGAGGACAGAATATAATAAACAATTAATCAAGATTGGCGAAAATGGCGCTGATGTTAATCAAAGAGGGGGTATCACCAAATATGGTGAAGTTAAAAACACCTACTTACTATTAAAGGGTTCAGTGATGGGAGCAAGAAAAACAGCCATGGTGCTGACCCATTCAATAAGACCAAACAAAAAAATGACCAAGGAAGCTCCTGAAGTAGCTTATATTCACCAATGAAAACAACAATATACGACCTGAAGAACAGCAAAGCTGGAGAGAAGGATTTGCCTAGTCAGTTCAACGAGGCTTACAGACCTGATCTGATCAAAAGAGCTGTACTTGTTCTGCAAAGTGCGGCTAGACAAGCTTATGGGACCAGTCCAGAAGCAGGAAAACGTTCTTCTTCTGATACCAGCAAACGTAGAAGAAAGTATCGGGGAACTTATGGTTTCGGTATCAGCAGGGTCAACAGAAAGATCCACTCTCGTCGTGGTATGAGGATGAATTGGGTCGGCGCTTTTTCACCACAAACTGTGGGTGGTAGGAGATCACATCCACCAAAAGCAGACAAGATATTAGAACAAAAGATCAACAAAAAAGAAAACCGGAAAGCGATCAGATCAGCTATCGCTGCAGCGATGGATAAAGAGATTGTCATGGCCAGAGGCCACAGAATTCCAGAAAATTACCCGTTCATAATTTCCTCAGATTTTGAAAACTTAGTCAAAACAAAAGAAATTGAAGCAGCCTTGGTAGCATTAGGTTTCAGCGAAGAGATCAAGCGTTCCTTGATCAGGAAGGTAAGAGCTGGTCTAGGCAAGATGAGAGGAAGGAAATATCAAACGAAAAAAGGTCTGATGATCGTTGTCAGTGGACAATGCCCGCTAATGAAAGCAGCCAGCAACCTTAATGTTGATGTGGTAATCGCTAACGCGCTTAATGCAGAATTGCTGGCACCAGGAGCACAACCAGGAAGGGCAACTTTATGGACTGAAAAAGCAATAGACATGCTTAACGAAAAAAAATTATTCCTTTAACTGAAAAATGGCAGAAACAAAAATGAGCAAAGAAGTAACTGAAGCTGAGAAGGAGCAGGCGGTAGGACAAGAAGCTAAATATTTTCAGCCAGAATTTGATCCTTACAAAATCATAAAATACCCGCTTTCAACAGAAAAAAGCATCCGCCAGATTGAATTTGGCAATAAGTTAGTATTCGCTGTGCATCCTAGGGCAACGAAGCTTGATGTCAAAAAAGCAGTTGAGGAACTTTTCAAAGTGCAGGTGGATAAAGTTAACATTCAAAACTCTTTCAAAGGAGAAAAACGAGCTTATGTCAAGCTAGGATCAGGGAGCATCGCTTCCGATGTCAGCGCTGACTTGGGATTGATATAGATCAAAATGGGTAAACGACTAATACAGCAAAGGAGAGGACGAGGCACTAAGACCTACACTTCACCTAGTTTCAGGTTTAAAGGTAAGGTAAAACATACCAATACTGAAACCGCTGGAAAAGTTATCGACCTGATACACTGTCAAGGGCATAGTGCACCATTAATGCAGATCAGCTATCTTTCCGGCGAAAAAAGTCTAGCTTTCGCTCCGAACGGCATCAAGGTAGGAGATGACATCGTGTTAGGTAATGAAGCTGAACTAAAGATAGGTAATGTTTTAAGTTTACAGGATATTCCAGAAGGAACCTTAGTCCACAATATTGAACTAAGGCCCGGAGACGGCGGAAAATTGGTACGTGCGTCAGGAACATTTGCTAAAGTAGTAGCAAAAACAGACAATGATGTAAGAGTTATGTTGCCTTCCAAAAAAGAAAAATTATTTTTACCTGGTTGTCGAGCCGCAATCGGTGCTTTAGCCGGTTCAGGAAGACTGGACAAACCATTATTAAAAGCAGGAAATAAGTATCACAAGATGCGTGCTAAGAACAAGTTGTATCCAAAAGTACAAGGTATCTCTATGAACGCTGTTGACCATCCATTCGGTGGTTGCCACAGCACCCATAAAGGTAGACCAACACAATCATCACGTAATGCGCCTCCTGGAAGGAAAGTGGGTATGATCGCTCCAAGGAGAACAGGAAGGAAGAGGTAAATCAGGATAAAAAATGGCAAAAATATTCACATGGCGAGGAAGAACCGAAGAAGATATCAAGGTTATGGAGCTTAAAGAGTTCATGGACCTGATTCCAGCTAGACAGAGGAGGTCACTTAAGCGTGGCTTCACTGAAGCACAGCAGAAACTGGTCAAGAACTTGGAAGTTGGAGCCAAAAACATTAAGACACATTGTCGTAACATGGTTATTATCCCCTTAATGCTGGGACAGATTATCAAGGTACATAATGGTAAAGATTTCGTGCCAGTAGAAGTGACCGTGGAGATGCTAGGTCATTTCCTGGGCGAGTTTTCTCATTCACGTAAGATGGTTTCACACAGCTCAGCAGGTGTAGGCGCAACAAGATCAAGTAAAGCAATTTCAGCAAGATAAACATGGCAACAGGAAATAAACAAGGAACTGAACATATGGCTTCGGCTAAAGGTAGCAACCTGTCTATCTCTACGAAGCATAGCATTGAGATAAGCAAGTTCCTAAGAAACAAGAATACTGGATATGCTAAAAAATTCCTAGAGAATGTTATCTTGAAGAAAGAAGCTGTTCCTTTCAAGACGCATAAGCATGATGTTGGCCATAAGCGAGGTCCAATCGCGGCCGGGAGATATCCTGTCAATGCGGCGAAGAATATGCTGATGTTAGTGAAATCAGTGGAAGCAAATGCCCAAGCTAAAGGATTGAATGTTAGCGCTTTAAAAATTACAAAACTGGTTGCTAACAAAGCATCCATCCCGATGACTGGTGGTAGGCATAGATATGGTACCAAAAGGACCAATCTGGACATTGCCGTACAGGAAACCGAGCCAGCACTCAAAAAAGCAGAATCTAAAACAGTAGCTAAAACAAAAAACATCGTTGAAGTTGCTGAAGCAGCTAAATCAGTGGAAGATAAAAAGGCAGTAGAAGTGATTGTAGAAGCGAAAACGGAACAGGCAGCCGAAGTTAAAGAACCAGTTAAGAAAATTCAGGAAAAAGTGCAAGAAGTAAAAGAAGAAGTAACAGATAAACAACCTGAAGGGGCTAAAGCTGAAAAGAAAGCTCAAACAGTTCCTAAACCTAAAGTTCAGGAAGAACCAGTAAAAGAATTATCTTCACAAGACCTGTTAAAAAAAGCACAAGAGAAAGCTGCCGAAGTCAACAAAAAAGAAAAAGAACATAAAGACGTTGAACAAGTTACAGACCTATTACAAAAATTACAGCAAAAAGGAACCCTGAGGGATAAAAAACAATGAAAAATCATAATTTAATTTTTGTTGTCTCAAAAACCAGGAGGTTTTTAAGATGATTGAACGAGATTTCATAGCCCAGAAAACCAAAGAGTATTACATCAAGAAATACATTGAGGAAAAGCTAAAAGGTGTCGGTATCTCTTCCATCAAACTAAAAAAAATTCCTCTCGGTGAAAAAATCATTATCCAAGCTAATCGGCCAAGCTTGATTGTTGGTTCCAAAGGATCTAATATCAAATCATTGACCAAAACTTTGAAACGTGATTTCAAGTTGGAAAATCCTCAGATTGAAATTAATGAAGTAAAAAATATTTTCCTAGATGCTAACTTAGTGGCAGAAAGAATCGCTTCCTCACTGGAAAGATTTGGTTCACAAAGGTTCAAGGGAATCGGTCACAAAACCATTGAGAACGTATTGAATGCCGGGGCTATTGGCGTAGAGTTAATCATCTCTGGAAAAATTCCTGGCGCACGAGCTAAGAGTTGGAGATTTTACCAAGGCTATTTAAAAAAATGTGGTGATGTGGCTTTCAGCGGTGTAAGAAAAGCACAAAAAGCAGCTTTACTGAAAAGTGGGATTATTGGCATAAAAGTAGCAATCATGCCTCCTGACCTGGTTTTACCAGATAATATTGAAATCTTAAAAGAACCAATAACGGTGATGGAAGAAATTCCAGCAGAAGGGGAACCTAAAAAAGCAACCAAAAAGAAAGCATCCACAAAGAAAAAATCTGTACCTAAGAAGGAGGCTCCAGTCAAGGAAACTAAAGAAGCCAAAGAAGTTAAGGAAGGAGCAGAGAAAACTGAAGTTGAACCGCTTGCTGAAACCTCAGAAAATAATGATTCAGAAAATAATGATCAACCTGCTGAAGAAGCGATAGTAGAAAAAACTGTGGAAGTTGCTGAGGAAGTAGCAGAGGAAAACAAGGATAACTTGGAAAACAAGGAAAATGAAAGTAACTAAAGAGTTAAGGGGTCTATCTCCTACGGAACGGAAAACAAGATTGGAAGAATTTAAAAAGGAACTACTTAAACTGAATGTTCAGGTAGCTACCGGAGCCAATACTACCAGTCCGGGTAAACTTAAACAGACCAAGAAAAATATCGCGCGCATCCTTACATTGATGAATGAGAAGGAGGAGAAATCCCAATAAAACTATGGTAGGTGTATGCAATCAATGCGGCTTGCCGCAAGACCTATGTGTTTGCGAGACTATCGCTCGTGAACAGCAAAAAATCATCGTCACGACGGAAAAACGAAAGTTCGGCAAGAAGTATACGATTGTCAAGGGTATCGGCAAGGAAGCGAACATCGAAGACATCGTCAAGAAGCTAAAAGCAAAATTTGCTTGCGGTGGCACGGCCAAAGGTGGTCATATTGAGTTGCAAGGTGACCACAAATCAAGGATCAAACCGGTCTTAGTGGAGATCGGTTTTCCAGAAGAAACCATCGAAGTGGTTTAAACAATGGCATAGTGATATGCTATTGGAGAACAAATGAGCAGGCAGAAAATATTTTCCGGTGAGTTGATTGGAGAAGAAATCGTGGTAACTGAAGCCAAGAATCCCTTAAATAATGGTGTTGAAGGCAAAGTTATTGATGAAACTAAAGCGACGATTAAGGTAGAAAAGCAAGGGAAAATCATCACTCTGCTCAAAAACGAAATAACTTTCAAGATAAAAAGCACTGGGGAAGAAATTCAAGGTGCGACAATAACAAGAAAGCCGGAAGATCGGTTGAAGGGTTAATACAAATGGCAAAAGAAATACTCGGCGTAACGGCGCCCAAGAACGAATGTACCGATATGAAATGTCCTTTTCACGGAGCTTTAGCTGTCAAAAAAGAATTCGCTAAAGGTGTTATCGTCAAGAAAGACATCAACCATTCTGCTACAATAGAATGGAAAAGACCTTATTATGTTCCTAAATATGAAAGATATGAAGTAAGGAAGTCCAAGATGCGGGTGCATAACCCCGCTTGTATCGATGCTCCTGTCGGAGAAATGGTATTGGTAGCAAGAACAAGGCCGTTGAGCAAGACTAAGAACCATGTTATCCTGAAATTACTAAATGAAGAAAAGAGAACAGAAACAAAGCAAGACGCTTTACCCAGAAAAGTAATGAATACTTCAGTCAAAGAGAGCAAAGAAGCAAAATTAAGCGAAGAGAAGTCAAAAAATGAAAGCAATTAGGAGTCGGATAACAAAATCACTGCCTTCGCAGGCAACAGTAGAAGCTTGCGATAATTCAGGTGCTAAATTACTTAAGATAGTATCAGTTAAAGGGCACAAAACTGTTAAAGGCAGGATGCCTGCTGCGGGAGTGGGAGATTTGGTAATGGCTGCTGTCAAAAAGGGAAAATTGGAAATGCGTAAGCAAGTTGTTCCTGCAATAATTGTTCGACAAAAGAAAGAATTTAGGAGACCAGATGGCACAAGAATCAAATTTGAAGATAATGCTGTAGTTGTGCTTAAGGATCTGAAAGGAAACCCTAAGGGTACGATATTCAAAGGTGCAATCGCCAAAGAAGTGGCAGAACGATGGCCAGCTGTAGCCAAGGTAGCGAGGATAGTCGTATAAAATGGTCAAAGCAAGCTTTTCAACAACCTGGACAAAAAGTATCCAACCACGTAAACAACGTAAATACAGGTTTAACGCTCCTTTGCATCTGAAGCAAAAAATGGTGCATGTCCACTTATCTCCGGAATTGAGAAAGAAGCATGAAATGAGAAATGTGCAGATAAGGAAGGGTGACAAGGTTAGGGTGATGAGGGGGAAGTTTTCCAAAAAAGAAGGAAAAGTGGAAAGAGTAGCGCTGAAAAACGAAAAGGTTTACATTACTGGTATGGAAGCCATCAAGAGGGAAGGTGCAAAAGTTCCAGTAGCTTTCACGCCTTCAAACTTAATGATTATTGAGCTTGACTTAAGTGATAAAAAAAGAAAAGCAAAATTAAGCACCAATAAAGGAGCTAAAAAATCAGAAGACAAAAAAACTGAGAAAAAAGCTGAAGTCAAGACAGAGGAGAAAAAATGAAGAATCACCTGAAAAGAATCGCTTCCCCACGGACTTGGGTAATCAACAGGAAACAAAATACTTTCATCGTTCGTCCTAACCCTGGGGCACACGCCTTCGATACAGGTTTACCTTTAGGCACAGTTTTAAGAGACAATCTAAAAATCGCTCAAACCATGGCCGAAGTCAAAAAAATATTGAACAACAAGGAAGTATTGGTAGATGGTAAAAGAAGAAAAGACCATCATCACATAATTGGCTTATTTGATGTCTTGGCAATCCCAGAAGTAAAAAAATATTACAGGGTAACGCTGGACACAAAAGGAAGACTGGTATTAAAAGAAATAGATGAGAAAGAAAGCACAATCAAAGTAAGCAAGATTGTCGGCAAGAAATTGATTGCTAAAGGAAAAATGCAATTCAATCTACATGATGGCAAAAACATCATCGCTGATAAAGAGGCTAAAGTGGGTGACAGTTTTGTCCTAACCTTGCCGAAACTAGAGATCAAGGAAGTGTTGCCCCTGAAAGAAGGGATGAATGTCTTCCTCGCTAGAGGTAAGCATAGCGGGGGTAAGGGTGTGCTGAAGAAAATCGCTGGACACGAAGCGCATTACACCGAAGATAAAAAAGATATTGAAACACTAAAAAATTATCTTTTTGTTGTAGGAGACAAGAAACCAGCAATTGAACTATAATAACATTATAATGATTAAGGTATAAACACAAAACAAAAAAATGGCTGAAGAAAACCCCATGAAAAAAATCAGGATCGCTAAGCTGACCTTGAATGTCGGTGCAGGAAAAAGCGAAGATGTTCTGAAGAAGAGCATTAAGTTGCTTAAGAAAATAACTCCTGTAGAACCAGTCAAGACTTTAGCAAAGAAAAGAATTCCCGGCTGGGGTTTAAGACCAGGCTTGGCTATCGGTTGCAAATCTACTGTAAGAAGAGGAACGGAAGAATTGTTGCGCCGCTTGCTAGTAGCTAAAGAAAATACATTATCAGCGAAAAACTTTGACACACAAGGAAATTTTTCCTTTGGCATACCAGAATATATTGATATAGAGGGATTGGAATACGATCCAGACTTAAAGATCTTGGGCTTGGAAGTAGCAATCACTTTGGAGAGAGCAGGAACCAGAATCAAAAGCAGAAAGATAAAAAGCAGCTCTATCGGCAAGAATCACAAAATCAGCAAAGACCAGGCAATTGAGTTTGTCAAAAGCCTGGGGGTAGAGGTTAGATAAGCATGATAAAAATTAAAACTATAATTTTTAGCATGCAAAAAACCGAGGAGGTTTTTTAGCATGACAACCAGCGATTGGAAAAAGATGTTCACGCAATTGAACGCCAAACCGGTAAAGAAACAAAAACTAATAAAATTCAACAGCCGGAAAGAAAGGTCATGCGGTATTTCATTAAGGAAATGTAAAAACTGTGGCAGGATGCGTGGGCATATCAATAAGTATGGATTACACTTATGCCGTCAATGTTTCCGGGAGATGGCTCCTGGATTAGGATTCAAAAAATTTAGTTAAGGAGAAGAAGAAAATGTTAAACGACCCATTAGCAGCAGCATTGGCTAAGATGCTTAATGCAGAACGTATCGGAAAACGTGAAGTAATGGTAAAGCCAGCTTCCAACATGATCAAAAGAATCCTAAATCTGATGAACGAACACGGCTATATCGGCTCATTCGAAGAAATTGAAGATGGGAAAGGAAATTCACTAAAAATCAATCTCTTAGGTAACATCAACAAGTGCGGTGTAATCAAGCCAAGATTCGCCACAAAAAAAATAGACTTGAAGAAATGGGAACAACGGTATCTTCCAGCACAAGGTTTCGGTCTAATCTTACTATCAACACCACAAGGTGTGGTAACTCATGAACAAGCTAGAGAGAAAAACACAGGAGGCAAATTGTTAGCTTACTGTTATTAGGATTATAAAATGAAAGAAGATTTAATTCGGGAAGTAGAACTCGTTGACGGTGTAAGTGCTGACCTTAAAGGGAACAGCTTAACAGTCAAAGGAGCGAAAGGAGAAGTAACCAAACATTTTCCTCATCCTCTAGTTAACATTGTTGTAGAGGGTAAGAAAGTTATTTTCAAAGCGGCGAAAGCTACAAAAAGGGAAAAGAAAGTCATCGCTTCCTTTGAGGCGCATGTCAAAAATATGGTTCAGGGGGTACAGGAACCACACTTGTATAAAGTAAAAATCTGTTCAGGTCATTTTCCGATGAATGTCACCATAACCGGTGATGAAGTAACAATCAAAAACTTTCTGGGCGAATCAGTGCCAAGGAAAGTTAAACTTATTGCCGGTGCAAATGTTAAGGTTGAAGGAACCGAAATAACAATCAGCAGCCCTAACAAGGAAGTTGCCGGTCAGAATGCAGCTAAAATAGAATCCCTCTGCAGAATCACCAACAGGGATAGACGGATTTTCCAAGATGGATGCTATATCATCCATAAATCAGGAAAGGATATGTAAGATGGTCAAACCAGAATTGCTTAAACAAAGGCGAGAAGCCAACAAACGGAAACCAGCGTTTATAGAGAAAGAATCAAATTTCTCCGCGAGTATCAAGAAAAGATGGAGAATGCCCAGAGGCAAACATTCTGGTCAACGGCAATATCATAAAGGAAGACCAGCCATGCCGACACCTGGTTATGGTGCACCTAAAGAAGTAAAGGGCTTACATCATACAGGTCTGGAAGTTGTTGTTATCAGCAACAAAAACGAACTGGAAAAATTAAACCCTAGCACTCAGGGCATATTGATTAGCGGTAAAGTAGGCAACAAGAAGAGGCTGGAATTATTGAATCTAGCAACTGAGAAAAAAATAACTGTACTTAATTATCTTAAACCAGCTGAAGTTTTGGATAAGATCAATAAAGAATTTATGGCTAGAAGAAAAGTCAAGCAAGAGAAACTGCAACAAATGGGCAAGAAAGAAGAAGCTCGGAAGAAAAAAGCTGAAGAAAAAGCTAAAAAAGAAGAAGAGAAAAAAGCAGAGAAGACGGAAGAGTCAGTGGATGAAAAAGTTAAAGAAGAGACTGACAAACAGAAAAAAATAGCAGAAAAGACAATCACAAAAAAACAATAAACAGGCTGAAAAATGGAAAACAAAAAAATATTGGCAGCAAAGATTATGAAGACCTCAAAAAATAAGGTTAAGTTTGCTGCTGATGCGCTTGAAGACATCAAGAAAGCCATTACCCGTTCAGATTTAAGAGGATTAATTGCAGTAGGGAGCATCAAGAAGAGCAAGGAAAATGCTCACTCCCGAGCTGGCGCCAGAAAAAACGCTGCCCAGAAAAGAAAAGGAAGACAGAAAGGTCACGGCAGTCTGAAAGGCGGTAAGAACTCAGTCATCAGTAAAAAAGAAAAATGGATGGCTAAGATTAGGGCTCAAAGAAAACTGCTGAAAGAACTACGAGAAAAAAAATTGGTATCACCATCAAATTACCGTTTGCTTTATGCTAAGAGCAAAGGCGGTTACTTCAGGAACAGAAGGCACATCAAATTATATTTAACTGAACAACATCTGATTGAAGAAAAGAAGGAGAGTAAGTAAAAAAATGGCCAGCAGGAAACCTAAAACAGTACTTTTCAGAAGGAAAAGAGAAAGCAGGACAGATTACGGCAAGCGCCTAAAGATATTACTTGCTCACAAAGCCAGAGTAGTTGTAAGATTTACCAATCAAAAAATCATCGCCCAATTGGTGCAATTTGAACCACAAGGAGACAGAGTAGTCTTAGGTATAGAATCCTCTAAATTAAAGAAACTAGGCTGGGATTATTCCTTGAAAAACTTGCCGGCAGCTTACTTGACCGGTTTGATGTTTGGTAAGGAAGCTTTAGCCAAAGACCAGAAAGAAGGTGTCTTTGACACAGGATTTAAGACACCATTACATAAAGGCAAGGTTTATGCTTTCCTAAAAGGAGTAGTTGATTCAGGTTTTACAATCCCGCACGGTGAAGAAGATATCTTCCCTAGTGAAGAAAGATTAAGCGGTAAGCACCTAGAAGAATATGCTGCTCAGGGAGAAAACAAAGAAAAATATGCAAAATTAGCCGCATCATTTAAGCAAATCAAGGAGAAATTAAGTTCATAAAATGGCAGAAGAAAGAAAGAATAGGGGAAAAGCAAGAGCTAACACAAGATCTAACATTCCTGAACCGGAAAAACCGGAGTGGACGCCTAAGACAGAATTAGGCAAACTGGTGAAAGAAGGCAAGATTGCCACGATTGAAGAAATTTTCGATAAAGGTTACAGGATTATGGAAACAGAGATTGTCGATACCCTAATGCCAGGTCTAGAAGAAGACCTTTTATTGATCGGTCAAGCAAAAGGTAAGTTTGGTGGTGGTCAAAGAAGAATTTTCCGTCAAACACAAAAGAAAACAAGAGAAGGTAACAAAATCCAATTCATGACTTGCGCAGTTGTTGGTAACAACAATGGTTATGTTGGTGTATCTACCGGCAAAAGCAAAGAGACTGTACCAGCAAGAGATAAAGCTAAAAGAAAAGCAAGGTTAAACTTGATGAGAATCAGAAGAGGATCCGGCAGTTGGGAATCAGATTCTTCAGAACCAAATTCCATTCCTTTCGCTGTAGAAGGAAGATGCGGTTCGGTCAGGATCAAACTGATGCCTGCTCCACGTGGTAAAGGCTTGTGCATTGAGAAAGAATGTGCAAAAATTCTTAAGCTGGCAGGAATCAAAGATATCTGGAGCAAGACGAGCGGGCAGACAAAAACAAAACTGAACATGATCTCTGCTTTGATCGATGCTCTTAAGAAATTATCAGAAGTTAAAATCAAACCAGGCGATGTGGAAAAATTAAGCATTGTTGAAGGTAAAATGCAAGAAGCTGAAACAACTGAGGAAGCAAAATGAGTGAGAAAGATCAAGTAAAAACTACTGTTGGAACAAGCAAGGTAGCTGTGGTCTTAGTTAGAGGGATGGTGGGAATGACCCAACCGGTAATTGATACCCTGAAAATGCTACGTCTAAACCATAAGAATTATTGTGTAGTTTTAGAAAATTCTCCGCAGATGATGGGCATGATCAAGAAAGTTAAGGATTATGTTACCTATGGTCCGATCAGTGAAGAAACATTCAAGGAATTAGTTGACAAACGTGGAGAAATCTACGAAGGAAGATTACAAGATAGTAAAGCTAAATATTCCTATAAAACTTTAAAATTAAACAGTAAAAATTACAAGCCCTATTTCAGGTTAAATCCACCACGCCAAGGTTTCGGACGTAAAGGCATAAAATTAGCGTTCAAGGCAGGCGGCGCGTTAGGAAATAGGGGCGAGAAAATGGATAATCTAATCAAGAGGATGCTTTAAATGGTAGTCAACAAACGCAAGAAAGTTGTTAAGTACCGCGGAGGCACCACTCATGGTGGTGGTCACAGAAAGAAACGAAGAGGCGCAGGTAGCCGTGGTGGTAGAGGGAATGCTGGCACCGGTAAAAAAGCAGGTCAGAAGAAAGCAGGCGGCATGGTCATCCAAGGCAGAAACGGTTTCTTACCAAGAAGGACATTCGAGAAGATCAAAGCTGTTAATGTTGGTTATTTTACCATCAACAGATTGGAAAAATTAGTTCAGGCTGAAAAAGCAGTAAAAGAAGGAGCAGCTTATTCACTTGACTTGGGAAAATTAGGTTTCAATAAGCTATTGGGCACTGGATCAGTAGCAGCTAAGTTGAAAATCAAAGTTAAGTATTGCAGTCCCAGCGCGGTAGAGAAAGTTCAAGCAGCTGGTGGCGAAGTTATTGCTAAACAAACAGAGATGCCGACGAAAGAGACTACTGAGATTAACGAAGAATAAGGTTATCCAAGTATTATATTTATGATTTATTATAATCGTTTTTATTATTGTGTTTATTGTTGTTCCTTGTCATTTTATGAGTTTATCATTTTCATTATTTGCTTCTGGATAAATCCCTTCTTAACAATTTCCTAATACTCTGTTGTAACAGGAACAAAACACCAACAGATTTATAAATAATTCTTGATAGTTATTCTTAATAATGGCTTTTTTAGATCCGATATTTAACCCATTGATGCAGCCACTATTAGACGCTAGTCCTTTTCTGGCAATCTTGGTTTTGTCATTTTTGATCTCTATAATCATAACTTTAGTCTACAAGCTGGTAACTAATCAGAATGAGATGAAATCTCTGAAAGAGAAACAAAAAGAGTACCAGCAGCGGATGAAAGAGCTGAGGAGTGATCCGCAGAAAATGATGAGTGTGCAGAAGGAAGCGATGCAGCTTAACATGAAGTACATGAAAATGTCATTCAAGCCGACACTGATAACAATGATCCCTTTATTGTTGATTTTTGGCTGGATGTCGGCGCATTTTGCTTTTGAACCGATCAATCCTGGAGAATCTTATAGCGTTACTGCTTTCTTCTCTGACAGCATCAGCGGAAATGCCAAGCTGATGGTTAATGATAACAATACTAAAATTATTAATGGTGTGGAACAGCCGATAAGCAAAGATGGTGTGACATGGAACCTTAAAAGTGAAGCCGGAACGCATTACCTCACGGTGAAGACTGATTACATGGAGCAAACCAAAAAAGTTTTGGTAACCACAGATAACAAATATGAAGAAGCTTTAACAGTGTATGATCATTCTGACATCACAAAAATCAACATCAACTATAACGCTTTGAAACCATTAGGATATTCATTTTCCTTGTTTGGCTGGAAGCCGGGCTGGTTGGGAATTTACATCATATTATCAATAGTATTTAGCATGGCTTTAAGGAAATTGTTAAAGATTTATTGAGCTATAAACTTTAAAGGGGGTTATTTAATGGAAGAAAAAAAAGAAGGAACAACTTTTACAAAAGAAAATATTCAAACAAACAATTCCACAGAACACAACAGTTTTGAGGAAAAAAGTTCGCTGAAACAAGAAACAAGGCAAGAAACAAAACAAGCAACCAGAACTGTTCTGCCACAAATGTCAAAGTTGAATTTATGGAGAATAACAACTGTAGTTTTAGTTGTGGTTTTAGCTTTTATGCTATTTTCTCGTGGTGGTATCAGCAGTATGGTAACTGGCGGGGCAACATTTGGTGCCAGTTCAAGTGTGGATGGTGTAAGCGAGAAAGTACTGGGTTATATCAATGAAAATCTTCTCGGCGGACAAACAACCGCAACTTTAGTCAGTCAGGAAGAAAAAAATGGCCTGGTTAAGGTTACAGTAAGTGTAAGCGGACAGCAAGTGGATGTTTATGCCACCGAAGACGGGCAATTATTATTTCCGCAAGGCATTGACATGAATGAACCGGTAACACCTTCGACCACGACACAACCGCAAGAAATAGTAAAATCAGATAAACCAACGATTGAACTGTTTGTCATGAGTCATTGTCCTTACGGTACTCAGACAGAGAAAGGAATCTTGCCTGTCGTTGATCTATTAGGAGAAAAAATAGATTTTGAAATAAAATTTGTGCAGTATGCGATGCATGGCAAGGGAGAAGTAGATGAAGAGATGCGGCAAGTCTGTATGAAACAGGAAGACGAAAAGAAGTTCATCAAGTACCTTGGTTGTTTCTTAGAAAAAGGAGATGCAGGGATAGCTGAATGTACCACCCAAGCAGGGTTTGTCGAAGAAAAGTTAAGTTCATGTGTTAAGAAAATCGATGAGCAATATGGAATAACTGCGGCGTTTAATGACCAATCAACCTGGTTAAGTGGAAGATATCCAGTTTTTGCAGTGAATGCAGATGAAGCTGAACTTTATGGTGTACAAGGTTCTCCAACTTTAGTGATCAATGGAGCGCAAGTGGAATCAGGAAGATCACCAGCAGCTTTGCTGAAGACGATCTGTTCAGCGTTCAATACGGCGCCAAAAGAATGTAATACTGCTTTAACAGCTGACACACCTTCACCTGGTTTCGGATTCGGAACTAATGCTGGTCCGACAGCCGCCGAATGTGCTGTTTAAGTTTTAATTTAATTTTTGATTTACCTTTTATTTTTATTTACCTTTTTTCTCAGTAACCTTTTTAAATAAAGCTGAATATTAAAGTTAAATTATCCCTTGTGGATAGATCAGGAGGCGACTCAGATCAGGATTATGATTGATTCTGTTGACCTTATGATTAAACTTGGGAATTAAGGAGAAATAACATGCCAAGCGGAAAACATAAATCAGGAAGATATAGGAAAGTTTTCGTGAAAACTCCTGGTGCTAAAAACGTAGTACATTATCGGGAAAGAAAACCAAACAAAGCGATCTGTGGCAACTGCAAGAAACCATTGCTAGGTGTACCCAGAGATAGACCGGCAATTTTTGGTAAATTAGCCAAGACGGAAAGAAGACCGGAACGACCGTACGGTGGGGTATTGTGTTCAGCATGCGCCCGTAATCTGCATAAAGAAAAAGCGAGGGAAGGACAATGAGCATATTCAATGTAGGAAGGGTCTGTGTCAAGCTGGCAGGTAGGGATGCAGGAAAAAAATGTGTTGTCGTTGAACAGATTGATGCTCGATTTGTGATGGTAGATGGTGAGACAAGAAGGAAAAAAGTTAGCACCAAACACTTGGAACCATTAACACAAACAGTCGAAATCAAGGAAAAAGCTTCACATGATGACGTAAAAAAGGTTTTTGATAAACTGGGCTTGAAAGTCTGGGAAACCAAAGCTAAGAAAACTACAGAAAGACCAAAGAAACAAAAACTCAAAAAAGAGAAACCGGTTAAGAAAGCTGCCAAGAAAACTGAAGAGAAAGCAACAGTTAAGAAGGAAGAGAAGAAAGAAGTAAAAGAAAGTAAACCGGAAGAAAAAGAAGTTTCTCAGGAAGAAGTCAAAGTCGAAGAAGCGATTGAAGCTTAAATTTAAATTCTAGTTTTATTTTATTTTATTTTTATTTTATTGATTATTTTATAATTTATCTTATTGTTTTATCTTATTAGTTCAATCTGCTGATTTTATTATTATAGGCTACTTAGTATAAAGCTAAAAAAGAAAAAATCGTAAAAAACAGGAAGATAGATAAGGCGAGGCAGATGAAGAAAGGGATCAAGATCACTGCTACGCTTCTGCTCCAATCTAATTTATGTCGCTCCTTGATGCCGATGATTTCCAAGATGATGGAATAAATAGCAGCGGCATAACCAAAAAAAGGGATGATGGAGAAAAGATTTGGAGCCTGGGAATAGGCTAAGACCTTGAAGGTTTCATGATATCCCTGCTTACTGCCGAAGATCAACACGAAAAGATGGATTATGCCCGCACCGATGAACAAGAAACCCCAGTTTAATAGTAATAAAACTGGTATGGTGATGATGATAATTAAAAGAACTATCAAGAAACCAAAATGAGCAAAAACTTGAGATTGTCCGAAAAGAGAACCAAAAGCGCTGGAAAGGATTGCCGCTAAGAATAAAATAACCAAGGAGATGATACCCAGCAACAAAGCGTTAACTTTGAGATAAAATATTGAGGCTTCGCGATAGCGAAATTTTTTTGGTAATTTAGCATAGAAATTAAACGGATTGAACATCACGTCTTTCCAAGTTCGAAAAAATCCCATAATCATTATCTCCTAACACACCATCTTTTTTAAACGGTGGTTGGTACGTTAATAAAGAGAGTTTCAGTCTTAAACTTTTCCCTTAATAAAGGCATCAAAGCCTTGACACCAAAAACTTCCGTCTCATAATGACCGCCAAAGATGACGTTCAAATTATTTTCTTTAGCAAAATGATAGACGAAATGCAATGGTTCACCAGTAATGTAAAGATCAACACCTAACGCAGCTGCCTGATAAACTTCAGAACTGGCGCCCCCGGAAATGATAGCAACTTTCTTAATCTGTTGCGGACCAAAATCGAGAGATTCCGTTCTAAGACCATTATCTTTCATAATTTTCTTAACTTGCTCCAGAGAAAGATCAGCTTGACCATAACAACCGATCATCGTACCGTGATAGAAGCCAAAAGGTTTAATATCTTTCAGATTAAAAATTTGCGCCAGACCGGCATTGTTGCCATATTTCTCGTGTTTATCCAAAGGAAGATGCGCTGCATAAAGAGCGATGTTATTCTCGATGAGATATTTTATCTGTTGGTAAGTATTGCCCTTGATGAATTTCAAACCATCCCAAATCAAGCCGTGGTGTACGATGATCATGTTGCAGCCAGCTTCTTTAGCTTTCTGGAAAGTTTCCAGACAAGCATCAACAGCAAAACCAATCTTTTCTATTTCACCACTATTTTCTACCTGCAAGCCGTTGCTGGAACTATCTTCGATGTGATTAACATCGAGAAGATCATTAAGAAACCTAGTTATTTCTAAAGCATTCATGGAAAACCTCCTGCAAATCAAGCTCAAAGCCTACGGTAGGTGTGACTAAATCCCAATTTTCTAAGACTTGAGGATGAAATTCACCGATGAGTCCGATACTTTTCCCCTTGAGGATAATTTCACCAACCCGACCAAGGATAAACGAAGGATGAGCCAGCTCTTTAACTTGTCCTTCTAGACCTAAGGATTGAAAGAGGGCTTCAAGAATCTGCCGTATTTTAGTGTAATCAGTTTTGTGATCGGATAAAATGACTGCAAGTTTATTTACTTCGTCAATATTTTCTTTCCTGGTAAATGTACGGCCAATCTCAAAAAGGTTCTGCGGATATTCTTGGTGCATGTTCTCACGCAGATTTTTCAGTAAACTTGGCAGCAAGGAATTACGTAGATGGTTGTGCTCACCAACGGCGTTCCTGATAGCGATGGCAGGTTCAGCGAGGTTCATCATTTCCGTAAGTTCAGATTCCATCAAAAGATGATAATTCTTCACTTCCAATAATTCCAAGCCTATCAAGATTTCCCTGACCTTATTAAAAAATTTCTCGAAGGGATCTTCTTCACCGATGGTAGCAACCCGTGGAATTTCCTCGGTAATGTTCTCATAACCGTAAGCGATAGCAATGTCTTCAGCCAAGTCAACCTGATGCAGAATATCATCTCGGTAAGCTGGGACAAGAACTTCCTGCTGTTTATGATCAAAACCGAAACCCATCTTGCTGAGAAGATCAACCGCTTCCTCTTGTTTTAGATCAAGACCAAGAAGTTTGTTGATTGATGCTAAATCTAATCTCATCCTTGCTGGGGTAAGATCAGGAGTGATTAAAATTTTGTCAGGATATTCCATCTCTAAGCTGTAAATTTTCCCACCCATATCAGCAAACATGGTCACTAAAATGTTTAGAGCAACCTGGACGTTAGATAGGTCACTGCCACTACATTCAACGAAGATATCTTGGGTAGACAAATCTACCTTTCCTGTATCTTGGGAATTGGTGTAAGGCAGCATGGAGAGGACGTTTTGTTGAGCATCAATGAAGAAAGGATATTTTTCCCAGTCTTTGGTGATGTTTTGGTACTCCTTGGCCTTAGGATGAATCTCTGCCACTTTCTCGGCCGTCATCGCTTCATTGAAACCAAGAGGCGTAAAAATCACTTCTTTCGGATCTTTAGCGCTATAGGTTAGAGGGAAATGAATCTTTGTAGCTGGGTAAATACCGTATCCTGATTTTTTCCTGTTACGGCCATGTGTAGTGGCCAGTTTTTCCTGGGTCTGCATGATCTCCCTAATTTTTTCAGTAGTGAAAGTAATATTTTTTACGATGGCGCAGGCAGTATAAGGGCGCATGGTTACGGAAGGATCAACAAGAACTTTGTGACCGCTATTCTTGATCTCGTAATTCCTTAATCCTTTCTTCACACCGATGAAAGAACTGAAAGCCCGAGCAAAACCCTGCTCAGAAAGCAGATCAGGGCGGTTAGGAAAAATTTCTACAGTTATCTCTTCACCTTCTATGCCTTCTAGGTCTGTACCTAGCATACTGATCCGTTCCTTAAGTTCTTCGAGGGGTAGAGATTTTCCTACCAATCCTTCGAAGACTGTTTTATTTAGTGTAACTGTCGGCATTTTATTTCAACCAGATTTTTTGTTCCCTCAATTGTTTAAGATCATTCTTGTATAATTCTCGAATATCGGTAATTTTCCAATACTCAGAGATGATCCGTCCCATTCCTTGGCCCCAGGCAATCACTGGACAAGGGAAACCAAGCAATGGCTCAACTACTTCAGGACGGAAGATACCAGCTCCACCAAGTTCAATCCATTGTTTCTTAACAGGATGGAACACTTCTATCTCTAAACTCGGTTCAGTGTAAGGAAAATGAGCTGGACGCATCCTTATTTGAGAAAAACCCATCTTCCGGTAAAATTCCCGAAGATAGCCTTTAAGATGTTTGAGATTAGCCTGGGGGTCAACTACAATCCCTTCCACCTGATAAAACTCAAAAAGATGTTTCCAATCTAAAGCTTCGTTACGGAAAACTTTTCCCACAGCAAAAAATTTAGCGGGTAAATCTTCTTTCTTTAATTTAGAGATAGTTTGCGCTGAAAGGACGGTAGTGTGGGTCCTTAACAACAATCTGCGTGATTCTTCTTCGGAAAAGTTGTAACGCCATCCTCTACTGCCGGTATTGCCACCATTTTCATGGACGGCAGCAATGTTCTTCCAGATTTCCGGCAAATCAGCTTCACCATCCAGATAGAAAGTATCCTGCATCTCGCGAGCAGGGTGATCCTGCGGTACAAACAAGGAATCTAAATCCCAGAAAGCTGACTGAACATAATTGCCTGTCATCTCCTTGAAACCCATCTCCAACCAAATTCTTTTGATATAATCTACGGCCTGGTTGACAAAATGTTTTTTACCACCGGTAATTTTTGGTACATTGATCTCAACATCGTAGGCGCGAAATTGTTTATTTTTCCATTCTCCACTTTTTAACATACCGCTGGTTAGGCGGTTAACCACTTCACCACCAAGATCCTGGAGGGCGAGTTCTTTTCCCAGAAGTGTAAGCTCAACAGTAATTAATTTTTGTTCTTCAATCTTGACAATGTCCTTACGCTTGTTTAATGATTCTAGAGCTAACTTTTCTGTCTCGCTAAGAGTGTCATATTCTAAAGGAAAATCTTTCTGCAGCAGGATTTCTTCTGGGGTCTCTTCGTTAAGGATATTTTTTCCTTCTGTGGTGATCTTAACTTCCAGAAATTCACCTTTCTGTATTATGATGGCCTGTTTTTGTTTCAGCTGACCCAAACAAGCATTAACTTCTTCCCGGCTGAGACGCGATTTTTTGGTGATAACATTTATCCCCTTGAACGAATCATCAAGAACTTGTAAAAATAATTTTTCTGGCAATCCTTCTTCCCGATAAATTTTACCGTTCTTCTCTAAGGAAACCAGTTTTTTCTTCTCGGTTTTAAGATGTAAAGCTTGCTTGTTTTCTAACCATTGCAAGGCGCGGACAACTTCAACCTCCTGCAGACCGGAACTCTTAACAATGTGAGGGAGCTCAGTTTCTGTGTTCAAAGTCGGTAAAACTGCCCTTTCCAAAGGATGCAATTTACTGATTATATTCGCCAAATCCATCGAAGAATTCAGAAGCAGGATTCTTTATAAAATTAACTTAAGAATTGTAGTGAAAAATGGGAAATAAGCGGAAAAAATAAAAAAGGTTAATTAAAGTTTCAAAATATCTTACTTACTTTTCCAGACATGATCAAACATCTGGTCAATGGCACCGGTGAAGTAAGGAGTCTTGACCCAGACACCTAAGTCGTAAGAAGGGTGAACTTCTTTATCGTTAAGGGTCATGAAAACCATGTCTCTGCTATCCACCGTGATGAAACGGGCGGACAATTTATCATTGTGTTTAACTTCAGCTACCCCTTTCAAAGAATCAGCAATTTTTTTATTTTCTGCAGTTATCGGGGCAGAAATTCTTACTTTGACTCCTCTCTTGTTAGCTTGTTCCAAACTGCTTCTTAATCCTTCCACCTTGCGCATGAAGCCCTGATCGGAAGTCATGATATTAACGGAAGATTTAGCATCCTTGATCAATAAATCTAGGTGATTGTATAGATTGTTTCTTCCACGAAGGCAGCCACTCATCTCAGCTGGATCAACTAAGCTAATGCCTTGTGTATGTAAAGTTTCTAACTCCACCAATAACGGAGAACTTTTGATGCTCTCTAATCTTTTTATCTTGTCCTGAGCATTCAAGTGCATATTTTTTTTTACTCTCTCGACAACTTCAGTGGGAGGGATAGCGATATACTTAATCGGTTTACCGATCTTCATCACGACAAATCCTTTCTTTTCCAACGACTCGAGAACATCATAACTTCTGGAACGGGGAACATCAGCAATATCTGACAATTCACCGGCAGTGGAAACACCTCTACTCAATAAGGAAGTCCAGAGCTTGACTTCGTATAAGTTTAGATCGAAATAGCGCCTGAGCTTACTTAATAATTCATCCTTTACAATCATTTTGAACCCTCCTTTTTTAACCCCAATTTGTTTTTGTTACTTGATTATGAGTAAAGCTAACTACTATTAAAAGGTTGTGGTTTTGCAAAATATAGAGACGCAGTTCACCAAGCTAATTTGTAACGGAGGATCACAGCAATCCCACCTAAGCCGTTAAGTTTCTTCCCGGCCTCATTTTCCGACGACAAAATATGGATCTCTCCCTGCAATGCATCGATGGTTTTCATCATCTCGTCAACCTGATCATATTTAGCAGATTCACGTTGCTTGAAAATAAATTCATCAGAGATAAGTAACATCTTTACCGCGCCGGCTTCCACCGCTTTCTGAACTGCGGCTAAACCATAGGAAGCTAGATTATTTTTATTAATCTCAGCTAAAAGTTCATCCATCAAAATCTGTTCTTCGCGTGAACGGCTACTCTGCAATGTCTGCGCCAATTCCGGTCTCTTCAGAACTTCATCAAGAGAATTTTCATTAACGGAAGTAGTTGTAGCCAAGACAATTTTTTTTCTCAGTTCCGGAGACTTGATTTTCTTAAGTAAGTCTTCTTTGTAAAAAGCAGGGGAAGCGATGATGATGTTTTCCGGATTGTAACGACCAGCATAAACATCTAACGCTTTGATTATCTCTTCATAGAAATCACTTTTGATCTCAACGGTCTTGGTTTTTTTAGGCACTTCGCCGGTGATCTTAACCAAGACCTTATAACCAAATTTTTGGGTGAGAGCAAAGATTGCCTCTTCCCGATCAAAGACGCAAAGCAGGTAATTATATTTTTTTTCTGAAGCTTCCTTTAACTTTTGCTTTTGATAGGCGCGCCAATTAACTTTGGTGATTGTAAATTCTGAACCTTTTTCAAGAGAAAGAGAATGATAACTATCTTTAGGCACTTCTTCAGGGCCTTCCTTAACCTTACCGTTGATCCTTAAGGTATCACCAGCTTTGCCAAAATCAATGTTCTCAGCTTCAATCAGCAGAGTCATCGTCTTCTTAGTAACTTTGGCGTTCTCATCTTCACCGATACGAATCTTTCTGGTAGTCTTACCTTTAACGAAATCTCCAGGATCGATGAGATGGGAGAGGTACCACAAATCATCAACATCTGATACTTTCAACTTGACAATCCCTGTCTTGAAGTTTTGGCTGATAATATCCATATTCATGGTAGAATGCGACAGATTATAAAAAGTTTGTTTCTGCAAAAACAGCCTTTACCTTAACGGTTCTTAGACTTCTAACTCCCCACAATCTTTATATACTTTAATTATTTTTAAGAAGTCATGATAGATGTTCGATCGAAGAGAGCTCAATCAGCTGCTGGTGCGGCTGTTTTACTGGCAATAATTGCTTTTTTTATTATAATGTTCATTATCCTAATACCCCCTCAGGAAAGAGCTGAGCTCCTAGGAGAGAATACTTCTTCCAGCAGTTCTTCAACAACGAGCAGTTCCAGTGTGCAGAATCTCTTGGCAGTAACACCAGGGAGAATTGATTATATCGCTCAAGATGAAGTAGAACATCCCCTACCCGTAGTCAATATATTTACCCGAACGGAAAGCAAAATCATCGCGGAAAAAAATGTGGGTACAACCAAGAAAGGAATATTCACCGAGCAGAATCTTGATTTCTCTTTCAATATTGCGGATCTAGCTAATACAGAAAATGTCCTATTAAGTTTCAATGTCAATGAAGCAAAAGGAGCCCTGATGATCTACCTTAATGATGAGGAAATTTATAATGCAGTACCGACTTCAGGTCCGCTGTCACCAATCATATTGCCCAGGGATTTCTTGACTGAGAAGAATATCTTAACTTTCAAATCAGCATCACCAGGAGCAGCTTTCTGGAGAACCAATACTGTGGTGATGGAAGGAATAAAAGTAGTAGCTGATGTGACGGAAGTAGGGGCGCAATCTTCCACCAACGTCTTTCTAGTTTCAGATACAGAGAAACAAAATCTGGAAAAAGCAGTGCTGAAGTTTCAGCCAGGCTGTAAGTATGGTGAAGTGGGAAAATTAAATGTTCAGATCAATGGCGAGGAAGTTTATGATGCCGTTCCAGACTGCGACCTAGCGTTGATCCCGATCGATATTTCAGCTGGTCTGCTTAATGAGGGTCAGAACAAAATTACATTTTATACTGGTAAAGGAAATTATCTGTTAACACATGTCATGATCTTATCGCAGCTGAAAGCTGTTGATTTTCCGACGTATTATTTCCAATTATCACATGAACAGTACACGGATGTGGCTAATGAAGATAAGAGATTAAGATTGACTCTCAACTTTGTTGATGTGGTTTCCGCAAAACGCGGTCAAGTTATCTATAATAGCCACACTTATCATTTCGACACAAAAGAAGATTCCTATACGATTGACTTAAGCATCGATGCCGAGCAAGGTAGTAATTCGGTGAAAATCAAACCGAGCAAAACGGTGGAAATAAGAGAACTTGATGTTGATCTGGTAAAATAAACAAATAAACACAAGTAAGAAATAAGCAAATCGAATAAGTAAGAGCAAAAATTAGTTTTATTTATTAGCAGTCAAAAAAAGAGGTGAATGTTTTGGGGATTGTCCAGGCGTTGAAAGGCAGCGGAGCAGGACAAGTTGCAGATGTGGCAACTAAAGTTACTGGGTTACAACTAGTAGGCAAGCAGATTGTAGGCGCAGCCAGAAGCATCAGCTGGGTGATGGTCGTTGTAGGGGTAATTGAATTTATCCTGAAAAATGTTCTTGGTTATGGGCAACTAATTACTGTCTTGTCGATAATTCTTTTTATCATGGCAGGATTTGCCTTGGCAGCTCGTTTAGGAAAAGATAAGTTAGCAATATTTATTCCTATGATCTTGTTTGTCATTTGGTATTTTCTTTATAGTGCTACTTTTGATCCAGCTTTCCTTGCTGTCTATCTTTCAGTTGGATTTGGTATCATGGCTTTATTTGGCATAATATCCAAGGGTCAGTCAGTCATATCCAGTTTGGCAGGTTTTCTCCCTTGCCTAGTTTTATTAGTTGATGTGGGTTACTTGGCCCTGTTGGTGGGTAAAGTAGGGATACCAGTTACAAATTTTATGGTGGGCTTGTTGAAGTATATGCCTTGGTGGGCTTTTTTTGGTGTGATGACTTTACCCACAGAAGAAGGAGGGAGAGGAAATGCCCTGATACAATTAACCAGGATAGCGGGGATAGTTTACATTGTCTTTGTCTTGATCGCTCCAGTTTTCCCTAACATTGGCAGAGAAGATCTCAACGCTTTACCTGGTTTGGCGGAAGCGCAGCAGGCGCAGAAAGATTTACAAGAGCAATTTTCTACTTGCGAAAATGAGCAAAGAAGTTATCGTTTAGAGTGTATTGGACAGTCTTTCGGGAAAATTTTTGATACTGGAGAAACTTTCTCCGTAGACAATTGCATTGCGGAGAAAACAAAAGAATGCGAGATAGATTTTCAATGCTTAACGCAGCAAGGATTGCAGGCGAACAGCGCTAACAGGAGGACTCCTGCTTACATGGAATGTAAAGCCAGTTTTACTGCTAAAGGTGGTCAATCAGTGGTAGGCATAAAAGATGAGACCATCAAAGAAGCAATGACCGCTAAGTTTAGCGATAGGAAATCTTTAACAGGTCAATATCGCAGCGGAGATTTTTTACACCCAATTGATTTTATGGTCGAGAACCCGCGCAACGATGATTTCAATGTGTTATTCAGTTGCGGATTCACTTCAACTATCGACAGCAAACTCAAAGTTCCCGGTACGATCATCGCCAGCGGAGCGCAGGGCAATTTGTTGAATGTTAAAGATAAATCCGTCAAGTCAACAGTCGCCTGCAAACCGCAGCTGACTTTAGTGAAAGGAAAGTATAAAATTGAATACCAAGCTGAACTGCAAGGTATCCAATCTTTTGCCAGATTACAACGAGCTTTTATCGCGCCGCAAGCTTCAGAGCGAGAACGCGAAAATCTAATCAAAAGAATCATGCAGTTACATTTCCCTGGGCAGAAATATCTTTCACAAGCTCCGGCAGGATTGTTTGAAGTGCAATGGTCTTTCGGTCAAGAAGATGCACCGATTGTGGAAAGTGGTAATATCTTACCTTTAGCCATCGTCTTAAGAAATACCGGTCAAGGAGAAATTGAAACAGTCAATTGGTACAGGATAAATATGGAAGGGTTCTCTACGGATCCGAATGATTGTTTGGCAGGAACAAATATTGCCTTACTTCAAGATACTAAGGTGGCTAAGGTAGATCTCAACTTCTGTTACATTACCGGACTGCCGATTGATCTTTCCACCTTAAGCCAAGATTATGCTTACCGTGAATACACGGCAGAAGCCAACTTGAATTATCTAATCAAGGCAACAGATAATGTGGAAGTGCTAGATGCTAATCAAGGAGCAACGCCAATCAATATCAGCGCTGAAGGAGATGTTGCCTAATGAAGAAAGTTATTTCCTTGTTTTCTCTTCTGTTGATAGCAGCCCTAATAACCAGCTGTTCAGGAACCCAACAAATTTCTGGTGTTACCACTAATTATAAAATTGGCAGCGGAGACCTTAACGTTAAACTTCTTAATGAGGCGATCCTACAAAAAATAATTCCTGGTCTTGAATTTAAGATTATTGCCGAACTGGACAATCAATTAGCTTACGATGCAAAAAATTTAGATATAGTCATTACCGGTCTAGAACCAAGTTATTTTCAAGTTTATCCTCTAGAACAAAAGATAACTCTTCTTCAGGGGAAGAGTATCACTAATCCAGCGGGAGATAAAGAGATTATCGAGTTTTCAGGTAATGCCGGCAGCTTGGTGAAGAGCGCACAATATTATGCTAATAAATATCTTCTGCAAATCAACTACGACTCAGCGATGGAGTTTCAGGATACGGTCTGTATCAACACTGATCTTTATGGTGTCAATGATGCCGGTTGTAAAGTGCAGGACAAACTATCTTATCCCGGTCAAGGAGCAGTGTTAGCAGTCAGCAAGATGGAGCAAGTGGTGATCCCCGGTTCCTCAGCGGGAATGCAATTTAGGATATTTTTAACTAATCGCGGACAAGGAGAACTTAAAAAGGTTACATTGGATAAATCAGAGTTAGGAGGAGAAGCTTTAGATTGCAAATTCCAAGGTGAGATTGATAAACCTTTAGAATATGATTTTAAAGACAAGCAAACGGTCTTGTTACTCTGTGATGCTGCTGTTTCTGAACAGATTTCTTACCAGACCATCCTTGCTTTGGATTTTTCTTATCATTATAAATTAAATAAAAAATACCAATTGAAGATTGTCAACCCTAATGCCGCACTAGTAAGTTAGATTAATAGTTTAGTAGTTTAGTGGTCTGGATCACTGCTTGGCTTTGTTGATGGCTTCCTGTAGTTCTCCTTCGTGGAAGCCCAGAATAATCTGACCATCAATATCAGTTACCGGAACACCCAGTTGGCTGCTTTTTTCCAGAAGCTCGTCACGGAACTTATCTTCTTCAAACGTGTCTCTTTCTTCAAAGGCTAGACGTTTCCTTTTTAGCCAGGTCTTAAGGTTCTTGCAGTAGTCACAAGTGGGGATGGTATAGACGATTATTTTCATAAATTACCTTATAAGCGAAGTTTTATATATAATTTTTCATTTATTTTCATCAATGTCAAGCAAAAAACTGCTAGTTATCACTAATGTTTCGTTACTGCTGGTGGTGGCCCTGTTAGCTTTGATTTTTTTTGAAGTCCAGTTGATACCTTTAGGCAAAGCGACGGCTACGCTTAAGGAAGAAGCATCTTGCCAAGTGGAATGGCATGGTGAAGTAAATGAGTTTCTTAATTTAGATCAATGCTGTCTGGAAGCAAGGAAACAGCTGAGCTGTGAGCAACAAGAAAGATGGGTCTGTCAAACCGGTCAGGGAGAAGTGTTAAAGTACCAGCTCAATGAGGCGGCTTATGAGTATTGTCAAAGACAGAGGATTTGGCGATGAGGAAAATAAAGTTTAAAAGAAGCGGCAAGGAAAAAAGTAGTGTTAAGAGCAAAAGCAGAAGATGGAACGTCCAAGAAAAAATTTTTCTTTTTCTAGTGGTAGTAATCTTGATCTTAGGTTCCTTGAATATTGTCAAAGCTAAAGGCTGGCTGATTCCGGAATCCAAAGATTTTTTTGTGCAGGGGAAAACAGTTGATCTAAGCCAGATGCCCTTAGAGAAGAAAATTGCACAGATGATAATCGTGCACGGTAGCACCTGGAATGAAGGAGCCTGGAAAAGATTAGGAGTAGGCGGGATCCATCTTTTTGCTTTAGCGAATGCTGATATTTACAAAGAGATCATCCAGGGATATCAAAAAAGATCTACCATACCTTTGCTGGTTTCAGCTGATTTCGAAGGCTGCTTAAATCCTTTCTCTAACTTCCATCAATCTACTGCAGTAAGTGAAATCAATACTCACGAAGAAGCTTTCAACAAAGGAAAAGAGGACGGAAAATTTATGAAAGGTTTAGGGTTCACTTTGAATTTTGCGCCAGTTGTCGATCTGGAAGATGAGATCTGGAAGTGCCGTAGTTTCCCTGGTGATGAGAAGGAAGTGAGCGAGTTAGCAGAAGCTTACATCTTGGGGTTACAGGAAGCAAAAATAATCTCCACGGCAAAACATTATCCTGGTGGAACTTTAGTGGGCAATGATCCGCACAAACAACTGGTGACAGCAACAATCAAAGAGCAAGATCTTTATCCTTACCAACAGCTTATCGGTAGTGAGGTGATTGATTCAATAATGGTAAGTCATCTAATCACCAACGGCGCTGTCAACTCGGAAGGTTATCCTTCAGTTGCTTCAGAAGATGTTGTTGGTGCTCTGAAAGGAGAGTTTAACGGTCTAGTCATCAGCGATGAAATCCAGATGGCAGGATTGAGAGATTTTTATGATACATTAGATGAAATGTATCTGGCGGTCTTTAAATCAGGAAATGACTTGATCTTGAATTTTGATGAAGATCCACTGGAAGTTTATCGGATGGTCAAAGTAGTGGAAGAGGCTGTACAAAGAGGCGAAATTAGCGAAGAAAGGATCGATAATTCCGTCAGAAAGATTCTTACAGTTAAAGGTCTTGTCGTGGAATGATCTCTAGCTCGTTTCCTTTTAAGATAGCAATCTCACCTTGGTCAAGATAAGCTGATGGCTCCAGGCGAGGAATTTTTTCTGAACTGATGACGGTCATGCCGTCTTTCCTAGAAATTTTCATGCAGTAATAAAGAGGAGCATCATTTTCCTTGATGGAGATAAAAGAAATTTTAGGAGAAGAAAGGATAACATTTACACCAGCTGTATTTTGATGCTTTGCCATATTTTTCTTGATGGCATCGGGAAAATCGGGGTTGATAGAAAAATCAGTCAGCAAAGAAAAAAATAATCTTTCAGAATCAGTAACACCTTGCGGAGTATATTTCTCCTGATTGTAAGGGATATCACCACGGATTGTGCCGTTATGGCAGAACACTACATCACCAAATTCTTTGTTATCTTTGATCAGGAAAGGATGGGTATTTTCCAAACAGACTGTGCCAACTGTAGCGAAACGAGCGTGCATGACAACAAGATTAGTTTTGATGTTGCGAAAGAGTTCTGTAGATGAATCTTCAAAAACAGGTTTAGTTGACTTATGGGTTATCCATTTCCCATCTTTCAGATAAGCTATGCCCCAACCACCAGCATGTTGCCAGCTGCCTAAACCTCCCTCTTCATTCCTCTCATGGATCTCGTTCTGATCAAGAGCCATGGAGATAAGACCATCTAGCAAAAAGTTCATGTCTACTTTTCCAGAAGCGAGCAACATCCGACACATTTTGATCAATACTGTTACTGATAATTATTTATAATTACCAGAGGGTAACTGCAAAGGATTATTTAAACCTTCTTTATACATCTCCCTCATGAAGAGCATACCTTGTGCAGCCTCGGCAGGTGAGAAACGTTTCTTATCACCAAAGTTAGTGTGCATATAGCGATTGAGGTGAGAAGCAGGGTTCATTCCTGATTCCACAAGCTTCTCCGCAAGATTAAGGTAGTGAAGGTCTTCTTCTGGCAGACCACGACGGGCTAAACCAATCGCAGCGGAAGCGTAATCTTTTGCTAAGTTGCCATAGGTTGGATGATGTTCCAATCCTTTTTCAATTATTGCAATCTCTAAAGATTTCTTATTTTCTGGTAGGATGATTTTATCCTGACCAAAATAATATTCTGGACCGACTTCTACAGGTATTCCTGTCTTCTCAACATAATCATTCACTCCTTTTAATATCGCCCAGATGGCAGCTTGGTAAGGGAGTGGTGCAGAGTCAGCGCTTCTTAGTTCCTGTGTAGGGAATTTTGTCCGGAATCTTAGAGGGATGTAACCTGTGTTATCAGCATTGAAAATTTGTTTAGTGTCTTCTTCTGAATAACCTATACTTTTTCCGACTTCAACCATTGTATTAACTAGGCGTTCCCCTAATGAAAGGATATTTTCCATAGATTGAGGGTAAGGTTGGGGAGCAGCAAATTCAGGGAACTTATCCACAGCCATATTTCGGACTAAAGGGATACGATGATTATTGAGGGTATTGACTCCATCGTAACGCATCGGAGAAGTTGAAGTAAAGGCGTAAGTTAAAGGTTCCAAACCAAGGAGTAGGCGTTGCTGTTTTACCTTAGCTTCTTCTCCCTCGGGTTGTGATAGGTGAGTGTGGTTGCCAATGATGGAAACTAGGTTATCAGAATCTTCTAGACCGAACATCTCATCATAGAAAGGAAATCGAGACTGAGGTCGGTTGGTAGTTCCTCTTCCAGAACCGTAAGAACTGGCGGCAACCAATTCTAAATTATGTTCAGCAGATAAATATTCTAAAATCCTTAATTTTTCACTGATTTCAAGAACTTGCTCATGTATTGTTCCAGTAGGACGTGTATTGACTTCAATCTGTGCACGCGAACCTTCCTTGACTAACCAAGGAAATTCAGTGGAGTAAGCAAGGAGAAGCGGAGCACCATCTATAAGGTAACCATTCTTGGTGGTGTGCAGTTCCTGTTCGTTGCCGATAGTTGACATAGTTTATAATCTGAAATTTCTTCTGTTGTTTTGATAGAAATTCACCCTAGAGACCTTGAAGCACAAGGGATATTTAAATATTTAGATTTTGCATAATATAATTGCCTTGTTTTTGGTGATGGTGCTCGTTAATGTGGTTTTTTTAGATTATGGGGTTGTTTAATCCATCAATATCACCAAAAAAGCTAATAATTGGCTTATTTTCTGTTTTTAGTCTAAAATTCACCTTTTAAAGATAATCATCCGGTGATCACGGTACTTTTTTTCTTCCAAAGAGGAGAAAGCTTCCTGCATAATTTTTTCAGGGACGGATAAACCGCCAATAATCGGGTCAAGAAGATGATAGTAACCGGCGGTGAAGCCAGCCAAAATAACATAATTAGAAGTGTTTCTTTTAAGGCTACGTAAATGCTTGGCGTTGATGCGGATCAAAAGGAGATTGTTTTTTTGCAGTTCCTCCTTAACATCTTCTAGGCTGATCTCTCTCTCTACTAAGGGTATACCTAATTCTTTGGTCTTAGCCAGATGATTATTATGGGAGAAGGCAGCGTGTTCAATATCTTCTTTAGTATAACGATAAAAACGATAATCAGGGAAACTATAATCTGTTTTTTCGACGACAAGACTGACTAGGAAGCCCTTCTGCCAGGCATAATTAGCCAAACCGAAAAAAGAAGAAGCCCGCGTCGGCAGATTAATGGAAGATTGCCAGATTGCAAATTCGTTCTCCTTGCTAAGCTTAACCTCAGGATCAAGGTGATGCAGCACCGACAGCAGAGAAGAAGCGGCAGTAGTGAATTGTGTGGTCTGAAAATAAGGTTGCATTTTAGTTGAGAAGACCAAGGAGTTAATATTAATTGTGAATGTTTGGTTGCGTATTGTTATTGCGAAAGTTATTGATGATTTAAGTGTTATCTTATACCACCTTATATTCAGAAAGCTTTTTAAATAAGGTGCAACTTCAAGCTTAAATCAGGTATCTAAACTAATAAATCCGGGCTTTAAAGAAATAAAATATGGCAAAAGACGCTAAAAAGAAAGTAAGCAGAATTAAAACGAAAAAGAAAATTTGGTTCAAAGTCATAGCTCCCAAGCTCTTTGGCAACAAAGAAATCGGTGAGAGTTACCTTACTAATGTGGAAAAAGCTTTAGGCAGGGTCATGCAGGTAAATCTAAAAAATCTCACCGGCAATGTTAAAGATCAGAATTCTTATGTCAGTTTTAGCATCGACAAAGCTGAAGGAAGCACTTTAAGAACTGAAACTATCGGTTTTTGGTTGACACCGCAGCATGTTAAAAGAGCAGTAAGAAAAAACACCGCGCGGATGGACGATTATTTTATCCTTAAGACAAAAGATGGTAAAACCTTAATCGCTAAAACCTTGATGATTTCCCGGGCAAGATTGCAACGGTCGCTAAAGACTAGCCTAAGAAATCAATTAGGTGAGAACTTAAAAGCGGAAGTAGCTAAAAATACCTTAGATGGTGTGGTGAGCTTGATCATCGGCTACAAGCTGCAAAATGGTCTTAAGAAAAAATTAGGAAAATTAACTCCGTTGAAAGAAGTAGCTATCAGGTCTTTACAGCTTAGTAAAACAGGTAGCAAAAAAACAGGAAAAGCAGAAAAAGCAGAAGAGTTCATTGAAACTGTAGAAGCCGCTGGTGAGGAATCACTGGAAGAATCTGCAGAAATACCTGAGGATAGTGAAGAATCTGCTGAAGAATCTGAAGAGGACGAAAACCTAGAGTCTGAAGAAACAGAAGATTCTGAGGATGACGAAGAACTTAAAGAATAATTTTTTTCTTTATTATGAAATTTTTAACCTTTGCTGATTTGCACAGCGATAAGAAAATCCTGAAAGACTTAATAGAGCGAGCTAGGAAGGAAGATATTGATTTTGTCATCTGCGCCGGTGATCCTTCCATCTTCGGTCGTGGTCTAAGGGAGGTGATGGCTGCTTTTGATATCCTAGGAAAACCTTTCTACATCATTCCTGGTAATCATGAGACTGATGAATCTGTAACTAAAGTTGCAGGAGAATTTGCTAACTGCATAAACTTTCATCAGAAAGTTGTCGAGAGAGGCGATTATGTTATCCTAGGCTATGGCGAAGGCGGTTTTTCTGCAGAAGATCCGCAATTTAGAAAATTAGCGCGGGAATGGTATGGCAAGTATAACGGTCACAAAATCATTTTAGTTACACATCAACCGCCTTACGGTTGTAAGCTAGATGAAGTTGAAGGTGGTAGGGCCGGCAACAACGATTATATGAAATTCATTAAAAGAATTGAACCAAAGATTGCAATCTCCGGTCATATCCATGAAACAGCAGGAGTAGTCGATAAAGTAGGTAAAACTAGATTAGTCAATCCCGGTTGGGATGGTATGGTTATTGAGTTGAAATAGGAATTGTTATTCTTCAGCGGTTTAGTCAGGAAATTTTTGTTTTACCTTAGCGATAATTATCACGAAAAATTTTATAAATATGGTGAAAATTTACCCTTTTTATGTCGCAAAATAAGAATAGTTTGGAACAAAAGACTTTATCAGGGTTTTGGAATACTTTACATGTCTTACCTAGTGGAACTTCCATCAAATTAGCGATAGAACATAGTAGAGAATACTTTAATAGGGACTATATTTTGTCTGGAAAAGAAGTCCCTTTTAAAGAGAGATTAAGGTATGTGACTGCTTCTGTAATTGATGGTGTCAAGTTAGCTTCTTATTTAGGAATTATATCTTATTTTCAATAATTAATCTTTTAATTTTGTTACTTTCTTTATAATCATGTCTTGATAAACTTTGAAAGCTTTGCGATTTTCTTTAGGATAAATGTAAGGTGTAGCGATATCTTCTTGACATTTTCTACATTTTAGCGGAAGAATTTTATGAATTGGTTTTTCTTGCAAACCAACTAAATTTTTGGGATAAACTATCCTGTCAAAATATAATCTTCTGAGGTTTCCTGGACCATCTTTTTGGTAAATCACCAAGTGATTACCACAAACACGGCAGAATAAGTCTAGTAACCTAGAATAACTACCTCTTGTGATCTTATATTTATCTGTCTTAAATTTAAATTGCATTTTATTTGTGAACTTAATAATTTTGATAAAATTTTCTCAAACAAAAACTTTCTTCACGTTTACAGCAATCCCAGTATGCTTAGTGTTGATCTCCACACCAGACATCTCCGCTTCTCCGACAGCAATCAGTTCTCCTTTCAATGAAAGTAAAGCAACTATCTCACCTTTCCTGAAGTTTTCTAGCTTGCTGATACCCGGTATGGCTAGATCACGACCATGGGAAACAGATTCAATCGTAGTGTCGAAGATCCAGCATTTAGCGATATGTTTTAAAGCATTCTCGATCGGTTGCAAACAATGTCTTAAGAATTTGTCATTACCTTCAGTCTTATAGAATTCGACAGCGTCTTTAAGATCGTTAAGAGTGACTAAATTATCTTTTTCGCGGAAAGGACCAGCTTGAGTTCTTCTTAAGGCTGCCATGTGCGCACCTGTACCCAGAGCTTGGCCCCAGTCGTGGCAGAGTTTTCTGATGTATGTGCCTGCCTGACAGAGAACACGGAATAAAACTTGCCTACCCTCCATCTCGATGATTTCTAACTCATAGATTTCCCTAGTTCGCTCTTCTCTTTTTACGGCGCTCTTCACGGGAGGCAATTGGCGGATCTTGCCGATGAACTGCGAGGTGGTTTTTTCCAGATCATCGCGAGTTATATCTTTATGCAGATGCATCACGGCGATATATTCTTTAGGGGCGGTAAGTAGGAATTGGGTTATGCGGGTAGCTTTGCCAACAGCAATTGGTTGCACTCCGGAAACTTGCGGGTCAAGAGTTCCAGAATGGCCGGCTTTAGAAACTTTAAGGATTTTTTTAACGTAATCAGAAACTTGATGCGATGTAGGTCCCTTTGGCTTATCAATGTTTATGATACTATAGTCAAGGAGTTCTTCAGTAGTTCTTTCTTTTACTGGTTTACCATATTCTCCTACAGCTTCTTTCTTGATGAAAATTTGTCTTGTCATAGATATATGCTTTAATTTTTAATTGATTTATATAGTTTTACACTGAAATTTCAGGCTTGTAGTTTTTAGATATGGTTTCATTTTTCTTAATCTTTAAAAGAAGATTTTTTTATCCAGGGAACTATGGCAAAACAATTAACATTACTACCCGAACCTAAGATTGAACAGATTGTTTTAGATGAAGAAAATTTGTGGCGACTTACTGAAATTGCTTATCGAGCAGCTAATCAGGAATTGCTATGTGGTGAACCGAGATCACACCAACTAGTGGATCGATTAATGGAAATCGAGAAGTATTTTTCAGAAGCTAACAAAAGGGATTATTCTATCCGATTTGAAAATCAGATTATCGGTTACGCAAAAATTGATGACGGCTGGAATTATTGGGAAAATAGGTATCATGATCCAGAAGTGAAGTTAGCGTTCATTGATCCTGCGTTTGGGCAATATGGATCTGGTTTGAAGACTAATATAGAGGAAATATTGAAGATAATTAAAGAGAATCAGTATGAGTGAAAAATTTATTCTTTTTTAACTGCTGGAGCAGGTTTCTTGGCAGTTTTTTTCGGCTTTTCTGTTCTGGTTTTAACTTCCTTGTCAAACAAATCAGCATGGACTACGCCTTTCTCGTCTTTGGTAACGGTAACCTTGATATGATGCGGTGGATTTCTGATACCATGCTGCCAGACTTTCTCGTTCAATTCCTTGCTTAACTTGACATCTTCTGATTTCATGTGTTTAGCTAAGAATTCTCTTAAAGCCTTGACTGCTTTCTTAGTCTTTCTCCAGATTGGAACTTTCTGGAACTCTTTCCGTAAGGGAACGTTATAAGTCCGTTCAACGACGGTTTTAGGAGTAGCTTCTTTCTTGGCCATTAAAAATTCCTCGCCTGATTTTTAGGGTTTCCAATAAATCTTTGTTTTTTGTAAACCATTTTTTATGCTTTAGTGTTACCTCTCCTCCAACTTCTCTTGACTTCGGTATGTCGGGAAGGATGAACACTTCTACCGGAACCGTAGATCTTGAATACTGTCCAGAAAGGGGCCCATTTGGTCTGCTTGTTGAGCTTGATAAGCCTTTTTTTCTTGGAAGGATGTTTGTTTCTTGCCATGTTATTCCTTTTTCTGTTTAAGCAACTGCACAGCAATCTTATCCAGCAAAGAAGTTCCTTTCGGAGTCAAAACTCGACCTTTATGAGTGCCAACTTCTGTTTGGCGGATGAGATTGGAGGTTTCCAGTTGCTGTAGAATGTTTCGGATAATCGAACCTGATGCTGGGTAGAATCTTTCGGGTTTATGACCACGGTTTTTCTTGCCACCATATTTGGTCCTTAGTTTTTGCGTACCGATCGGACCTAGCTTTGCGATGCTCCTTAAGATGGCAGCGGAACGGAAGTACCACCAATCTTGGTTATCAGGAAGCCTTTGCCGGTTTTTGCCGGTCTTAACAAATTGAGCCCAGTCTACCGGTTGCACTAAACTTTGTTTCTTAAGTTCTTCAGCCGCCTTGTTGACTAATTCATTAGCGTCTGCAACTAAAATATGTGTCATGTTAGGCTTTTGAATACAGCTTATTTATAAAGCTTTCCAATAATTTTCAGCTAGATTGAGGTAGTTTTGCTTTGATATGGTGGTTATAACGAAGAAAGCTTTAAATACCTTATCTTGTTAATTAGAGGTATTATTCAAAGAGGATGTGATGATGAAGCTAAAGAAATTCGTACTGTTTGGGTTGATTCTTTCGGTTCTATTGATTAGCGGTTGTAGCAGCGCGGCTAATGCTAATGATGATAACGCTTTCACCAAAGTTATTACGATGCAGTATTTAGTTGATGTGGGATTATTGCAATCACCAATAAGCGCTCTGGAAGGCTTTATCAGGATATTGTTGTTCATCACATTATTTTCGATTATATTTACTGTCGGAAAACTAGTCTTAGCGCCAGGACCAAGCGTGGCGGTGGCGGCAGTAATTTCATTGATGAGCACTGTCTTTATTCCTTCTAGTATCTTAGTCTTCGCTTCAGCTTCTTATGCCTTAATAGTGTCCTTGATTCTGATTTTAATCCCAGTGGGGATTACTGTCTTCCTTTATTTTGAAGTAAAAAAAGGTTGGTTAAGATTTTTACTTCTGGGATTATTGTTGTTCTTAGTTTGGCAGATGCATTCTTATATATCTAATTTAGTAGGCCAAGGTGCCATTTCGGAAATATTTCCAGATTCTCTCACATCAGCAGATACTCTATCTGGTTTTGTTAATGCTTTAAGCGCAGTTGAAGGTTGGTTAGTGGCAGTGATAGTATTCTTGATTTTAGCGATGGTCGCTTCTCTTTTCGGACTCTTTGGTGGAAGTGCTAAAGGTGCTGCTGGGGCGGTTGGCGACGCTATCAAGAGTCGCGCAAGTCGTCTTTTCGGTAAAGGAGGAAACGATGAGCATGAAATGTTGGAAGAGGAAGCAAGAGAAAGCCAAGTAGCTCAGAGAGCTGAAAGGGAAGAAAAATTTGCCATCGAAGAATTTACTGAACTTGAAGAGATGAAAAAAGTAATCGAGGGGTATTCGGGCGATAGTATTAAAGGTTTGAGTAATGCTGTCGGCAAAGTTTTAAGCAAAGCAAAAAGAACTGAAGCAAGGTATTATAGTCGTCTGCAAAACTTGGTAAACAGAATCAATAAATTAAAACTTTCTGATAAAAAGAAGGCTCTGATAGTGCCAAAAATTGCGGCGTTGAAGGCAAATTCTCAATCTCTTTTAAAAGAAATTGCTGAATTTAACCGCCTTTTAGGTCTCCGATCAGAGGAAAATCCGATGGGTACTATAAAACAAAATTTGATTCTTGCTCTTAATGAAGCAATCAAGTGGGTAAGAGCCGAAACTGAAGGTCTGCAAGAAATAAAGAAAATATTAAAGAAAGAGCTGGCTTAATTCCTTTTCTCGAAAACATTCCGAAGAAATCGTAATTAATCATTTAAACAAAACTTTTTCTTAGTTTTTTATGAAGGAGAAAGATGAATATGCTAACTGGATCAAGCAGAGATTAAGAGAAAAAGATTTTGTTAAAAAAGAATCGAGATCGGAAAAGAAATTAAATTTTGAAAAACATTCGGTAAAGAGAAAAGAGCAAAAATCAATCTACGATCCTCGAGCAGGGATCATTGATCTAATCTACCTTAATCCGATTAGCCCTAATTCTGAATATTACCTAAGAGATAGTGTTGTAGCGATCTCTTTGAGAAACGAAGCTACAGGTAGGGAGAGAAGATTAGGCTTGGAAGAATTGCTGTTGGATGAAATAATGTCCTATGATACTCGTTGCTGGTCGTTGGGAATTCCTGCTGGTGTTTATAGCATAGCGATGATAAGAGGAAATGGACAGGGAAGCAGAAGTAAAAGGTTTAAGGCAGAAAGCAACATCACCTTGATTGCTTACTTTTTTGAAGACTACACTTATTGGACGAAAAGGTTAGGTAAATATTTTAGGGATAATCCGATCCATGAACGGTTTGAAGTGGATCAGTCCAAGAGGAAAATGGATGAGACAATTCCCAAAAACCTTATAAACATTTAAATTATTTCTAAAGTAATGAAAAAGAGTTGGGGGTTAGCATCACTATTTGCGGTTCCTTTTGCTTTAGCCAGACCTGTAGCAGAAGTAGTCGGTGATGTTTGGAATGGAGTACTTAGCGTTGGCAACCTCAGTTGGTTAGGCTTATCTGATACTGCAGTTATACATGGGGTTACCAGAATCCTGATTTGGATCTTAATTTTCACAATATTTTATGCAGTGATGACCGGGTTTAGAGGCAGAGAAGGCAGAGGCGTTCTCGGATTCCTTACCCCTCGCCATTCAGCTATAGTCGCTTTCTGTGTGGCGACCATCTCGGCGATATTCATCCCTGTTTCAGTATTATTTGCCATCGGCGGCGGTTTTGCTACACTCGTTGCAGCTGGTTTGATCGGCGGGCCAATAATCGGTTTTGGTTACTTATTAACAAGGATTCCTGGCGCAGGACGACCTGAAACCAGAGGGACAATTCTATTGAAGGTCTTTCTTTGCCTGTTGATCTTTTGGATAATTACCGCGATGAGATATCATTTAGGACAAGTAACAGGCGGGGTGGTGCCATAATGGCCACAATCGGTGCACCTGTACTAGATGCAATCGGCACGTTCTTAGATTATGGTTCAGCAGCAACAATCATCATGATCATCTGGTTCATTGTTAAGTTCTTCTTCCTTAACGATGGTGGTAAAGATGAGACGAACCGGGCTGAAAAATTCGGCGAATGGTGGGATGAGTTCCGGGCAAAGGGAAAACTAAAAAGAGAAGAAGAAGAACAGAATAGAGAAACGGCTGAAGTTGCCGCTCAAGGCATGAAAGTAAAAAAACAACGGCAAAGATTGGTCAAGCCAGTAGAAGGATGGATGTTGCATGCTAGATCCGATTGTATCAATTTAAGTTTGCAGCTGGTTAGAGGAAAGAAACCATCTGCTAATAGAGAAGAAGCGGTAAAGGGAGCTAAACATTGCTTGGCAAAGTTGCAAGAGAACTTGAAGTTGGCTGTGCACCATTTAAGAGAGAATTTGCGTAAAGAGAAGAATCGCCAAATCCACGATTATTTGGGTAATTTATATAGTACTATCGCGGTCTTACTACAGCAGACAAATGAATTAACCATCCCTGAACATAGCGATGCCGATTGGATAAGTCTAGCGAATGAGGTTGACAGGACTGTTAAAGAGATTAATGTTAATAGTGGTAATATCGCCAGAAGTCTAGAAGGGTTTATTGAAAGAGCAGAAATGGAACAGATGGCTGAAAATACTACAACTTAATTTTTTGACATAAATAGAGATTAAAACTTTTAAGAAATCAAATTTATTCTATCTTTACTTTCTGGCCTAGAGATTGACCAGGTAATCCTTTATCTGAGAAGATAGCTCTAACATTACCTTTCCGACCATGTAAAGCAGAAACGGTTCCTTTGATTTCTTTACCAGCCGGCGAAGTCCAGGTAATCTCCTTACCGATAACCTTTTCTGCCGCTTCAGCAGTATCAGCTACCTTTAAGATCATCTGTTTAGGATTCCGATGGTGGATCCCTTGTCTAAAATGCATAACGATTGCTTCCATGTTCAAGCTGAAACAGGGGGTTATTTATAAAGCTTTTTATTGGGATGGCTATTTTTTATGGTAACATAATTTATTAGTTAATCTTTATAAAAAATTCTCATTTTTGCTGTCTTGTATGGGCAAGCGAGATTTTGTTAAGTTATATGGTTTAGAAGGTATTAGAGAAGAAGTCCAAGAAAAGTTATTGTCTGGTTTTTCTGAAAGTTGGGATGAATCTTTAGAAAAAGCTCTGAGTGTCGAAAGTAGGTTAACAAATTATAATATCAGAAAAAAAAATAAAGAAGATGATATACGCTTTAGCACTGATTTTTTTTCTGAACATTCTGAAAAGGTATTAGTTTTAGAAGCAGATACAAGATACGCTTGGTCTTTAGAACACAATCCTTGGTCATTTATACGCAGAAGACGTATCGTCACAGCCTTACGCTACAGTTTTGGTTATACAGAGACCTATACACTGGATAATTTCCAAGTTGATTACATTCAGTCAGTTTCAGGCATAAAACTTAAACAGTATAATAATGTTAAAGAAACATTAGGTTTAAGGCCACATGAATTACTTTTTGCGCATCTAATCGCAAGGATTGCTCCAGTGTTAGACAAACATTTTGATAGAAATGTTTATCTCCCTATAAAAGAAGATTCAAGTTTCGTTCTTGGAGAAAGGTTCTGCAAGAAAGGCAGGTTGTATGGGATGAACGCTTATCAACTTAATCCTAACAAAGAGCGAGTTAAACAAATATTTGGTGAAGGAAGCCCTTGGTTAAAATCTCGTCTCAAATCTTAATTAATCTGATCAAACTTTCTTTCTATAATCTTAATAAACTAAATACTTAAAAATCACTAAAGAAAAACAATCCTATGATAAAAGGACAGGTGGTTTCCGGTGATTTCTCCAAGATTGTGATGCGGGTTAAGGCAGAGCAAGACGTGGAATTAGGAGAATTAGTTGTCATTGAAGATAATCAGGAGAAATTTATCCTGCAGGTTTATGACCTGCTTTATGGTTCGCAGATCAGCCAGCAGAATCTGGAGATGGTGGCAGGGATGAACTTAGAAGAAGGATCGTTCCAGATCATGGATAAAAATATCAGAAATTATCAATTAGCTTTACTAAAACCGATCATGACAATCGGAAATGGCAGTAAGACCTGTAAGAAATTGCCTTCATTCTTCACGAAAGTAAGGGAGATAACCAAAGAAGATCTCTCCTTTATCACCAAACCGCAATATCCTTTATTTCTGGGAAACCTGAGAAGCGGTTCAAGGAAATTAGATTTTGATGTATTCCTTTCAGGCAAGGAAGCTTTAGCGCATCATATCCTTATTCCCGCTTCAACAGGTAAAGGGAAGAGCAATCTGATGTCCTGCATTTTATGGGATATAACCGATAAAGATTACGTGGGGATGTTAGTTCTAGATCCGCATGACGAATATTATGGAAGAATTGGTTTAGGGCTGAAAGATCATCCGCGGAAAGATAAAGTTAGTTATTACACCCCAGCTAATCCACCGCCGGGTGCAAGGACATTGAAGATTAATCTGCACAATCTGAAACCGGAACATTTTGACGGAGCAATATCCTTATCCGATCCGCAGCGGCAATGCCTGTATGCTTACCACAAGAAATATAGCCAGGAATGGGTCCGTTCTTTGATCGAAGAAAAAAAGATCGAAGGCGTAGGATTTCATGAAGATACGATGATGGTGGTGAAGAGAAAACTGATATCTTTGTTGAATCTTGACATCAACGAAAACGAATTAACCTGTGAAGGAATATTTGATACAGTAGCTGGGGAAAATACAATCGCGGAAATCTGCGCCGAACTGGAGCTTGGAAAAACTGTTGTTATTGACACATCATTCTTTTCGGGGGCGATAGAAGTAATGGTGGCTACGATTATCACTTCGGAAATTTATAGCAAATACAAATATTACAAACGAGTTGGGTTATTAGATGATAAGCCGGTCATCTCCGTCGTCTTAGAGGAAGCACCCAGAGTTTTAGGAAAGAAAGTCTTGGAGCAAGGTTCAAACATCTTTGACACGATTTCCCGAGAAGGTAGGAAGTTTAAGATCGGCTTGATTGCCATTACACAATTACCTTCGGAAATCCCTAAAACTGTCTTAGCTAACATGAACACAAAAATAATCTTAGGTTTAGAGATGGGTTCAGAACGACAGGCAGTGATTGAAAGTTCCCCGCAAGACCTGTCGCAAGACAGTCGGAATATTGCTGCGCTGGATAAAGGCGAAGCTTTGGTCACTTCTACTTTTACTAAGTTCGCTTTACCGATAAAAATTCCTTTATTCAAAGATTTCGCCAAGAAAGAAGAAGAGCAGGTGGAGAGAAATTTTGTGGGAGTGGGGTTGTAGAGGGGGAATTAATGTTTTTAAATTTTAATAAAGAAGTGTATTAACAAATTCAAATATTGAGATTACAATAATAAGGACAAATAAATATCCCACTACGGAAACTAAAGGTTCAAGACAATTTTTTAATTTCTTAACACAGTTTTTTAACATTATTTCATTTAATGGTGTGAAACTATATTTGTTTCCATGTGTAACTACCAAACCGGTAGACACGCCAATTATTATCACATTAATTGGATAAACCAAACATAAAATATAAGTTGTTTCAGTTTTAATAAGTTTTGTGTAATTTAAAATAATTTATAAAAAATTTTTGCGCAATGCTCCCGCAGTTAATTATATAAACTTAAGAAGAATAAAAAGGACTATGAAGCACAGCTTGAAGATTACAACTGTTATCTTGGTTATTTTTTTACTAGCGCAATTTATCGGGATTTTAATCGTCAAGAATTATATCGATACAGAAAAAAGCACAGAGACAGGCAAAACAGTTTTCAAGGATCTGCCGATCGGTGAAAGACCGCCATTAAGCGAATCAACTTCTTTTCTCTGGATAATTTTGGCAATCATCTTAGGAACAGTAATTTTTCTGCTGATCGCTAAATTCAACCTGCAGATCATCTGGAAGATCTGGTTTTTGTTAGCGGTGGTAATTGCCTTAAGCGTGGCCTTCGGCGCCTTCATCCCGACTTTATACGCGTTCATCTTAGCGGGTATCATCGGCTTGTGGAAAATCTTCAAACCGAATTTTTGGGTGCAGAATATTTCGGAGTTGTTTATCTATGGTGGATTGGCGGCAATATTTTCCCCGCTGCTGAATCTCTGGTCGATGAGCATCCTGCTGATATTGATTTCTGCATATGATGCTTATGCAGTATGGTCTTCCAAGCACATGATTAAGTTAGCAGAATCACAGACGAAAGCAAAAATTTTTGCTGGCTTACTGATACCTTATGAACTGCCGAAAAAAAAGAAGTTAGTAAAAAGTGGAGGGAAGGTCAAGAAAGTTGTTAAAGACGTCAAAGTCAAAATGGCAATTTTGGGAGGAGGAGATATTGGTTTTCCGCTGATCTTTGCGGGAGTGGTCTTGAAAGAATGGGGTTTATGGCAAAGTTTACCGATGCCCTTGTTTGCGGGCTTAGGTTTAAGCTTCTTATTGTGGAAAGGCAAGAAGGATAGGTTTTATCCAGCGATGCCTTTTATCAGCGCCGGTTGTTTCTTAGGATTATTTGTCGTCTGGTTGCTGGGATATTTTTGAATAAATTTTTTTGATCAAATCATTAGCATCTACACCAGTGATAATTTCTTGGGAAATTTTCGCATATGGTGTGGTCCGGCAGGTTTCGCAGTTACTTAAGCAGCCATAAGCAATTACATCAATAGTGGTATCTTTTTGTAAAATATCGTAAGCTTTCTTAGTTTCTTCTACTCCTCTAAAACAAAATTCAATCGTAGTCATGAGAATAAATTATTTTGATGATATTAAAAAGTTGTTAATTAATCACTCATAGCCCTTAACTGGGTTTTGGTATTGGCCATAGCTAGGGGAAATCAATAAACCATCTTTAGCCGCTAAGGTCTGTACCCCTGTTATCCTCTGTACTTCTCGAGTTTCTTGCAACGGATCAGCTTTCAGCATCTCTAAGCCGAAACCAGTAAGAATCGCTAATTTAGGACGAACATGAGAAATAATTTCGATTGCGGCATCACGATCAAGATGCGAACCTTGAGCCCTGTTGCCGGGATAAGGCACATCAAGGATCAAGATATCGGAACCGTTCAAGCTCTCTAGCAATTCTGGAGTTACTTTAGTATCACCAGTATAGGAAAGGGTAAATTTAGGACAGAAAAATTTCAAGCCGATCGCTGTCTCATCTTCATCATTTTCAGCAGGCAGAGCGTTGATCTCTACTAGTTCAATACCAACTTTATGGTTCTCTTCCAGAGCGATGATCTTCTCTACACGTGAAGCATGACGTTTAGTAAGATAAGGTTCGCTCTGCTCAGTTTTCTGCAAAGCTGACCTGCTGCCTAAAACCACACCTCGATGTTCAATGCCAGTATGGGTCATACAGTCGATGACCGCATTAAGATCATTACATTGGTTGATATGATTTCGCGTGACTAAAATAGCAGTGTTATGATTAAGATTAACCCCAAATTCCCGTGCCTTGTTCAAAGCGCCAGGTCCGGGATTGATGTGAAATTGCAGGTCTTCTACTTGGAGGATGAAGCCTCCAGAAGCTCTCAGTTGCTTGGTTACGACAGCCGAGTCGCCTGCAGTTCCTAAGAATAATATCCGTGACACGAAAATTCTGGTTGATTTTGAGTTAATAAAGATTATTATCCTAAAAAAGTGTGGTTGACAACATAGAGATTGAGAACTATTTTAACAGATCCCAGATAGTTTTCCTATCTTCTTCCTGCGCTTTTTCTTTGAAAACTTTCTGGAGATAGGTCCTTTTCATCCCCTCCTCCACCATCTTCTCAAAGCGGATGATCTCCTCACTGCTGAAATCTAAATTGCGGTAAATCTTTTCCAGTGAAGCGTACCAATTAGCAACAGAAGGTTTGATGGAATTATTGATGAACTCATTTTTATCAGCATTGCTAAATTTCAGGTCATAGCGAGAAAGTTCTTCCAATGTAGTCTTTCCAGCACAGACAGCTTCAGCGAGAAATTCTTTAACCATCCCGTAACCAGGGATATGATCCCTAACATCCTGAACATTGCAGTTTTTGTTAATATAGACAATAATCGGCGTATTTACGGTTTGTTGATGATCCTTAGTGATGTTTGTCGTGTTACAGGTAGCCAAAGTTAAAGCTGCCAAACCAGCAAGTGTTTTGTATTTCATAGGATGATGGCAAAATGGATAGTTTAAATGGCTTGCTGGAGAAAACCTGAAATATTTTCGGGGAGATGGAAGAAGTATGTTTGTGTTTTGTCTTAAGTTGCAAAAGCTGATACCGTTCGTAAATTGGCGTTGCTCACTCACATCACTTGATACTAATTTATCTTCCAAAATGTTTATAAAATAGCTCCCACCAGAGTTTTAAGAGGGAGATGTTCTGATAACGCTTTGGAGGTGTTACAATGTCAAGCAATGTTCAACCAATTTATATCATGTCGGAAGATACCAGACGGACTACCGGCAGGGAAGCACAACGAAACAATATCATGGCGGCGAAAGCGGTAGCGCAGGCTGTAAGGACCACTTTAGGACCGAAAGGCATGGATAAGATGATTGTCGATTCCGTCGGTGATGTGATTGTCACCAATGATGGGGTAACTATCCTGCAAGAGATGCAAATTGAGCATCCGGCTGCTAAGATGGTGGTGGAAGTAGCGAAAACACAAGAAAATGCTGTTGGTGATGGCACAACTACTGCGGTAATATTAGCTGGAGAATTATTGAAGAAAGCGGAAGATCTTTTAGATCAAGAGATTCATCCTACTGTCTTAGCAAAAGGTTATAGGATGGCGGAAACAGAAGCGCAGAGAATTCTGCAAAACATCGCGGAAGAAATTTCTATTAATGATGAGAACTTATTAAAATGTATCGCCATCACTGCCATGACCGGGAAAGGCGCGGAAGCTAACAAGGAGGTCTTGGCAGAATTGATTGTCAAAGCTGTAAAACGAGTAGCAGTAGATGGCAAGAAGGTAAATATGGATGATATCAAGATTGAAAGAATTGTCGGTGAAAGCGCAGATAAGAGTGAATTGGTAGAGGGTATTGTTTTAGACAAAGAAAGAACACATCCGTCCATGCCTGAAAAAGTGGAGAATGCTCAGATTGTTTTGCTGAATGAAGCGTTAGAAATCAAGAATACAGAGATTGATGCTAAGATTCAAATTACCGATCCTAGTCAATTAAACTCATTCCTGGAACAGGAAGAAAGAACCTTGAAAATGATGGTGGATAAAGTTATCCTTTCCGGAGCTAACGTTTTGTTCTGTCAGAAAGGAATTGATGAGATTGCTCAGCATTTTTTGGCGAAAAAAGGTATCTTGGCCGTGAGAAGAGTAAAAAAAAGCGACATGGAGAAATTAGCACGGGCAACTGGTGCAAAAATAGTTTCCAGTCTTAAGGAATTAACTTCAGAAGATTTAGGTCAAGCCGGTATGGTAAGGGAAGAAAAAGTTGGAGACGAAGAGATGATTTTTGTGGAAAGATGCAGTAATCCTAAAGCTGTTACCTTGTTGGTTAGAGGCGGCACAGAACATGTGGCGGAAGAAATCAAAAGGGCTGTTACTGATGCAATAGGAGATCTGGCAGCTTCCTTGAAAGAAGGTAAGGTTGTAGCTGGTGCAGGAGCAGCAGAGATGGTCTTGGCGAAAGGATTGAGAGAATATTCAGAAAGTTTGCAAGGACGTGAACAGTTAGCAGTCAAGGCCTTTGCGGAAGCGATGGAAATCATTCCCAGAACTTTAGCAGAAAATGCTGGTTTGGATCCTATTGATGTCTTAACTCAGCTAAGATCCGCACAAGGTAAATGGCCCGGGATAAATGTTTTTACCGGCAAGGTGATGAACTCTTGGGAACAAGGTGTCATCGAACCGTTAAAAATAAAAACCTTAGCTTTGTCTTCAGCAGCTGAAGTAGCAGAGATGATCCTCAGAATTGATGACGTAATCTTAGGTGGTTCCGAGAATAAGCAGCAAAGACCACCGCAGATGAATAATGGCATGGAGATGTCATAAAAGTGCGGGAAAGCGTTTCACTCCGCCATAAATGATGGGGCTTGAAAAGAAACGCTTTCTTGACCCCGCACTTTGTGACACAAAAAATGTGATTTTTATCACATTTTTGTGCAGAAAACAAATAATGGTTTGTTTTCTTGCACAAATAGCCAGAGCCATTCGCATGGAAAAGCAACGACTTTTCCAGCGTCCCAGAAAAATCATTGTTTTTCTGTGGACATCCCCGCCTTAAAAGACGGGGCTTTCTGGCTATTTTGTGTAATTTTTATTTTTTCTTTCTGGAAAGATTTTTAAAAGAAAGTGTAATATTGCTTTATTGTGGCGACCGTCGTATAATGGTTTAGTATGTGAGCCTGTGGCAGCAAGAAATCAGATATTTCTGAAGTCTACGCTGTAGATAGCTTGAGACGGGGGTTCAATTAAGTTCCGTTTAAGGAATTGTCCGAAAAGCGGAGCTTTGGAAGTCCCCCCGGTTGCCCTTTTTATTTTCTAACAATCCTTGGGGGAATAAGTTGAAGAGCAAATGTTCTTTTAAGATTAAGTATTCTTGGTTTTCAATGATTTCGCCATAATCTCTTCTTAACCGTCGGGAAAGATGGTCTATCTCTTCATGATTTTTGAAGACGCAGATGAAAATTAGATTGAAAGAGTTGATATCAAAGAAAGCATAGCTGATGTTGTTATTTAACTGGATACTTTTTCTTAAGGCCTGCATCTTCTCTTGAGAAACATTTTTGAGTCTTATCTTGTAGAAATATTCTGTGTAACCTAGCTTTAGATAGTTCACTTCTGCAAAAAATTTTATCAATACTCCTTTCTTAATGAGGTTCTTCATCCTATAACGGACAATGTCTAAAGTTAAACCTAATTTACGGGAGATATCCAGGTAAGATAAGATGGAATTTTTCCCTAATAAATGAAGAATTTTCCTATCGATAAAATCGGGATTATGAATTATGTCAGTTCTTTCTTTGATTTCTACCGGTTCAAGTTGGAGATCATGATAGAGATGGGAAATCAGATGCTCAACTCTTAAAGTATCATTAGAAAAATAAAGTTCGTAAGTGTTCAAAAGCGGACCGAAGTGAATTATTATCTCATGAACTATCTCCTGCAGATGGCTTATATCAACACAAACTATTTCTGAGAAAATATCCCATTGTCCAGAAAGGGTGGCAGCCCAAATCGTATACGGGTGGTTTTTTAAATAACCAATAATCTCTTTTTGGTCATAAATATCTTCATTGAACTTTAAAAGTAAAGTGAAAGTAGTGTTGTTGATAGAACTTAGGTTAACGACAGAAGAAAAATATTGGATTACTCCTTCTTTCTGTAATCTTTCAATCCGATATTTGATGGAATTTTTAGATAAACCAACGTTTTTGGCGAGCTGGGTATAGCTCATTCTGGCGTTTAGATTAAGGTAGTAAAGTAGTTTCCTATCTTTAACATCTAAATTCATCATTTCTGGTTAATTATAGTAAATAATATATAAATTTTACTAATATTCACAAAAATATAGCCCATAGTTTGATATAGGTAGGAAGTTGTTACTAACAAATAACAAAAAAGAGAAAATGTCAGACCTATTTGAAGAGATAATCCTTTGGAAACCCCTGAAAGTGGTGAGCTTGATAATCTATATATTGGTGATCCTACTTATACCAATAAGCCAGTTTTGGTCAGTGATTATTTTATTCGCGCTGATCGCTCTTTGGAGTCGTGTACCTTGTTTAGTGTCTATGTTTACAAAGGATCTTGATGTGGTAGATTTTTTTACAGTGATGCTAGCGATCCATGTGGGTGGTCTTTTTGGAGGAATATTTGGGTTTATTGTAATGATGTTCTCTAGATTATTTGGACCTAATGAATGGTTTTTGTATACCTTAAAAGATGCTATCAGTATCATGGTGTCTGGGTTTCTTGCTCCTTTATTTTACAATCTATTTGGTTCAGCGCTATTAACATTGTATGCCTTTACCATCACTAGGTGGGTATTATATCTTGGCTTGACGGCGTTGATTGAACCCGAGTACATGGGTTTAGAGTTAGGCTTGTGTTCTATTGGAACATTGAAGTCTTATCTTTACAATACTTTTGTGATGAAGACGTTTGAAGGAGCTTTACTAGGGGTTTTCGCTGGGGGTGTACATTTCAGTATTGGCTTGTTTATGGTAGCAACCGGAGTGATTGCTGGTTTCTATGTGGTCGGTAAAGTGGCGAAACTTTTGGAGAAAGTATTTCCTAGAACCGAAGATAAACTTTTTGTGAACAATTAATCATAAGCAAAAGATTTTTATAGAACTTTAGATTTTTACATTTTATGAGACAAACTGAAAGAGTTGATTGTATTCATTGTCAGTAAACTTTTTTCTAGTTATTACTATAATTTTTTTGGAGATAAGAAAAAGTTAGATTGTTCTATATTTTATCATCATCGTCTGGGCTAAATGCCCCTCTAATTGGTTTTTAAAAAGTGGGTAATCCCCTGGCGCAGATCTCAGCTGTATAGACTTATGCATAACGGACAGAGTCCTTTAGCACATCCTGACGGATGAAACATGGAGGTAAACAAAATGAAACAAATGAAACAAATGAACAAAATGAATGGAGTTAACTTGGAGGCTGAGGCACAGCGAAGTGCTGAGTGTATTCACTGTTTATGTACCTGAAAACAGCGGACTCGCTAGATTTAATTATATCGCAGCAAGCTTGTTTGAGAATTCGGCTAAGCTTGTTACCACAAGAGCTGAGCGGATACCGCAGTTGGTAGAATCAGGAGGGGGATATGGTTGGATTGGTAATGATTTATGGCTGAACTATGCTTGCGTAGCGTCTTATAGTAATGTTAAGGTAGAGAGATTTTTCCCCTGGCCTGATACAATTAAACCAAGATTATGTTTACTTAAACCAGAAGAAACAAAATCAATCAATGATTTATATTGGCGAGGTTGCGAGGTAGCAGTCCCAATAAAATATGCCAACCTTGCTTTAACATATCTGCAACGGATGCTGCCTAGAAGCAGATCTAAATTTTTTGCAGGAGGTGTTGAAAAACAGATCAGAAAAGGAAATGCAGATCTAGCGATCGACATAGTTTATTCTGGAAGAACAATTCATGAGCAAAAGTTGTCAATTGAAGATACAATCTTTGCTGAAGCTGGTTTAGTCTTATTAACAAAAGATTAATAACTATGAAAATATACTTGGAGGAAATACAAAATGGAATTACAAACAGCAAGAGGCGTAAGCGATGTGGCGCCGGAAGAGAAGATTGTGCAGAATAAAGTAGTGGATACAATCAGGGAAGTTTTTGAATTATATGGGTTCATGCCGTTAGAGACACCGATCATCGAAAGATATGAAACTTTAGCAGCTAAGTATGGAGCAGGTGCCGGCAGCGATGTGTTAAAAGAAACGTTCAAGCTGAAGGATCAGGGGAAAAGAGATTTGGGGTTAAGGTTTGAGCTGACGACTTCTTTAGCCCGCTACATAGCGATGAATCCTAATCTAAAAATGCCCTTTAAACGTTACGAAATGGGGCCAGTGTTTAGGGATGGTCCGATCAAGGCAGGGAGAGTAAGACAATTTTGGCAGTGCGATATCGATACGATAGGGACCAATTCCATGTTAGCGGAAGCGGAGATCTTATCTGTGGTGCAGACAGTTTTTTCTAAGCTTGGTCTGGAAGTAGTGATCAAGATCAATAACCGGAAATTGTTAAGTGGGATATTAGATCAAGCCGGTATCAAGAAGAAAGAAGAAGCGATTATCTCTATCGACAAGTTAGAAAAGATAGGAGTTAAAGGAGTTTCTGCTGAAATGACAGAGAAAGGTTTCAGCAAGAAACAGATCAAGGATATTTTTTCTTTGATCAAGGAAGGAATCAAGTTAAGCGAATTGAAAAAATTATTAAAAGATGAAGAAGCTTTAGTAAGTATTGCCGAATTGGAAGAATTGTTTTCTTATCTCAAAGAAATGAAAGTTAAAGTGAATTTCTCCGTGGAATTAGCCCGAGGATTGGCTTATTACACCGGAACGGTCTATGAAGTCTTTGCCAAAAAAAGTGGGGTAACATCTTCTCTCGCTGCAGGTGGGAGATGGAACAACATGATCGGAAAATTTATCGGTGGAGACAATGAAGTCCCTGCTGTCGGTGTAGCTTTTGGTCTAGTGCCGATCATGGAAGTTTTGAAAGAGAAAGGTGATTTTGCACAAAAAACCAACACTAAAGTTTATGTCGTGCCGATAAATACAGTTAAGGAATCTCTGCAGATCGTGCAGGAGTTAAGAACTAATGGTGTGAAGGCAGATTTTTCTTTAGGCAAGAAAGGTGTCTCCAAGAATCTGCAGTATGCCAATACGTTAGGCATCCCTTATGTGATAATCATCGGTGAAGATGAATTAAAGCAAAACAAAGTTTTATTGCGTGACATGAATTCTGGCACTGAACAACTGCTGAGTGTTGAGCAGGTAATCAAGAAGCTAAAATGAATCCCGAGAAAAAGTTGAGGATTATCGGCTATGTTGCTTTAGGTATAATGTTGTTAAATATTCTTCTTTTTTCTTTAACCATCTATAACTGGTTAGTATTTCTGATAATATTGGCAATAGGTTATATCTTTGTAAAGTTTGGCTTGCCGAAGATCAAGGAGAAGTTGTGAGTTCTGAATGAGGCATATTTAGGAACATTGTTCCATTCTTTTTATAAATAACTCCTAAGTAGTGATAATTATCTTTGGGGGGTTAAACATGGCAAAAATAACAATTGAAAACATTGCAAGAATAAATTTATCTGTGGTTCCAGAAGAAAGGAAATTTGGTACAAGCGGTGAATTAGCAGTAAATCCTTTGGTAAGAATGATGTACATTGACAAAGGTTATGACGATAAACCAAAATCTAAGGAAGAAAGAAATGCGCGTGGTTTGAGAGGTGGCTGGAATGGGTTGATGAGTTCATTTCCTAAAATTGAAGCAAACTATGAAAATGGTGAAAATGTTGTAAATGCTACTATTGCGCCAACACGTTACCTAGTTGGTCAAGCAATGAGAGATTTGATGGATACTGCGGGAAGTGTTTTCACACAAAAAGAGATACAGGAAATGAGTCCTGATATGGCTGGTGTTTCTTTAGTTGTGCCAGTAAAATTGGAAGGAGAATATTTTTTAATGTCACAAATAAAAGGTGATGCTTTGGGTTCAGGACAGATCTCTGCTGGTCTGGTTGCTGGTAGAATAGATGCAAAATATCTAAATCATAGTGATCCTCTGGCAGCAACTTTACATAACGAATGTTCAGAAGAAGTAGGTATGGATTTAAGTTGTTTGGATCCAACTTCAGTGATCTATATGGTTGATGAACGTGAAACAGGACAAGTAAACTTTGCTTATGTTGCTAGAAATGCTGATGCGGAAAGCATTTTGCATGCCTATGAAGCAAGTGTCAAGGGAAAAATTCCTGCCGGAAAAAAACTTGAAGTCAGCGGTCTGGCAAATTTGCCTGTATCTGGAATTGCCTTAACGGCTTTGGAAGGAAACACTGTAAGAGACATAACCTGTTTCATTCCTACGGAACATGGCTTAGAAAGAGAAGTTCAGGATCGTCAAGTACGACCTTATACACAAGCAGTGTTAGATTATCTTTATAAACCAGAGAATTTAAAATTTTTACTGGAGAAAGCTGGTTTTTAAAAATGAATCCTGATGCCGTTAAGGTAGTAATGTTTGATTACGATGGAGTATTAAGGGATGCAATGAACCCCCATCTCCCTGGAACAAAACCACATGCTTTCGCTAAAGCAGTTGTCGATTTTCAACCAAGTCTTAGAGGTCGAGAGACTGAGATTTCAGGATTGTATTTTGCCACTTCTGGTAAAAATAGGATTTATCAATTACATTATGTTGAAGAACAGTTAGGAATAGATTCTCCAGTAAAAGCAGAGCAAGAGAAGAACTGGAGCGATAGTTTTAATTCTTTTATCGATACAACTAATCTTCCGTTATTTCCTGAGGCAATTGATGTGACAAAAGAATTGAAAAAAAGAGGGTACACTTTGATGATCGGTTCAAGTGTGCCACAAGAAAGATTAGAATCGGAAGTAACTCTTTTTCCAGATTTAGAAGAAAATATGGATCTGATTTTAGGAAACCAGAAAATGAGCAAGGGGGTAGGCACAGAAGGTAATTTCATAAAAGGTGTTCCTTATGTTTCATTCGTTACTGGATGGTATCTTGGTAAATCAGGTGTGTTGCTAAAACCAGAAGAAATTGCTTTCATCGGTGATGCACCAGAAGATATGAAAGCTGGTTACGAAGCCGGTTCTTTTACAATAGGTATAACAAATCATTTGATTCCCGGAACAAGAGAAAGATTGGAAAAACATGATCCAGATCGAATAATTTTGGGTTTAAGTGAATTACTAGAAATATTTACAGACGGTGAAACAAAATGAACTTAGGTATTGTTGGTTTAGGGCATGTAGCAAAGTATCAGATTGGAGCATTAGATGAATTAGATGGATTAGATTTAGTTGCAACTTGCGATAAAGATGTAAGTAAAAAAGGTGTTTATTCAGCTGATTTTACTACGGATCTTGATGAAATGTTAAGTCTAAATCTAGATGGAGTTGTAGTTTCCGTTCCTAACGTAAACCATTATAAAGTCGTTAAGAAAGTATTGGAAAGCGGAAAACATACTCTAGTAGAAAAACCAGCAACTCCGACTTTAAGGGAATTTGATGAGTTATGTAAAATTGCCGATGAAAATGGTGTAGCGATGCATACAGCTTTTCATGCAGCTTTCGCACCTGATGTATAATACTTTTTAGAGAATAGAGATAGATTCAGTATTATTACTGGTTTTCAGGCAGGATTTTATGACCATTATGTCAATCAAGAAGGAAATCTAAATCCTAATGCAAAAAGTTTGCAAGGGTCGTGGAGAGATAGCGGAATTAATGCACTAAGTGTATTACTAAGAATTATTCCTGATTTAGAAGTAGCAGAAGGGTTGCAGGGAAAAAATCATAATTATGATTGTGATACTCTATCAGGTTTAGTGACATTCAAATTTGATTATGGGATGAGGGGAGTTATTGATACAAACTGGTTGCTAGGATTGAATAGGAAGACAACGAGGTTAGATTTTGTCGAAGTTGGATATCAAGGCAATATAGTGGGAAGTTCTTCGGTAATTCTTGATCATAGCGGTCAGAGAGTTATTTATCAACCATTTGATGAGGGAGCAGAAGTGTTAGCACAGCTAGGTGAAGGCAGGGAAAGATTAACTAATCATTATAGGGGTGTATTTGCTGAATTTCATGATGTATTACGGGAAAATTATTTAGAAAATGGTAGTTCTAGTAAAGATAACCGTGATTATTCAAGAAAATGTTTGAAATTGCTAATAGATGCTGAGAAATAAATACAAGAAGATTTTTAAATATAATCCTAAAATAGCTTTAAATGAATAACAGTGTTGTTTTAGAAGCTAAAGTAGAAGAAAGTTTCAGGGATAGATTTAGGATTGGTATTGATTGGGTTATTGATCAGCAAGGGCGTATTTACCTTTTAGAGATAAACACTAAAGGTTATGAAAGAACCCATTTCTCACCAGTAAGACATTTTGTTGATGCCTTAGATAAGATTCATCAACACCAGTTATTTGGCGATTTAATGCCAGATTATACTGTTGATAGAGATAACTTTGCTGTGTTTAAGCGAAAATATGATGATCAAGTTGTCTATAAAGTCAGGATTGGAAATGGGGGTGAAGGAGTAAGTGTGATGGAGGAACCAGAGAATTTCACTCCAGATTTTTTGGAACAATTCATAATTCCTAAGACGCTAAGATGTGATGGAAAAGATTATGCCTTTGTTGTTAGGAATTATCTGGATGTAGAGGTTTCTGAAGGAAATTTAAGATTGTCTAAATCTGAGATATTTTCAAAAGTTGCAGTTTATTCACTGCAAGAAGCAGAATCTAAAAATCAAGCCTACAAATTGAATACCCAAAATTATTCCGCTATCAGAGGTCCTCTAGCAAGAGAAGATGTTGCTATGGTGGAAGAAAAAACACCTTTAGCAATGAAAACCATTTTTCAGATTGGTATGAATAATCAATGGAACCCTACAAGAGTGCTTAATACAGCATTAATTTATTGTTTTCCTGGCCTTGAGGAAAAAATTTGTTCAAAATTGCCAGATGAATATGATGAAATAAACAGATTTTTTGCAACCAAAGGAATCAATGCCACCTGGAAATGGATGTGGGGCAGATTTGATCAAGCATTAGAAAGTTCTAAGTATGGTGTTGATTTATTGTTGGTTGCTGATTCTTATGACTACAAAGATGATTTTGATTCTCCTCGAATTTGGTTCAATATCACTAAGAAAGGTGGTGAAATAATTCATTCAAATGGATTTTGGAAAGAAATATTTTCAGTGGGGAATAATGTTTTAGTGATGGGTGAACAAAAAAATAGAACATTACTCGAAAGAGCTTGGGAATCTTACCAAAAAAATCGAGGATAAAAATAAATCACCATTCATCGTCTTCATGTCTGGTATAGACTAAAGCCTTATCCTTGATGATCATGGAATGTTCTGTCTGGGCCACCATGCCTTGAGAGGTTTCTACTAAAGGTGGATAACCATGGATGATGTTAGAACGTTGCAATTCTCTTAAACCTAAAGTTGCTGGTCCTCTGCCAAATTTCCTGGTAAGCCATCTGTCAGTAAAAGGTAAACCATTCTGTGGCTTGACGAAATCAAGAATCTTTTTAGCGTAAGGTGACCTCACTCCTTTTTCTTTATCAACCATCCAGATGGTAGCTGGGCCTTTCTCTTTGATCAAACCAGTGCCAGGAGTGATAAAAGGTTCAATGGCGATCTGCCAGCCTTCCTGTAATTCGGTTTTATCTTTGGTGTTGAAAGCAGGGATGGAAATCCCGCTGTGCACTTTGTATTGGTCGAGAGTATGACCACTAAGGTTCCTTATAGTAGTGAAACCTAAAGCTTCCGCTTCAGAGTATTGCGCTTCGCCTAATTCCCATAATTGTGTACCTGGTTTGACTAATTTCAAGGCGGCTTTCAAGGCATTCTGGGAAGCCTTGATCAAGTTATTATATTCGTTGGTAGCTACCTGGATGGTCATGGCATTATCAGCGATGTATCCGTCAAGATGCACACCGATATCAACCTTAATCAAATCTCCTTCTTGAGAAACAGATTCATCGTTTTCTGGAGGACAATAATGAGCAGCAGTCTCGTTAACTGCCATCTGGGCCCAGGCAATATGGCCACCTAACTTTAAGATTCTTTCTTCACAATAATCCATAACCTTGAGGAAAGAAGTTCCTGGTGTAGAAAGCATTTTTGCTCCTTCTCGCCTAACCTGAGAAGCTATCTTACCAGCTTTCAACAATTTTGCTTCGATTTCTTTATTCATGGTGTTTAGAGAAAATGATAATATAAAAAGTTATGGTCTATGGTAATCATCTTCGTACCTTGTCTCATCTTCTTCAGAGAAATTCCCAAAAGATATTTCCAATACTCTAACCTCGGTTGATTCTGATGATAATCGATGTTTAGATTTTTTAGGGATAAATATCCTTTCACCTTCTTTAAGGTAAATTTTCTTACCTTCCACTTCAGCAACAACCCCCTCATCTAAAGCGATCCACAATTCCTCCCTAGTTTCATGCGATTGCAGAGAAAGACGCTTATTTGCTTCAACTTGGAGAATTTTTATTGTTGATGTTTCATTGTTGGTAAATTGGACAAAATTTCCCCAAGGTTTTGAAACTGATAAAATATCATTGTAGACTTCTAGTTTCCTTAATTCCTTCAACGTATCTTGATATTTTTTCACAACAATGCAGTCAACAACTTTGGAAGCGGGATAATCGTTACCGCCTGGCTGCAATTTATCACCAAAAAAAATGATGTTTTTAAGGTCAATATTTTTCTCCTTGGCGAACTCTCTGATGCCCCATTCTTTGTCTAAACCTTTGCGTGTAACGTCGATAGAAGTTGTGCCGGCATATTTAATCTCATAGTTGTTTTCATCCAGAAATTGTTTTATGTAAGTAATCTGTTCGATCCTTTTTTTGTTATCAGAGTCATAATTCTTTTTAAATTCCTGTGGCGCATGCCGACCAAGAATGGAAAGAGTAATCTGCGAATCACGATCTTGCAGCTGATCTTCTTTAGTGGTAAGAGATTGCAGGTTGAAATGATCAATTACTTTCTCAAAAGCAGCCATGATCTCTGTTTTTTCTTCAGCTGTAAAAGACTGGTTATACATTTCCTGAGCGCAGCCGTCACTGACGAAAGTGTAATTTGTTCCGGTAGTGCCGAGAATATGGTGTTCCTCGTTTATTCTTGATGAAAGCATCTGCTGCAAATCTGAAACCTTTGCTCCAGAGATGAAAGCAAAAGAAAAACCTTTCTTAATCATCCGGTTAATTTGCTCGGCCATTTCAGGAGTTACCTGCTGGCAAGATTCTACAATTGTATCGTCAACATCAGCGATGATGATCTTTTTTTCTTTTAATTCTGCTTGATCATAGGCTTCGATAGAGCTTTCAACTCTTCCAATATCTTCCTTGACATTACCAAGTAACCAAGAACTGCTTTGAATCTTCTCACCGCCAACATTGAAGACCATCTTGATGTTATGTTCAGCACAGACCGCAGCTTCAGGAAGATCGGCAGGATTTCTGCGATCACCGCCGTTAGCAAAGACATCCGGTTTAAGCAGGGCCAAGGTTGCACATTGCGTACCATCTTCATCGATGGAAATAACGACTTCATCAACAGATTTAAGGTTTTCAATGATCTCTTTACGTTCCTGTTCACCCATGAATTTCTGGGAACCCTTGATCGCTACCTGCAGGTCATTGTTAAGGATGACCACTAATTTGTCACCAAGTTTTTTAGCTTCATTAAACAGGGAGATATGTCCGCGATGCACCGGATTAAAATAACCTGAGACCGCGATTACCTTTGGTTTTGCTGCTTCCATCAGGGGAAGTAAAAAATTGCTTATTTAAATGTTTATGAAAGAAGAAATCAGAAAAACTCATACTCCTTGCAAGTAATAACCATGCAAAGAGCTTTTATAAAGAAAAAACAATAATTTAAAATTAATGAGCAGTTCTAGGATGTTAGAGGAACTAGGGGTTGTAAAAAATGAGAACACTTTTCTGCAAAGGGTTGATGGCTTAGCGCAAGCGGCTTATGAGGTAATTGTCTCTTTGCGATTGCAGGATGGTCATCCCACCAGTCTTAATGCTAACACCCTTAGCGATTACATACCACCTGATATGGTACAAGGTGCTGATTTTAAGATAGTAACCACAGTTGTTGTAGATTACCTAGACCGGGAGAAACTTGATTATGAGATAGGTTTATCAAAGTTTAAAGATGCACGAACTCCCCACGATCCGGTAACCAGAAATAGAGCTTTGTTCAAGCATCATGTGCAATGGTGGGAAAATAATGTTTATACCAAGAAGAAAAAAAGGATTGATGAATTAGTGGATAGGACACTTAGAGATGGGTTTACTGATCTGACAAAGAATATCGCCCGAAAGTTGCTGGTGGATGATCAGGAGAATAAAGGCCTATCGGAGTTAGTTGAGGGGGGAATTGATGATTTCCAAGGAAAAGAAAAACCACTGAGGGCGATGCTGAAAAAGCGTCTCTATGAAGCGATGGAAACGGAACATTTCGATAATCCAGAACTGTTGTATGATCTTTCTTGTCTTGCCCAGATGAAAAATGAAGGATGGCAGGAATTAAATGATGAAGAATTAGTTAGAAAATTAAAAGAGGAAGAAATGCCGTTGGAATTAGCTGAACGTTATCTGAGGAGGAAGTTATCTCCAGAAATAGTTATGGTAGATAATCACTTAATTACGGGAAACGAAGAAGTATGTGATTACGTGTTGCTACCAAAAGTAAGGGGATATGGTGCGGCTTTGCAGCAATTGCAGCAGGCTTGTTTGGAAGATCAAAATTCGCGGCAGCCAAGAACTCACGAAGGAATAATCCGCCCGTTAACGATTGAAGAACAAGTAAAGGTATTTGTCGATAATTATGCTAAAGGGAGGGAGTTGCTAAATATTTTCTGGGATTCCTGCAGCGCTATCGTTTATAAGGGAAATTCCAGCAGGTTCAAAATATTATCATTATCCCCTCAGCTCTTATCTCTTGATCAAGAGACGGAAATAGCTGAATTAGATATTGATTATCATAAAATTGAAGGCCCGGAATTTGACCGTAAAGATTCAGCCTATCGAGTTCCCTTAAGCCTGGAGCAATATATCAGTCACCCTGTCTTAAACGAACTATTGCCGGATTTAGCTCTAAGGCGTGAATACGGGAAAATTGCCGGAAAGATGAATAAAAAAGGTGATGTTTTCTCCCTTTTTGTCGAACCTAATCCCCTAAAAGATGTCTTGAAACCACTTTATATCAATCATCTGGATTCCGAGCTTTATATCGACGATTTTAAGATAAGGGCAGAGTTCCAATTCATGCGTCTTAGAAGAGGAAATAACTAAAAAACAAACAAAATCTTTCAGAAGCTTTTGTTTTTGAGGTTTAAAAAAAGTAGTTTCTTTTTCAGAAAACTTTATAAATAAGCAGTTAATTGAAGCTTATGGACGGCCAGAGGGGCGGGGTTCACCCAGATCCTTTTCGAACCTGGAAGTTAAGACCGTTTCCGTATCAAGGTGTACTGCGCTACGTGGGAAACTTGGTAAGCTGTCCACCTTTTTTTAAAATTCTAAATGGGTTATTTTAGTTTTCGTATGTAAAATAGTTTAGATGGGTCTCCTCCGTTAACCTTCATTCTGTTGAAACCATAAGTTGAAACAAAATAACCGTCAAGTTTCCCATCTTTGAAAAATGGAGCTAAACCACGAGCATCTTTGGGCATTTTTCCTGCAAAAGATGAGTCTAATCTCTTTCTACCAAACATACTTTTTTCCATATCGATTCTGTAAACACCTGGTTGGTTATAACTGGCGAAAGGATAAGTCCCCTGCTCAGGGATTAAGTAAATTAATTGATTGTCGTTGTCCTGAGCTAGGCCATAAACGAAAGAATTGGAGGTATTTAGTTCATCAATTTGGTTTAAAGAATTGTCTCTGATTTCATAGCTTCTAACAACAGCATTTTGAAAACCTTCAATTGTAGCAATAGTATTATCTCTTAATTGGAGGAAATACTCTCCACGTTCACCAGCTATTGGACCAATTTTTGGTAAAACTTTCCCTGAATCTAAATCTAAAGCTCCGAGAAATCTTCCGCCACCAGCTAAGTAGAGCAAAGTCTTTCCATCGTTAGCAAGTTGAGCAACCTGTGCCCGACTACCATCATTATCAAATAATTTTACTTCTTTTCCTCCATCGAAAGTTACTCGATGATTGTTGCCGATGAACTGTTGTAATTTCAAACCTTCATCTACCACACCATAAATTGCGAAACCTGGATCAAAATAATTAGCTATAACAATTTCTTGTGAAGGGTAGTTACTTCTAGTCATTCCTACAACAGGGGCTGAAAATGTTGCTAACTCTTCTGCATTGAGTTTATCGGATAATTCTTTCATTTTTAGTACCTCGATTAGATTATTGATTTTCAATAAGGTTTTTACTTATAAACATTGTTTATCAGTCTTCCAATTCTCAACCAATCTTATACTACAATAATCAGTTTCATCTTCCATAATACTTTTAAAGGATTTTTCAGAGATTTCTTTCATGAAAGCGGTGGTGTTAGCAGCAGGCTATGCAACAAGACTTTATCCTTTGACTGAAAATACACCTAAGCCATTATTGAAAGTTGGCGGGAAGGCAATCATTGAATGGATACTGGATAAGATAGCCCAGATTGAAGAGATAGATGAAATTTTTGTGGTCACCAATGATAAGTTTTACCACGATTTTTTGGTCTGGAAAAATGGTCTTGTTTACCCTAAAAAGATAGTTATCATCAATGATGGAACATTCTCCAATGAAGACAGGTTGGGGGCAGTAGGTGATCTTAATTTTGTCCTACAGCAAGAAAATATCGATGATGATCTGCTGGTAATTGCTGGTGATAATCTGTTTGGTTTCTCCTTGCAAGACTTTTTCCAATTTTATAAACAACACAATACTTCCATCGTTGCCTTCAGGGATCTGGGAGATATCGAGAAAGTCCGGGAAAAATTTGGTGTGGGAATCTTAGATAACAGCAAGGTTATTGATTTTGTGGAAAAACCAAGTGAACCAAGAAGCAGTTTAGCCAGCACTGCCTGTTACATCTTCAAGAAAGAAGATCTGCAACTGATCAATCAATTATTAGAAAACGGCGGAGCGGATAATCCTGGTGATCTGGTGAAATTTTTAGTCGCTAATTCTAATGTTAATGGTTTTGTCTTTATTGATCATTGGTTTGATGTCGGCACACCGGAAGCATTAAGAGAGGCGGATGAAGCATATACCGCTTACCGAGGTGATTAAGATGAAAATAAGTGTTTTTGGATCCGGCTATGTTGGTTTAGTTACTGGTGCTTGTTTAGCTAATCTCGGTCATGAGATCTTATGTGTGGATATTGATGAAGAGAAGATTAATCTATTGAAAAAAGGAGATATCCATTTCTATGAGCCGGGGTTGAAACCTCTGGTTGTGAAAAATTTTCAGAAAGGAAGATTGAGGTTTACCACAGATGTGCAAGAGGCAGTAAATTTTTCTGAAGCAATCTTTAATTGTGTAGGAACACCAAGCAGGGAAGACGGTTCAGCAGATCTAAAATATGTTTTTTCTGTTGCAGAGAGTGTAGCGCAATTAGCGAAAGGATATAAATTACTGATTAACAAAAGTACAGTTCCTCCAGGTACAGCAAAAAGGTGTCAGGAAAAAATTAGGCTGATTAATCCAGAATCAGAAGCTGAAGTCGTCTCCAATCCGGAATTTTTAGCAGAAGGAAAGGCGGTACATGATTTCACTCACCCTGACAAGATAGTGGTAGGCGCACAGAGCAGTAAAGCTTATTCAATATTAAGGAAAATCTATACCGGAAGGGTAAGAAGTTATATCCCTTTCTTGGAAACAAATTGGGAAACAGCAGAGATGATTAAGTATGCGAATAATTCTTTTTTAGCGACAAAGATATGTTTTATCAATGAGATAGCTAATATCTGTGATCGAGTTGGGGCAGATGTTAAACTGATATCTCAGGCGATGGGGATGGATTACCGGATCAACCCAAAATTTCTTAATGCCGGAACAGGTTATGGCGGGAGCTGTTTTCCCAAAGATGTCAGGGCTTTAGTCAGTGTAGCTAGTGAAAATGGTTACAAAGCTAACCTGTTACAGGAAGTTAACCATCTTAACGAACGGCAGAAAAAAGTTATAGTCAATAAGTTATTGCAAAGATTCGGTGAAAACTTGAGTGGTAAGACTTTTACTGTCTTAGGTTTGTCTTTCAAGCCTAATACCAGCGATATCAGGGAAGCACCTTCCTTAGTCATCGTGAAAGAGTTGCTGGAAAGAGGAGCCAAGATAAATGCTTATGATCCAATAGCTTCCTCTGAGGCAAGAAAGGAATTAGGAGAAGGAATAAACTACTGCGAAAGTGTCGAGACTTCAGCAGTAGGCAGTTCTGCTATTTTATTGATAACCGAATGGGACGAGTTTAGAAATATCGATTTCCAGAATATCGGTCTGACCATGCAGGAGAAAGTGGTATTTGATGGAAGGAACATCTATGAACCGGAGATGCTGCTGGAGGATGGGTTTGAATATTTTGGGGTAGGTAGGAAATGAATGTCTTAATAACCGGTGGAGCAGGATTTATCGGTTTTCATGTTGCTAAAGCCTTATTGCAAAGGGGTGATACAATCATCTGTGTTGATAATTTCAATGATTATTATGATGTTAAAGTAAAGGAAAGCAGAAATAAAATATTAGAAAGCTACGAAAATTATTATATCTATCGGGGAGATGTTGCTGATTTTATGCTGCTGAAAGCTATCGCTGCCAAACATAAAATCGGAAAAATCTGCCATTTAGCGGCTCAGGCGGGGGTGAGATATTCGCTAAAAGATCCTCACCTTTATGCGCGGACCAACATCACCGGAACGTTGAACATTTTTGAGTTGGCGAAAGAATATGGTATCACCCAAGTTGTCTTCGCTTCCAGTTCTTCGGTTTATGGAAAAAGCGAAAAGTTTCCTTCATCAGAAGAGGATAGTGTCGATACACCGATATCGCTCTATGCGGCTACCAAAAAAAGCATGGAACTGATGGCTCATACCTACAACCATCTCTTCGGAATAAAGATGACCGGTCTAAGATTTTTCAATGTTTACGGCGAATTCATGCGTCCGGACATGATGCCCTGGATATTCACGGAAAACATCTATCAGGGGAAAAGCATCATGCTTAACAATAATGGTGATACCTGGAAAGATTACACTTATATTGGAGATATTGTCAAAGGGGTGTTAGCAGCTTTAGATAATCCACTAGAATACGAAATCATCAATTTAGGCAACAAAAATCCAGTCCATCTGAGAAGATGCGTGGAAATCATTGAAAAAGAATTAGGTAAAAGCGCAATTGTCGAGCATAAACCGTTGCCGCAAGGTGATGTGTTGAGATCCTGTGCTGAAATCAGTAAGGCCAAGGGTTTGCTTAACTGGGAACCAACTACCAGCATGGAAGAAGGATTGCCAAAATTTGTACAATGGTATAAAATTTACAAAAACATAAATTAGATCAGAGAAAACAACCATGAATTTCACTAAAAAAGATTTCAAATTTATCTTGAGGTCGGTCAAAGGGAAGAAACTGTTGGATATTGGTAGTGCCGGACAAGGCAATAGTCAGGATTCCGACTCATGGGTTTTTGGAAAATTAGAACGAGCAGCGAGCTCCACTAAAGGCATAGATATTTTGCCCTGCGACAGGAAAAATGTGATTCAAGCAAGTGCTGAAGATTTCAAACTAAATGAAATTTTTTCTGTCGTTACAATGTTTGATGTTATTGAACATCTTGATAATGTGGGAATCACCTTAAAGAACATAAAAAATCATTTGGAAGATGATGGTTCTTTTATTATCACTACTCCTAATATTATGAGCATCGGTGCGGTTTTGGATGTGATCTGTTTCAGAGGTATTTGCGGAAATCCCACCCATACTTTAGGTTATAATAAGAAAATGTTAAAATTAATCTTAGAGAATAATGGCTTTGAAATAAAGAAAATGAAATATCTTGGGTATCCTTTATTTGGCAATCATAAAGGAATTAGAAAAATATTCTCTGCCTTGAGGATGATTTCAACTTACCCTTTGTTATTGATCTGGAAAGATTTCTCACCCACCTTAATGGTAATCGTGAAACCAAAATAAACGAGAAAATCCTAACATCACTGCATCCCAATCGCAGCAAGCTGTGTGGTACAGGAAATACAAAAAAGATTGTATTTCTGTACTAAAAATCAATAGTTTTTGATTTTGATGTATTAGACCCAGTGAGGAATAAACTTATCATCTCGGAGGGTTTTCAATGAAATTAACCATCCAGTCTGTTAAAGATATTTTATCTGCGAGCATCTTCTTTCTTCTTTCCTGGAAATCAGTTTCCAAATCCAATTTCTGGAGAAGCTCCACAATCTTTGCCTCAGCAGGGGTTTGTTCCTTAAAATTATAAACTAATCCATAATCACGTTCTAATTCATTTGTATAGCCGCGGAATGATGAAGCGATATAGACTGCTGGTACACCTAAAAGGGCAGCTTCAGCGGCTAGCGTAGCGCTTTCTCCGACACACATCTTAGCGAAGGCTAGAAGATCATGCAACCTTTCCGGACTTAGAGAGACCCGATATTTGTCGAACTCGGCGGGAAGTTTTTTTTCTGAAGTTATGATTACTCTTCCATATTTTTCCAGTTTCTGACAAAGTTTTAGAGGTTCAGCAAGACCTTTGACACCAAAATCATGAGAACTGGCAAATGAGACTAGGCGAACAATAAAAAAAGGTTGTTTGATTCTAAGTTCACGTAGAATGCTTTCATCAGGAGTAAATTTGTTTGGATGAAGGTAAGCTAATTCGTGGTAACTCTGGTGAGTAAGATGGTTTTTACCACATTTTTCTTCATAAGAACTGGATGTTACGTAATACGTGGCTAATTTGTAGACGAAGGAATTAACTAGCTTGGCGCTTTCGTTGTTATAAAAGACGATAGTTGGTATATTCAAGAGCTTACCGACAATGCTGATGGAGGGGCCCATACAGCCTATGAGAAGATCAGGTTTAGACTTCCGACAAAGTTGATAGAGCTTCCAAGTTCGTGCAACCAATTCTCCTGCCAGCTGGATCTTGCTTTTTCCCAGAGAACTAAGGACTTGATGTTGAATATCATAATTTTCCAATAATTTGATGCTAACATCTTTCTTTCTGGCCACCACAACTATCTCATGTCCATGAGATTGCAACTCTTTGATCGCGTTCCTAAAAACATGGACATGCGCGGGATGGAGAATATCAATGAGGATTTTCATTTTTCAATAATTTTAGCCCTGCTTTTTAATTATTTCTTTACTGCTGTCATGATTGAAGCATTTTTTTCACTTTTTCCAGACTAAATTCTTTAGAATAGATCAACATCACAATGCCGGAATTAAGATAAGATATCGCTAAAAATACTAACAATATACTAGTGGTTACCGATGGTTGGGTTCCTGCTAGATATAACAGATAGACTACTATTGATTCCCTGACACCTGCTCCAGATAATGAGATAGGAAGAAACGAGGAAAGAGAACCGATAGATTGGATGGAAGTTATAGTTAATAAGTTAAGATTGTAGCCAAATGAATTTATTAAAATCATAATGATGAAAGAAGTAGAAATTATCCACAATGATAGTGAAACAAAATTGAAGAGCAAGGCTTTCTTGTCATGCTGAAGATAATAGCGGAAATTAGTATAGAAGCCGCTAAAGAGGGAGGCATATTTCCTGAGGATATATTTCCTGATAAATCTTCTGCTGACTGGTGAGGAAATCAGCAAAAAAACAATTACCATCAAAACAAAGAAATAAAATAAGTATTCGATAAATTTGTTTTTTCCAAAATAAATAAACAAGCCATAGCTGGCGAAAATCATTAGTACACAGAGAGAAATAATCTTGTTGATGGACTGAGCAGCCAATGATTTTCCCATGGGGATATTTTTGTTTTTCAATAATGGGACCAGCGTGAAGTCACCAAATTGTCCGGGAAAGAAAAGACTGAATGATCGTGAAATCATCTTGAATTTATAGACTTCTCTGAACTTTATTTTTTCTGATCTTAAAAAATAATATATTCCCAGGGAGCTTAACAAGATGACTAAATAGAAAGGGATCAAGAATAGGATATAATAAGCCGGTCTGATTTCTCTTAGAACATTGATGATCTCATAAAAATTTACTTTTCTGATGAGAAAGAAAATAATCAAAACACTAATGCCCGCTCTAATTAAGACATTTTTTTTCATCTTTTGATCATATCTGCTAAAAAGCCGAAAAGGATAATCTGGATGCCCACCATCATCAACAGCGCGCTAAGGATAACTCGAGGGATACCACCTACACTTCCGGTAAATAAGACTTCCAGGAGGATGAAAATGCCTAACAATAGGCCTAAGGTGAAAAGGCTGCCACCAGCATAGCCAAAAAATTTCAAGGGGTTATAATCACGATAGATGCGAAAAATGTTAATCCAGGCTTTCACGGCATATTGTAAAGGACTTTTGAATAAGCGTGATTCCCTGGTCTTGCGGGAGACGATAGGGATTTCGGTTATTTTGAAACCTTGTTTAGCTGCCTTGATGATCTGTTCTTGGGTATAAGTGAAGGTGTTAATGAATTTAATTTCTCTGGCAATATCAGCTGTAAAAGCACGATACCCGGTTGTTGAATCAGTTATATTCTTGCCGATTAAAGAAGAGATTACTTGGGCAAAAGCTTTGTTGCCTAATTTTTTTAAAAAAGGCATACGCCGAGCGAATTTCTTGAATCGGCTACCCAATACTAGGTCGTAGCCTTCCTTGACTTTTTCAATCATCTCATGTATATGTTTAGGGTGATATTGCCCATCAGCATCGGTGTGAACGATGATGTCTGCTTTTAACTTCAAGCATTCCTCCATTTCTCTTTGGAAGGTTTCAGCCAAGCCACGATTAGTACGGTTAGAGAAAACTATCGCTCCTGCTTTTCGGGCAACCTCTGCTGTTTTGTCAGTTGAACCATCGTCAAGAACAAGTATTTTATATTGTTGCTTGCTGTAATCAAGTGAGAGTAAGGTTTCATCAATTTCGCTAATCACTTTAGGCAAAGTTTTTTCTTCATTATAAGCAGGAATGGTGATTATTATTTTCATGGTCTTATCTGCTGTTAAAGGCTATATAAAAATTATGGAAATCTAAATTGGCTGAATTACCATAATTACCAGTTGGAGAACACTGAATCATTAAATTTTTAAATGACTTTTCTCGGTTTTAGAATATAACTTTGAGTTAAAGGAGATGAATATGATCAAGGGAGTTATTGTCAAGAAACTAGACCAGTATGATGATTATCGGGGCAACCTAAAAGAGATTTATCGTGCTGATGAGGATCCAATAAGTCCCGCAATGTCTTATGTTTCTCACACTAATTATGGTATCGTTAGAGGTCCGCATGAACATATAGCCCAAAGTGATTTCTTCATTTTCTGTGGCTATGGCGATTTTGAACTTCATCTATGGGATAATCGTAGGGATTCTGAGACATATGGTAAGCATTGGCAGATGGTGGCGGGGGAAAGCAACAAGGTTAGTGTAATCGTGCCACCAGGAGTAGTGCATGGTTATAAGTCCATCAGTAAACAAGGAAGTTTTTCCATCAATTTTCCGGATAAACTTTATAGAGGTGAAGGGAAAAAAGAAGAGATTGATGAAATAAGGCATGAAAATAATGAAGATTCCTTGTTCAAGATTCCCTTAGGTGATAACGATTCTGATAAGAAAAAAATATTTGTTACAGGTGGCAGCGGTTTTATCGGTTCAAATTTTATTAAGCATATGCTGGAAAAATATCCTCATTACGAAATTACCAATTATGACGCTTTAACTTACGCGGGCAGTAATGAAAATCTAAAGGAAGTTGAGCAGAATCCTCGTTATAAGTTTTTTAAAGGCAACATCACCAACCAGGAATTTGTGGAACAAGTGATGAGGGGACATGATTGGGTAGTAAACTTCGCGGCAGAAACGCATGTTGATAATTCCATCAAGGAATCGTTTGTGTTCACTAAGACTAATGCCTTAGGCACCCATACTTTATTAGAAGCAGCAAGAACATTAGGGATAAAAAAATTTCTCCATATCAGTACGGATGAAGTTTATGGTAGTATCAAAGAAGGTTCATTCCATGAAGAAAGCCCCTTTAGGCCTAACAGCCCTTATTCTTCCTCGAAGGCAGCAGCAGATCTATTAGCAAGATCATATTGGGTAACTCACAAACTGCCAGTCATCATTACCAGAAGCAGCAATAATTATGGACCTAAACAACATCCAGAAAAATTTATCCCCTTGTTTATAACCAATTTGCTGGATAACAAAAAAGTTCCGCTCTATGGTGATGGGACAAATGTAAGGGATTGGATCCATGTCTTAGACAATTGCAAAGCTCTTGATTTTGTGCTGCATAAGGGTGAACCAGGGCAAGCTTATAACATCGGCGGGGAAAGTGAATTATCTAATTTGGAGATGACAAAGATGCTGCTTGCACAAACCGGAAAAGATGAAAGCTACATCTCCCGTGTTGAAGATAGGAAAGGACACGATTTTAGATATTCCTTAAACTGCGAGAAATTAAAACAGTTGGGCTGGAAACAAGAAACTGATTTCTCTCAAGGATTGAAGAGTACTATTGATTGGTATAAAAATAATGAAAAGTGGTGGAGGCAATTAAAATGAAAGGAGTAATTTTAGCGGGAGGTACAGGATCAAGATTAGCGCCATTGACCAAGGTAACGAACAAACACCTCTTACCGGTCTACAATAAACCAATGATTTATTATCCGATCGAAACTTTGAAAAAAGCTGGTATTACTGAGATTTTAATCGTCAGTGGTGGGGAACATATTGGTGATTTCATGAAACTCCTTGGTTCAGGACAGGATTTCGGTTGCGATTTCACTTATCGTGTACAGGATGGAGCGGGAGGAATTCCAGTGGCGTTAGGTTTAGCCAAACAATTTGTCGGCAAGGAAAAATTTGTGGCAATACTAGGTGATAACGTGATGGAAAATGATATCAGCGAGGCAGTTAATTCTTTTCAGAAAAGCAATTATGGAGCGATGATCTTTCTAAGGGAAGTTGATGATCCAAAAAGATTTGGCATAGCAGAAATTTTTGGTGATAAAGTTGTTAAAGCTTACGAGAAACCAGATAACCCGGTAACTAATTTAGCAATCTTAGGGGTTTACATGTTTGATCATAAGTCCTTTGAAGTTATACCAAACTTAAGACCTTCCCGAAGAGAAGAATTAGAAATAACAGATGTCATTAATTATTATATCGAAAGAAACGAATTGACCTTTAGCATGCTCAACGGATTCTGGGTCGATGCCGGGAAATTCGATTCTTTGCATAAAGCTAACTTATTTATCGCTTCCAAGCATGAAAATAAAGAGGTGCAATAAATGATTCCTGTGTTCAAACCATCAGTTACTAATGAAGAGATAGAAGCAGTTACCGAAACCTTAAAATCTGGGTGGTGGGGAGCAGGGCCGAGATCGACAAAATTTTCAGAAGAGTTTGCTGATTATAGCGGTGCTAAACATGCTATAACGCTGAGCAGTTGCACTGCGGCTTTACATCTGGCTGGAAAATTGCTAGATCTACCTGCCGGCAGTGAAGTTATCACTACCCCCATAACGTTTATCTCCACTCCTTACTTTGCCAGCTACAACAATCTTAAAGTAATATTTGCCGATGTGGAAGAAGATACCTTGAACATCGATCCGGATGATATCAAGAGGAAGATTACACCAAACACCAGAGCCATAGTATTGGTTCATTTTGGTGGTCATGCTTGTGACATGGATAAGATCATGGAAATCGCTAAAGAACATAATCTTTATGTCATCGAAGATTGTGCGCATGCTGCTGGCACGACATACAAGGGAAAAAGAGTAGGTATTATTGGCGATATGGGCTGCTTCTCTTTCCAGGCCGTGAAAAATCTGGCAACTGGTGATGGAGGTATGTTAATTACCAACAATGATGAGTGGGCGAAAAGAGCAGAAGTGTTGCGTTGGGTAGGGATCAACAAGGATACCGCTTCGCGAACAAATAAGGACCAATACACTTGGGAGTATGGGATAACTGAAGTAGGATACAAGTATCAATTATGCGACATTCTGGCAGCGATCGGTTCTGTGCAGCTAAGAAGACTGGAAACGATGAATAAGAGGAGAAGAGAAATAACTGAAAGATACAATGAAGCTTTCAAGGATGTTTCTTGGATAACTACGCCGGTACAGAAAGATTATACCAGTTCAGCTAACCACAATTATGTGATGAAAGTTGACAAGGATAGGAATAGATTGATGGTCTATCTGCGGGAAAAAGGTATCGCCACGGGTGTGCATTATTTGCCGGCTTACAAGCATCAAGTGTTTGCGGGAACAGAAGCTGATTGTCCGGTAGCAGAAAAAGTATGGACTAAACTGATCTCTTTGCCGATATTCCCGGATATGACCGAAGAAGAGTTGGAACTGGTTATTTGCGAAGTTAAGAATTTTTCTTAGTTCTTAGCTATAGGTTTATATTTTTTTTATCACTCAAATTTTTTAACCTTGACTAATCCGAGTTGTTGCAGCTTGTATTGAAAAATTTGCCAGAATAATTTAAGACCATACTTTACTGATCTGTTGAAGCTGATAGAAGAAGATTCAGTCTCGTAGCGGGAAGGAATAGGAATCTCGGACATGCGAAATTTTCTCTTGGCACACTGGATTATAGCCTCTTCATCAAAACAAAAACCATCATCATTGAGTTTGTAAGGGATGGATTCAAGGACTTTTTTACTATAAGCGATATAACCGGTAGCAGCATCAGTTAGCTTTGTCCCCAACATTAAGTTGAAATATCCGGTAAGAAGGCTGTTGCCAAGAATTTTCCACTTGGGCATACCACCTTTTTTAGCTAAATTGCGATCGACCATCCTGGAACCATAAACAATGTCAGCGCGGTCTTCAAGAATGGGTTTTGTGATACTTGGAATCAAAGTGGGATCATACTGAAAATCAGGATGAAGCATGACAATAATATCTCCACCTCTCTTCAGGGCATGGTCATAGCAGGTCTTCTGATTAGCGCCATAACCTTTGTTTTTTTCGTGGACGATAGTTTTAATGCCTAAACTTTGCGCGATTTCCACGGTCTTATCCTGGCTAGCGTCATCAACAAGAATAATTTCGTCATAGCTACCTTCAGGAATGGCACGAAAAGTTTTCTCAACGGTCTTTTCGGCATAATAAGCTGGCATGACAATAATGACTTTTTTATCTCTATCCATAGTTTTCTGAGCCTAAACTGACTATATAAATTTTATTAATCTAATAAGTTGACTGAAGTTAGGTGTAATAGTTGTTTTTTAGTTTATTTTTTAGTTTATTTTTTAGTTTATTTTTTAGTTTATTTTTTAGTTTATTTTTTTAGGAGATGTTTATCTCAGTTGGATAAAAGTTATAAAGAAAAATTTGAAGTTGCAGAAATA
>Ga0210057_1000357_pt1 | contig 76325 bp, 70 predicted proteins | sample CryGeyCG2114_010_2_FD_183968 | JGI IMG/M metagenome (GOLD analysis project Ga0210057, IMG submission 183968) | Groundwater microbial communities from aquifer - Crystal Geyser CG10_big_fil_rev_8/21/14_0.10 (SPAdes) (version 2) | ecosystem: Environmental > Aquatic > Deep subsurface > Groundwater ... | reverse complement strand
ATGAAGCGAAAAGTAGTAAAGCAAGGACAAAGCACACTGATGGTTTCTCTACCCAGTAAATGGGTAAAAAAACAAGGTGTCAAGCAAGGAGATGAGATAGAGTTAAATGAAGATGGACCTCAAATAACCCTATCCAGAAAAGAAATTAAAATAAATGAGAAGAAAATAGAATTAGATATTTCTAAATTTAATAAATTTATGTTGTCCAGATATTTAGAAGTACTATATATAACAAATTATCAAAAAATAACTTTAATTTATACCAAGGATAAAATTTACAATCAAAAAATTCACAAAGAGGAAGGTATAAGGGAAGTGATTAATAAGCTAAGCAATAGGTTTATTGGTATGGAAATTGTTTCCCAGACAAATAATATGACCGAATTAAGATGTTTTATTATAGGTGATTCGAAAGATACAAATCAAATAGAAAAAAGAGTTTTTTTTCTTATTAAAGAAGCTTTTGATGAATGTCTGGCAAGTTTAGAATCAAAAGAAAAATATAAAGAGTTTTACAAAACAGTTTATGATACTCATGACAACATTACAAAGTTCTTGATTTATTATTTGAGGATACTGGATCAATCTGAAAGTAGTGAGCTAGAAAAAAAGATGTATTTTTCTCTTTATTGGTTAGTTGATAGTTACATTGATAAATTTAGGCATGTAAATGAAATGATTTTAACACTTGGTTATTCAAAGGTTGTCAAAGAAATATTGAAAGAGTTTTTTGAATTGCTTGAAGATTTCTTTAAGTCCTTACATAAGGGTGAGTTCACCCTAGAGATTATTAACAAGAGGTATAGGTTAGTTGAAAAATATCAAAGCAAAAAATTAACACTGAATGAGTTTAGGGTAGTCAGCGAATTAGAAAGTTTTCTATTGGGTATGAATGATTTTGCAAGAGCAATAATCGCCCAGAAATTAACAAAAATTTCTTAAAATTTGATTTATGATATTTGGATATGATTAATACTTACTTAAGTTGCTTTTTGTAATCTTTCCATAAACATTTCAATCCTTTCTATTGGAGGTTGTCGGTATAAACCATCGTTTAATAGGTCAGCAATTATTTTCCCTAACTCTCCTTGAACTTTCTCCCTAACTATTTTAAAATAATGTTCTTTTTCAATCTTTGAACTATAAATATTAGCTCTATTTATTCTAATCCTCTCTTTTACTTTAGAACAACAGGTGAAACCTTCATCTTTGAATAGGTTTCTTCCAACTGCCATTCGATACATTAACTGACCCAATGAAACTAAATCATTGTTTCCACCATAAGCACGATTACCATTATAAACCTCTTCTGGATCTTTTGTGGCGTATCCTAAATCAATGATTACTGCTCTGTTTTTCTCTTCTTCAATTAAAACATTTCCTCCATGTAAATCTCTGTGGTATATCCCTGCTTGTCTTAGTTCACGAATGCCGTTAAGGATATCTTTGGAATAAGATATTGTTCTATCTCTGTTTAAATGTTCTTTTGATAATATCTTCTCAAGAGAATCACCTGAAATAAACTCCAATTCAACTGCTATCCTATCATAAACTTGTTTTACTTTCAATATGTTCCTTGGAGTGCCTTCGTTGGCTTCCTCCACTTTTTTTAATAAATTATACTCTCTTTCAGCATCTAACGAGAATTTCCAAGCACTATTTCTAAACAAAAGAACTACAGAAGTTGTTCCAGTTCCTATTAATTTGAAGTTAACAGCAAATTCGCTAAATTCTTCACATGCTGAGATCCTATTAAAAAGGGAGATCATCCTCGGTCCATTTTTACCTTCAAAATAATCCTGGTTTAAACCTATGCCCATTGCAGTCGCTTTAGCTGTATTGGACAATTTGTGAGATAATTTTGGTCCAGAGTTATATCTTATAACTCCTTTTTCATCAATGTATCTTATACTCTCAATTAATAAACCTAGAATTGATGGGGGTATAGTGGAATAATCATCTATGCCTAATCTTTTTGGAGTAGTTGTTTCTAAAATATTTTTTAGTGGGGATATCCTTTGAATAATATTTAATCTTTCAAATGGGTCGAGTAAATTATAATATGAAATCAAAGGAAGTTTTGGTTGAAGGATTTCATCCAAATCGAAATCTCTATCGTTAAATATTGTTACCATTAGCTATCCAAAATTTAGTCCATTTTATAAATCCTAAGGGAATTTGTTACTAACTAATCACACTAATTATCCGCCAAACTAATTTAACCTAAACGATAATCCGCTAAGATGCAATACTATTGAAATCACTACCATCTCCTTTGTCAAGGAAAATTGGGTAGTTCTGCTGTCTAAGAAGATCGCGGGTTAAATAACAAAGTTAGAAATAGGAACTAAAAAATTACAAGATTTGTCCTGTACCCCTAGAACTTTGATTCCTTTGTTGTTGTAATTCTCTTACCTGGTTTTGGAAAGCTTGCTCTCTTAATTGATTCATATAATTTTGTTGTGCGTTTTGCTGTTGCAACATTCTCCATTTGGGAATTACTTCATAATCGTTAGGGTTAATCCCTTCTTCTTCTAAATCTATCGGAAACTCAACTTCTCCAGTATGAAGGTAATATTGGTCTCCACCTGAAACAAGGACTGCTTGCTCATTATCGAGCAAATCTTTAGGGGTTATTGTTTCATAATTCAAGTCGTTTTCTGGGAGATATACTCTAGTGCCATTTTTAGCGATAACATAATCATCATCCTCGGATCTAAACACATTTATTCTGTTACCAAGTTCTGATTCTAGTTGTGATAGGTCATCTCTTGGCATTCTAATCTTGCTTGGTTCACCAGTTCCGTATTTAATCCCTGCTAGGTCATTAATTTCATCATCAGTTTTCTTGTTAGCAGTAAATTCAGTATTTTCATAAATCCCCGTATTGGTAAATTGTTTCTCGGTTAACAATCCTTGTTTCCATCCACCATACCACAGATTTAACAATGGCATCCTATCCATTTCACTAACTTCTTTTTTTCTTTTGACGGATAATGGTTTGTAAACTTTATCGACAATATCTGCTAGTTGTGCTACTTCTAATTCTTTTGCCATTAATGGTATGCAACGGTTCCAAATTTTGTTTTGAGCGATATTGGCTAAGTTTGTTTCTTCACTCAGCCCAATATTGTAGGGGATTTCACTAACTTTCTTGCCATTAATACTGATTGCGCTTCTAATACTCGGTGCATTATCAGAACCACCATCTATTGCGAAACCATAATAAATCTCCATCAAGATGTTTTTCTGGAAATGTCCGAAGTCATCATAAGTGCTGAAATCAATTCCTAACTCCTTGCCGATTATCACCAACAATTCTTCTATGACAATGTTTTGCGCTTCTCTCTCTTCTTTAGAGCTGAGTTTATGTTCATTATCTTTCAAATTCAAATACTCGTTTTGCATTTTATTTATTGCTGATTTTAGGTCTTTAGCAGATTTATCCAACTCTTGATTCAATGCTTGAAAATTACCCCTTAATGTTTTATCTGCTTCTTCTGTGCTTAATCCTTTAATGCTTAATCCTTTAATGCTTGGTAACACTTTCCCTTTCTTGAATCCTTGATCTAAGGCGTATTTCTCGGCGAAATATTCTATCACTGGTTCAACTGCGACAATCTTTTTTATATGGTCAGTATTAACTTTCCTTGCTTGATGGTTGATGGAATGATCTGCATAATGCATTACTTTTTGTTTGTCTCCTGAATTGAAAACACGATATTCTTCTACTTTTACGATTTGTTTAGTATTTTCATCGGTGTGAGAGATACAAAATGTGCCAAATGCTCCATCGTTATGCTCAAAAGCGATAACCCCTGGAGAAAATAATGGTACGTAAATATCCTTTCCTTTCTTTGTTTTGATTGTTTCCCAAGTCCATTTAAACCCATGATGGTGATGTCCATAAATAATCACCTTTGGGAGCTCTAAACCTAATTCATGCATCTGCAATAACAATTCATCTCCCTGTTTATTATACTGGTCAACATGTTGTCCGGATATTGAGACTATTGGCACATGGCTTACAATCTGATCTAAGCTTTGGTTATCGGGATTTAATAATGTCTTGCGTACTGAATTGATATGTGCGATTCCCTTTTCAAAATAGTCACTAGCAAAGCCTTCCATCAAGCCCGTTCCGCCTGCCGGAGGATCTCCTCCGCCAGAAAAATAACCTGTCCTGATCCCTTCTTCTTCCTTAACAACTCCATCGAGAACGTGATCTGCGAATATCCTGCTTACTTCTTCTTCCAAATCCCAGTTACCTTGTACTAATAACAAATCGTGGTCAGTGGCAGCAAATTTTTCATATTTCATCACTGCAATATCTCTTGCAATCCTTGAATAATCTCCAAGGGCATATTCTAGTTGCTCATCAGAGTAAATACCTTTTTTGATAGCTTCCCGCTGTGGATTTTTGCCTTGCTTCAATAGCTGCTTTAATTGTAATCTCTTCAACAGATGGTTTTTTGTTCCTTGCGAGGAAAACTCAAATAATAAGTCCCCCAGCGATCGTTTGAGTCCTACTCCTTGGGAATTAGCTACCACTATAGCCTTAGAGAATCCTTGGAGATTATCATGGGCGTCTCCTATCCATAATTGCCTAACCAGACTCATTTTTAGCTCAAAAAGCCAGAATTACTTATAAATCTTACGATAGCATTAACTCTTCAGTGGTGACTACTGTCCTTTTTAGCTTTTGTCTTCTTACGTAATTTAGTTGGTAAGTCTTCTTCGCTGAATCTTCCTCTAACGCCTTTGTAAAGCATAATCTGCGCTAGCTGATCTGGGGTTACGGCAGTCTTGTCAAAAGAAGGCATGCTCTCAAGATCAAGATACTTGATCAAATGTTCTATGTTTTCTGGCCTAGCATAATCATTGGCCATCCTTCTATAATGTGATTGAGTAAAATCACTTTCTGCACTTCCCATCTGTTGCTCTAAAACATCTCTTGTTTTTTCTTTATGGGTATCTACAATATCTCCTATTTGCTCTTTTGTAACTCCAAAATGTTTACCGAACAACTCGTCAATTATCCCTTTGTCGACACCTTTTATGTCCTTCATGTTATAAGTCTTAGAAAGATTTCTCTCTAAAGAATCAATTAGTTCTTTTTTATACTTATCTTCATTACCTTCTATCTTATAATCAACATTTTTGTGCGCTTTAATCATAAGCTCAGTTCTGTTATCACGCATCCTTTGTAAATAAGTCCTTAAATATTCAAACTCCTGATCTAGATGGTGCTTAAAAGCTCCATATTTGTCCTCTTTTTTTTCTGACATAAGCCAATTATAATCATAGATTATATATAAATATTTCTCCTTGTGAAGAGGGACATTTCTTTCATTCCTGCACCCTTCTTTTATAATCACCTACTCAGTTTCCCGAAATATTTCCGAAACTCTTCGTACCTTTAGGCTTATCTTTTTTCTATAACTGGAAAACTTCCGATAATTTCTCAGAAATTGATATTTAAGGCTCTTCTTAAAAATCATTTGGTTGAGTTAATTGGAGAAGAAGAAATGAATAACCGTGTTATGTTAGTTGGTTGCGGACCACATGCTACAAGAATATATTTGCCCACCATCGATATTTACAGGGAAGAATTCAATATTGATCTTGCAGCGGTAGTGGATATAGAATCAAAAAAACAAAAAGTTACTTCAGTAATCGCTAACAAACATCCTTCTGCAGATTTACATTTCGTCACTGAGAATTCAGATGGTATTTTTCAATTGTCTCCTAGTGATAAAGATAAATTAGAAAGGATTGTAGAAGAAAGGGAGATCAATTCTATGATTTTATCTACCGATCCTCTAGCACACAAAGCATATATTGAATTCGCTTTAGAAAAAGGAATCCACATTTTGATGGATAAACCAATAACTACACAACCAGATGCTAGTACCAATATCACCAATGCTAAAGGTATAATGGAAGATTATTATGGTTTAATTAAAAAATTTCGCGAAGCAGAAATTGATCATCCTGATTTAATCGTTAGCTGTTTATCTCAGCGTAGGTACCATCCTGCGATAAACCGTGTAAAAGAAGAATTAGAACGGGTTTATGACTTAACTGGCTGCCCTCCAACAAGCATAGTTTGCCAACATTCGGATGGTCAGTGGCGTATGCCTAACGAAATAATTGACATCCCTTATCATGGCTATGACAAGGGTATCGGTAAGGGTTCACATAGTGGATATCATTTTTTTGACATCATGAATTGGTATGCTGAAGTTGCTAAGGGCAAGCAAGCCGATAAAATAGAGTGCTTCGCCAATTTTGTGAGACCTGCTGATTGGATAAATCAATTTACCTTAAGAGATTATGAAAAATTATTTGGTAAACAACAAGCTAAAGATATGATCCCTTTTTCACAAGATGAATTCGAAACTATCACCCACGAATTTGGTGAGATCGATGCGCATATCAACTTTACTTATAAAAAAGACAATAAGACTATAACCAATATCCAAATGAGCTTATTGCATGGCGGGTTTAGTAAAAGAAGCTGGTCTCAGCCAAAACAGGATTTATACAAAGGTAATGGTCGGATTAGACACGAAACCCATATAATTCATCAGGGTCCTTTTCAGGCTCTTTATTATGTCTCCTATCAAAGTGATGAAATTTCTAACCGAAACTTAAAAGACCGTACTGATGTTGGAGGTGAATTACACTCGGACGTCTATATTTTTAGAAATAGTAAAGCTCTTCGTACGGATTTACCACCTTTAGAAATAATTCCTTTTGGCAAATCTACTGAGGATGGGCTACATGGTTATAGTCGTGGTCACCAAGAGAATGCAAGGGTGGAATGTTTTGTCGAATTTATGCGAGCAATCGAAGGTAATATCCCTAAAGGAGCTTTGAAAAGTTCACTGGAGAAACACGAAGGATCTGTAAAACTAATGGCACTAAGCTATTTGTCTGCGGCCAAGGAATTTAATGGTGAAGGGCCATTTTCATATTACAGTAATGGTGAATTAAAATGACTATAATCAGTTTTGATGGTTTAAATCGTAGTGGTAAAGGCACGCAGATTTTTTTGCTGAATCAAAAGTTAAACAAGGATTATCCAATTGAAATTATCCGCGGTGATGGAAGTAGAGAAGGGATTGGTAATCCTAAATATTACGATCCTCCAAGTGAATGGTGGGTAGATTGGCAAAGAAACAAAGAAAAATCAATCGGCGACTGGAATCAAGCTTATCTTAAGCTAAAATATGAAAATTTGAATAGAATTAGTGAACTACCTCCTGAAACTATTTTTCTAATGGATAGATGTTACATTTCTAGATGGTTTACGGTTAGGCAATCGCATCCCGATACAATTTTGTCTGAGGTGTATAGTAAAGCTGAAATAATCCCTCATTTATACATAATTTTAAATCCTAGTAAAAAAACATTACTGGAAAGATGCGATCTTGATGATTCTGAAAAAAGAACCTTCCGAAAAGGAGTAATCGAGAATCATTATCCTCTTTGGGGTGATGTAATCAGAGATGCAAAAAAATATCTTGGTGATGAGATGGATATTTTGCCGAGTGAAGATTTATTTAAAACAGAAAGGGAAATTGAAAATATAGTGAGTCATTTAATCCATGAAAAAAAATAATTATCGAGAGACTGCTGTTGCAGTTATCATCAACAGTAAAAAAGAGGTATTGTTAGCATTGAACCCACGTATTAATTCAATTGATAAAAAATATGTTGACTTTAATACCTATAAATTTCCACAAGGTGGAATCGAAAAAGGTGAGACGAAGTTAGACGCTATCATTAGAGAGATGAAAGAAGAATTAGGTATCACTTTAAACAAGGATTATCAAATCTTACAAAGCTTCCCTGAATCAATCAGTTATTGGTTTAAGAACGAAGAAAAACCTGACTTTGAAATTAAATTATTCCCTTTCCTTTTAGTTTTGCTTGATGATACATACAAATTTAATTGTGATCCTGAGGAGGTATCAGAAATTAAGTGGATTGATCCAAATAAGGTTAAAAATTTAAACTTAGGTATAAGGAAGGAGGCTTATCTAAAAATATTAAGTCTTTTTAATTTAACATCAAATAAATACCATTTGTAAAATGTTCGAATACCTCTTTATCTGCAGATCCAACATCGGTCGAAGTCAGATGGCAGAAGGTTTTTTCAACCATCTTACACAGGGAAATAACTCGACCAGCGCCGCTGGTGTAGAAGATGTTTCAGATAAATACAACCATAAACCGCATCCTTTGATAACTGAGGTGATGAAAGAGAAAGGCATCGACATATCTTCTCAGGGAGTTAAATTTGTTGACTGTGATTTGATTAAAAATTCCCTAAAAATAATCCTTCTTTTTGATAAAGCAGAATGCTCCAAAAATCTTCTACAATTAATTGAGAAAAGCAATTTTTCTTTTATTTCTCTTGCCGATCCAGCGATGTTTCTAAGTTTGCCGACAGATGATATTTTAGTTGAGTTCCGCAGATCACGTGACGAAGTGGAAAAGTTGGTTAAAGACATTATTCAATCTTCTCACAGCAACTTTTTTAAATGAACAAATAAAACATTGATCATGTCGCTTAGCGAAAAAGAACGCCGGATTTTATATTCCATTAAAGTTGCTTCTGAAAACGATCCTGCCAAACCAGAATTTCCCCCCGACAAGCCTTCTTTTCCTGCTACTACTACTGTAAAGATTAATGTTCCAGGGTTTAAGGATGTTTGGTTGAAAGACGAAAGTAAAAATCCTACGGGCACACATAAAGACCGCATGGCTTGGGAGATCATAGTAACCTACAAGGATTTCTTGACCGCCAAAAGAAACGGCCAAGTAACAGGAAAACTTCCGCAATTTTCTATCATCACTTCCGGTTCAGCCGGTATAGCTATCCAGACCATGCTCAACAACTACAACCTTCCTCCTTTGAAATGCTTGGTCGATCTGAATTTGAGGGAAGATATTGTCAATAGGTTAGAAGAATTAGGTTGTGAAATTTATACTGTTGATCTCTCCCGTAAACCTTTGGATTGGAAAGATATCCTCGAATTGACACAGAATCTCGAAGGTATCGATATCACCTCCAGCCAGAGTTTAGGTCCAGGAACGAGATTCTATGATTGGTTAAGTTATGAGATCATCAACCAATCTCCTGATTATTGTTTTATCCCTTTCGGCAGCGGTGGGTTATATAACAACATCCTCAACATCAGTCAGCATGAACTTTCTACCACTGATCATGACCCGCGCTTCTCTGGAGATGTCAAGATCTTGCGAAATTGTAATTTCATCGGTGCTTCCGTCAACAATCCCCGTAGTGAAGCTGATAAATTATTTGCTCATCACCGTCCTTTCACCCATTTTGATGAACAGTGGTTGAGATGTTATAAGTTATCTGGCTTCTGTGGCAATGGATCAAACGTTTACTTATTAAGGGAGAAATGCCTTAAGGAAGCGATAAAACTGGCTCAGGAGCAGGGAATTACCTGTGAACCATCCGGCATCGCCGGTTTAGGCATGCTCCTACAGATGAAAGAAAAAATCCCTCGGGACAAGAAAATTATTATTGTCAATACCGGTAAGGTAAGACTAAGTTAAAGCTTCATAAGCCATGTTCTTTAGGTAGATACTTATCAACGTAACTGAATTTATCGCTTTGATCAATATTGGGTCTTCTAAATGCGGAAACAATCTATCAATTTTAGAAGTCTGCTGATATGCTTCCTGTAGATATTCTTTTATCTTATTGTTGTCCCAGTTTTGTATCGCTACCACCAATGATTGGTAATTCTTGAACGAACTTTGGAACAACTGCTTGAACTCCTTCATCTGTTCTGCTTCTAAGTCTACCATAATCAAGGATTTTCCTAACATCTGCAAACTTTTGGAAATATTCATCAGATGTTGCAGATACAATTTTTGTTTGGCAGATTGCAGAGGGGTGGTTTTTATTTCTCGCATAAGACTTGGTTGTTCCAGCAGTTGACAGATAACCTTCCTTGCCAGATTAAAGATTCGCATATTTTGTTTATGCAGCTTCTGCAATTCAACAAAATCATGGTCGCTGAACCCTTTGAAGAAGAATGTTTCGAGTAGTCGGAATATTGACCTGTTGATGATGTTCATCTTGTTGATCAGGTTCTTTGGCGATGTTTCCTTATCCAAAGAGAAAAAATTCTTCGCCACGATAACATCAGTGCTCTGTTCGATGATGTCTAAACCGATAAAGAAGGAAACCATTTTCAGGATCTCATCAGTTTTTTTAACAATCTCTTTACCTTCAAATATGACCTTATCAGGATCATTGACGTAAGCGGCCAGCAGTTCCAGATGGATTATCTCTGCGTCTTTGTTGTCGATCTTTATAGTAGAGATCATCCTCTCTCTTTTCTTCTGGTTACCCACAGATAGTATCAGGTCTCCTTGTTCGGTTTCCTGGATATTCACTTGTTTGCTTTGCTCTAGGGAATTGTTTCTGACCCAGTTTATCGGCAGGGATAAGATATAACTGGAATTTCCTGACTTGACCAATTTTCTTGTTTCCATGATTTTCTTAGAACACCACCACTCAAAAAATACATATTTTACATACTGATATAAAAAGATATCGGTTAAATATATCAAAGAGATTATACTTCAAAAATTACGTGTGGGAGTAAGTGATAAATAAAAAAAATTTAATATTACTCAACCATCTGCGGGAAGACTCACGCATAGCTCTTTCCGTCATCAGCAGAAGCACCAATATCCCTACTTCCACACTTTATGATCTCTTGCGCGAATTACGTTCTGGATTGATTGTTAAAAGTACTGTTCTTCTTGATTATGCCAAGCTAGGTTTGCACACGAGAACGCAGGTTGTCCTAAGGGTAGAAAGTGGGGATAAAGAACGGTTAATCAAACATCTCTTCTTTCATTCTCAGGTGAATAATGTCTACAAAACTACTGGCAGCTGGGATCTTATCATTGAAACGGTGCACAAGAACAATAAGGAATTTGCCAGCTTCCTTGAAGATCTTTCTAGGAAATATAAGGTTACTGATAAACAAGTTTTATTTTTGGTGGAAGAAGTCAAAAAAGAAGGGTTTACTCTTAACTCCAACTTACTGCCACAAAAACATTGACCAAAACGTCTCAGCACCAAAAGAAATAAATATAAACTAACAAAATATAGGTTAGGATACCTAATTTAAATTTCACAGGGGGCAACAAATGGCGAAAAAGAAAGCGATTAAGAAAATTAGCACAGCGAAAGATGATTCATCTTCACCAGATAAACAAAACCTTCCTAAACTTCCACCGGAAGTGGAAAAGAAGTTAAAATCATTAAAAACCAAGTTAGACAAATTTAAAGACCAGGTTCTTGACAAGTTTGGTGATTATATCGTTGGTATAACCCTTCTCCCTCCAGAAAAATCTAAAGAAGCTGAAAAAACTGAAAAAACAGAAGAAAAGAAGAAAGAAGAGAAGAAAGAAGATAAAAAGGAAAACGAGAAGATCAACCTCTTAGTTGTGGTTGATGATACGACTTCCAAGAAGATGTCAAAAGATGAGCTTCATCAGAAATTTTCCACCATCATCAAGAAGATCGCTGAGGATATTGATAAGAATCTTAACACACAATCCGTCCTGCTTACTGATATCTGGCAAAGCTGTTATGACGCCAAGTATGACCTTAACAAATTAATCTCGCTGGGCGCTCCTATCTACGATTCGGGGATGTTAGCGGCTATCAAGATTGCTGAGATCCATAAGACGATGGTCATCAAGAAGTTTGAGAAATACATCCTCTCTTATGTTTTAGCCGGTTCTTTGACGCAAGGCCGAGCCACCTCCTCTTCCGATATTGATGTATGGATTGTCATCGATGATACTGATGTCAAGAAGATGACCAGAGCTGAACTTAAGGATAAATTAAGAGCTATCATCATCGGCATGGGGATGGAAGCCGGCGAGATGACGGGAATAAAGAATAAGTTAAATATTCAGGTTTATATCTTGACTGATTTCTGGGATTCCTTGAAAGAGGCTAATCCGATAATCTTCACTTTACTGAGAGATGGCGTGCCTTTCTATGATCGCGGCATTTTCATGCCTTGGAAACAACTGTTAAGGATGGGTCGGATCAAGCCGAGTAGGGAAGCCATCGATCTGTTCATGAGTACTGGTGAGCAATCTTTAACCAGAGTCAAGCAGAGACTGAAAGATATGGGGATGGAAGATACTTTCTATGCCATCCTAACTCCGACACAAGCAGCGCTGATGTTATATGGTCTGCCGCCTCCTACTCCTCGAGAAACCCCAGAAGTATTGGAAGAGATCTTTGTCAAGCAGGAGAAGATCTTAGAGCCAGAATACGTTAAAATTCTGAAAGATAACGTGCAGTTAAGGAAAGATATTGAACATGGTACCAAGAAAGAGTTATCCGGGACGGAATTGGACCAATTCATCAACAACGCTGAAAAATATCTTAAACGGATCAGAGAACTTTTCGTGACCATCGAAGAAAAACACAACGAAAAAAGTATCACTATCCTCTATGATGAAATTGTTACCATCATCCGTGATGTCCTTAGTTCTGAAGGTATTGATAAAGCTCAGGATGAAGAGATTATCAAGCTCTTTGAAGATGAATTGATTTCTACCGGTAAAGTTCCCGCTAGATATCTAAGGGACCTTAATGAGATTGTGGAAGCCAAAAGGAAGTTCGATAAGCACAAGCTTACTAAAGCTGATATCGAGAAAGCCCGTAAGGGTAGTAGTGGTTTAATCAAATTCTTAGTGGAGTACATGCAGAGAAAACGTGGTAAGGAGATGGAGAAAGCTAAGATCCGTGTCAAGCATGGTGATAAGTTTGGTGAAGTAATCTTGCTGGAAGATGAAGCTTTTGTCATCCACGACATTGATGCTAAGGAAACCCAGGTGGAAAAAGCTAAGCTTAATGCCAATGGCAGCTTAGGCACTCTGAAAAATTCTACTCTAGAAGAGTTGGAGAAAGCTCTCAGCAAGAAAAAATTTCCTAAAAATGTCTTTATTAAGGATGCTATCTTTGAAGATCTGAAGAACGTTTTCGGTCGGGATGTAGAAGTCTTACTGCATTATTGATTTTTTAGTCTCCATTTTTTTCTTTAAATTCTAAACAGGGGTAAAATTCACTCTATTTTGTAGTTTCAGCTCCACATAAAGCTTTGTAAAGTTTTAAACGTTAATTTTTCGCTTTTTTACAAGTGTCACTGAAAGTATGTTTATAAACTAACTCTCCCGCCAAAACAGCATGACAATTACGGAGGTCAAAAAAATGTTGAAAAAAACAATGGGTCTATTGATTTTGGCAGTGTTTATGTTAAGTATTGTGCCTTTAGCAATAGCAGACAATGAAAATTCTGGGCGTGGTGCTGCAGTAAGTGTCCTAGCCTCAGCTCAAGCTGAACTAGCAGGAGTAGATGTAGATAGTTCTTTAGAAGTGGATATAGATAGTGATTCTGATTCTAACAATTCAGAGGATCAGGATACTGACAAGAGTTCAGATGTTGAATTTGAATCTGAAACAGAAACTGAAGTTGAAGATTCCAAAGATAGTTCTGATGAATCAAGAGAAAATAGGGCTATTGAATTAAGAAATGCTATCAGGGCTAGAGTTGATGCTAGTCTTGTTAGGGTGAAAACTAAAGTCACTGCGGAAGTTGTTCGCGAGTTAGCTCAGAAGTTTAAAGAAAAACATGAACAATCTAAAGAAGCGCTTGAAGAGCATCGCGCAGTTCTGCTTAGGCTTAATGGCGCTGTAAAAAACTGCGATGATTCAGATCTTTGCTTGAAAGCTAAAGCTGAATTAAGGTTGGGCGCTAAAAATCATCTGTTAAGAACCTTGAATGTCATTGAAACCTGGTTGGAAAGGACTGCCAATGAAGGTTCGGATGATGCAGCTTTATTATTAGAAGATCTTGCTGAAGTAAAGCTTCATGTTGAGGCTCTCACAGCAGAAAGTACTGGTGATGAATATAATGCTGTGATCAAGGAAGTTCGAGAACTATGGGTTAAGGCCAAAGCAGTTCAGAAAAAAGCCGTTGGTGCGATGATCCAGGTTAAGACAGAGGAAACTGTAGATAAATACCTTGGTGTTTCCAATAGCATGCAAGTCCGTATCGACAATGTTGGAAGGTTAGGTGGAGATACAGAAACTCTAACTGAAATAATGGTTAAGTATCAAGAATTGATGGATGAACTGAAAACGAAAAGAGAAGAAGCTAAAACTGCTTGGCAGGCGGCTGAAGATAAAGAGAGCGCCTATGAAGCTTGGAAAGCTAGCCATGATGAGATCCAAGACCTTTTGGAAGAATCCAGATCTATTGTTCGTGAGTTTGTTCAGGAATACACTGCTCAGGTAAGATTGACTGGTAATGTTGATGTCAACAACGATTCTGCAACTGTGGATGAAGAAAGCGAGGCAACAGTAGAGTGATAAAAGAAGCTTTATAAACTTCTTTTATTTATTTAAAAATACCAATGTCTGAACAAACATTAAAAATTCTTTGCTCTTTTGAGCAATTAGAATTTTTATTCACTTTTTGAGGTGGTTTACTATGAAAAAAATATTTATTGGAATGTTGCTTTTAACAGCTTTGTTGGTAGTTGCTTGCAGTCCGGCAAAATCTCTCCAAAATTCAGGTGAAAGTGTTTCTTCAACTACCGGTAGTGGTTCTGTTGCTGAAAATACAGCAGATTTGGACCCCGGTTTAGAAGAACTAAATGATCTTGATACATTGGATACAGGCTTAGATGACATCAATTTCAATGATCTAGAGAATCTTGACCTGCAATAAATCTTTAATTTGTTTTCTTCTTTTTTCTCTTCTTTTTTTTCAGAGGTAAAGTTTATATAAACTAATCATAAATTAAACTTAAATAAATCTTAAATAAATAGAGTGGGGAGAGCTAGGCTGGCGCGCTAGTCCTGCGTTGTTACCGTGAACGGACTTTACACGGAGCCGAAGCCCAAGGAAGGGTCAATCTTGTTTTGTTGGTCCTTGATGTCTTTGCTGACGGTTTGTCCTACGGGACCGCATCTCTTCGAATCGTGTCAGATCCGGAAGGAAGCAGCACTAAGGATTGTTTGTTGGTGTTCGTAGGGTTGCAAGCTCGAGAAGCTTCAGGGGTAAGCCAGTGATGCTTGGTTGGTTCGACTATTGGGTGTGCCCCTAAACTCTTTTTTTTCAATAATTGTGCTAATAATTTAGTAAGAAAAATTGTTCAGTAAGAAATACTCAGTAAGAAATACTCAGATTAATCCGTTTTGCTTCAACACTAAAAATATTATTCCTAACGCCACTAAACCACCTAGAACAATCATTAAGATCATTTTTAATTTTTTTTCTTCAGGAGTTAAGTGCGCCCAGGTTTTGTGATTTTTTTGCCATTTATCCTTATTGACTAGACCGATAATCATGAAGAGGACACCAATCACAGTTAAAGCAATATTCTCCATCGGAAAACCGACCACGAACCAGCTCAATCCCACGACGAACAATGTATAATAATCAGGAGGGATGTTGCTTTTCTTTTTCCATAAGGTCAAAGCTAGGATCAATAAGATTAGAATAATTACTCCGATGGAAACAACTAACCACGCCATAATTTTTAGTAATAGGTTTTAGTATTTATAGTTTTCTTAATTTTTAGCTGACAAAAACTTAATAAATAAGTTTTCTCCTCATCTCATCATGTCGAAAATAACAATCCGTTATCCTTTACTTTCTGATGCCACGCGTTTTTTCGAAATTCTCTGCAATCCTAATTTTATCTACTTCAACGTGCCGATAAGTTCAGTTGCTGAGGAAGAGGAATACATCAAAGGATGCCCTGATAAGCGTAAGAAAAATTTTGAATACAATTACTCTATTCTCTATGACCACAAGTTAGTCGGCGGTTGCGGCATCAAGATTGATCAACATCGTCCTTTCATCGGCGAGATTGGTTATTTTGTCGCTGAAGAATATTGGGGTAAGGGAATTGCTACGGAAGCAGTTAAATTGTTAGAAAAAATTGCCTTTAAAGAATTGAAGTTAAAACGTGTGGAAATTCTCATGAAAACAGAAAACAAAGCTTCCGAAAAAGTAGCGCTCAAGAGTGGTTATCTAAAGGAAGGGATAAAAAGAAAAGCTGTCAAAAACAGGAACCAGTATTTTGATGTTTATCTTTATTCTAAAATCGCTTGATCATTTCAGATCAATCCTAAACTCTAATCCTCGTTCATAGAAACCTAATTTTTTATACCAATTATGAACTTTTTCCCGAGCATGACGGGAAGTGCAGATGATTTTATAACATCCGGCCTTCCTTGCTTCTTCGATTGCTGCTAATGCTAATTTCGTCCCCAAACCAGAACCCCTCTCGCTTTCTTCAACATAGACATCCTCAAGTAAGCCATAAGGCTCTTCATGCAGCTGATTATAAATTAGATATACCATAACTCTCCCTACTTCTTTACCTTCCTTGTTTAAAAATAATTTAATCGCTTTAGAATTATTTTCTTCCCTTTGCAGTTCCATAAGCTGATTTTAGAACAATACTATAAATAGGTTACGATAGAAAAGGCTCTGTAAAAAAATATAAAGAAATCAAGCAACAGCAATTTCCTTGTTATAGAAATCTAAAGCCGCTCCTTCCAATCTTTCCCATTGCCCGTTTCTTTTGATTTTAGGGATATGGATCAGCTCGTCATCGATAGCGATATCTACAGTTTTTTCTGCAAACTCTGCTCTACCATAAACTCTTTTACCATCCGAAAGAACAACTTGGAAATCCAGATGTTTGCCAAATTCCCTGGCTAGAGCTTCCAGTATTGCATTAAATTTAATTCTTATGTTTTTAGGGTTTAATGTCATGATTAACCTTTGTTTTATCATTAGTTAGGTTAATTACTTTATAAATGTTTCGAATTATTAATCACTAAAAAGTGGGAACAGAAAGGTCTTTCCTTTCATCCAAACATTTTTAAAACAGCCATAAAATACCTATAGCCATGGTTGAATTGATCATTACCGAGAAACCAAGCTCCGCCAAAAAGATAGCTGAGGCTTTAGCCGAAGGCAAAGCTACCATCAAAAAGAACAAACAGACTTCTTATTTTGAGTTGACACATAATAAAAAGAAAATCCTGATAACTTCCGCTGTTGGTCATCTTTATGGTTTAGTTGAAGCTAACAAAAAGGGGTGGGATTATCCGGTTTTTGATATTGAGTGGCGCGAATCTTACAAATCTTCTAAGGATCTGAAATACGTTAAGAATTATATCGATACCATCATCATGCTTACTAAGCAGGCTGATGAATTTACCATCGCCTGCGACTATGATGTTGAGGGAGAAGTTATCGGTCTGAACATCATCCGTTTTGCTTGTAAGAAAAAAGATGGTAACCGGATGAAATTTTCAACCTTAACCAAACCAGATTTGATCGAAGCTTATGAAAAAAAATCATCTCATCTGGATTGGGGTCAAGCTCTAGCCGGTGAGACCAGACATAAGTTGGACTGGTTTTATGGCATTAATCTTTCTCGCGCTTTAACTCATTCCGTCAAAACGGCCGGTTCTTTCCATGTCATGTCCGCTGGTAGAGTACAAGGTCCAGCCTTGAAGATGTTAGTGGATCGAGAAAGAGAAATCATGCAGTTCAAGCCTGAACCTTTCTGGTTAATCAATCTAAAAGGGATTTATCAAAAAGCCGATATAGAAGCTTCGCATGAGAAAGACAAGATTTTTGACAAGAAGGAAGTTGAAAAGATTCTTAGCAATGTTAAAAGTCAAAAAGAAGCCAAAGTTATTGATGTCAAGAGAGCAAGACGTAACCAGGCACCTCCTAATCCTTTTAACCTGACAACTTTGCAGTCAGAGTCTTATGCTTTATTTCGCATCACGCCGAAAGAAACTTTAGCTATTGCGCAGACTTTATATTTAGCTGGAGTAACTTCCTATCCTCGAACTTCATCCCAAATTTTGGACCCTAAACTGGGTTTTCAGAAGATCCTGAAAGATTTGAGCAAACAGCCGGAGTATGATTTGTTATGCCGAGAATTATTGAAAAGACCTGCTCTGAAACCTAACAACGGTAATAAGACAGATCCAGCCCATCCCGCTATTTATCCTACTGGTCAAGTGCCGAATACACTAAAACCAAGAGAAAAGAAAGTCTATGATCTGATCGTTAAACGGTTTATGGCTACTTTTGCGGATCCAGCTGTGCGGGAAACCATGCAGGTAACCTTAGATGTCAACAAGGAAAAATTTGTGACAAAAGGGACCAGAACAATCGAAGAGAACTGGCATGTGTTCTATAAGCCTTATCTGAAAATGGAAGAAATTACCTTGCCGGACATGAAACAGGATGATTCGGTTACGATCAAAAAAATAGAGAAAGAGGACAAGGAAACTCAACCACCAAATCGTTTCAACCAATCTTCCATCATCAAGGAACTAGAAAAAAGAAATCTTGGTACAAAAGCTACTCGTGCTGATATCTTGGATCGGTTGTTCCAGCGTGGTTATGTGGAAGGTGTGCAGATTCACGTTACTAACTTAGGCATGGAAACGATTAAGGTTCTGGAAAAGCATGCACCGACAATCTTAGATGAAAAGCTTACTGCCGACTTTGAAGAAGAGATGGAAAAGATTCGTGAAGGCAAGCAGAAAGAAGAAAAAGTCTTGGATAAAGCGATAATTTTCCTTAAGCAATTATTGGGAGATTTCAAGAAGAAAGAAAAAGAGATTGGGAAAGAAATAATCCATTCTTTGCATGCCACGCAGGATAAACAGAATTATATCGGTAAATGCCTTGATTGTGAAGGTGGCAGTTTAACTATTAAATCCGGGAAATTTGGTCGCTTCATCGCTTGCGACAAATATCCTGATTGTAAGGCGACTTTCAAGATCCCTAAAACCGGCATGGTCAAGAATACTGATCAGTTGTGCGAACATGATGGTTACCCGATGGTTAATGTGATTATGAAAGGTAAGAGACCACAATTATATTGTATTAAACCAGATTGTCAGAGTAAAGTTGGAGAAAAGGCAACTTCTGCTGAAGCCCCTAAGATTGACAAGAAATGCCCTAAGTGCGGCAAGACCTTAGTCTTAAGAAAATCATTCTACGGTGAGTTCTTGGCTTGTCCAGGTTATCCCAGCTGTAAATATACCGAAAATTATGGTCCAAAAAAAGTCGATACTAAAAATAACGAATAAATTAATTATTTTTTCGCCTTGACCCAGTATTTTTCAATGGTATCGCTTTCTTTAAATTTGGTTCTTGTTAAATTAGGTTCAGTTATTTCAATATTTTTTCCAGCATAAGCTTTCAGCAAAAAATGGTATAAACTTGATCCTGTCTTTCCACTTGCTGTTGTATCGATGAAAATTCCTATTTTCTTCATATCCCCGAACGGTAGATTACCCTCTTCATCTTTTGGTAAGACCATTTCAGACAGGTCTTTTTTCATTGCAGCTGCTCTTATTGGAAGAGATTTTCCTTTAGTGCGTTTTAAGTAAGAACTGTATGTGGCAACAGTGAGGTAATCCCCTGACAAAGGGGAGATTATTCCGATTTCTTGTTTTAGTAGTTCCGTAACCGAAACCGCGCCAATACTGTTGTTTTCCGTAAGATCCCACTTTAACATATAGTCTGGATCAATGTGCAAGTTACGTAATCTATGAATGAATGAGTCTCCAACAAATTCACCAATGGAGGTGTTTGCAAATGTTGAAACACCATAAAGGGCATATTTTTTATCTGCATCAGAGAGTATATCCTGCCATCTTTCAAACTCTGTTCTTCCTTTCTGTGTACTTGATAGTTTAGCCGCAAAAAAATCAGCTGCCACATCAGCCAGTTCTTCAGCATCAGATAATGCTTCTGGGGATGAACAGATTTCAGCAGGTTTACCCGTGATTACATAAAATAGCCAGAAAGCCCCGTCTTTTAAGACGGGGATGAATGGCTCTGGCTATTTGTGTCACAAAGTGCGGGGTCAAGAAAGCGTTTCTTTTCAAGCCCCGTCATTTATGGCGGGGTGAAACGCTTTCCCGCACTTTTATGACTCTCATCAATTTCTTGAATCTTATTCCCGTGGTTGGTTCAATCATGACCGCTGCGGTCCTCATTCTTCTGAGATTAGCAAGCGTTGATCCCATACCAATGATTTCTTCATCTTTCCATATTCTCTTATTTGGTTTCTTAATCTTTGTCATTAAACCAATTTAGAGGGGTATTTTTTAAATTTTGTTGTAATCTTCATGGTTAATGCAATCATTAGGGACCAGCTGTGCCTCACAACTATAGTTCTCAACTTAAGCAAAATTTATAAAGCATTGTCCTTACAAAACACTCACAATCGAAAAAGGTGGTTAACTATGACTATTGTTAAAATAAATTTACATAAAGTTCATGCTGAAAGAAGTCTTGAAGCGAAAGGTGGTCAAATTAAGATCAATAATAATGTTTCTATCAAAAATGTTGAGGACATGCCTTTCTCTGTGGAAGGTAAGAAAGGATTGAAGTTTACGTTCTCCTTCAACTGCAGTTATGAACCAGATCTAGGCAAGATTGATGTGGAAGGTCAGGTTCTTTATGTTGATGAAGATGCTAAGGTTGAAGAAGTTAAGAAAAACTGGAACGACAGCAAGAAAATCCCGATGGATGTCATGGAAGGCATTGTCAATGCTGCTTTGCACAAAGGCAACATCCAGGCGATCAAGATTAGTGAAGAAGTAAACCTGCCTAGTCCTCTACCTTTACCGAAGGTTAAGCATACTGAAAAGACTGAATAAACCTTTTAATTTTTTCTTCTTCTTTGTTTATAACTTTTATCTCCATAATCTTTATAAAATAATAGCGTTCAGGGGAACCTATGGAAATCAAACTTAAGGTGATGGAAGCAGTACAGGATGATGTCAATAAAGGTGTGGTAAAAATAGATTCTAATTTCATGAAACAGATTGGTGTTAACTCTGGCGATGTGGTTAAGATTCAAGGTGAAAGATTGACTGCTGCCGTAGTGGATCGCGCTTATCCTGGTGATATTGGCCTGAACATTATCCGCATGGATGGTAACATCCGTAGAAATGCCCGTACTTCCATCGGCGAGATGGTCGCAATTACCAAAGCTGAAGTTAAACCTGCCAATAAGGTTGTTGTTGCTCCAGCTAATCCTAATGTTCGCATCCGTGCTCATCCTGAGGTCTTCAAGCAAGGTCTTCTAGGCAAGGCCTTGTTGAAAGGTGATTTAGTTTCCTTAAGGATAGCCAGAAGAAAATCACAATATCCCGACAGAAATATGGAAGACGTTTTCAATATTTTGGAAAATCAATTTGCCGGTTTTGGCTTAGGCGGCTTAAAACTTATTGTAGTTTCCACTGACCCCAAGAAGGAAATAACTGTCGTAACTGCTGATACGGAAGTTGAATTCAACCCGCAAGCGGTGGAAGTCAAGGATGAAGAAGCTATCAGCGTCGGTGTTAACTATGAAGATATCGGTGGCTTAGGTGATGAGATCAAGAAAGTACGAGAGATGATTGAATTACCGCTAAAACATCCGGAAATTTTTGAGAAACTAGGTATTGAACCTCCGAAGGGGGTATTGTTGTATGGCGTTCCCGGTACCGGTAAGACTTTATTGGCGAAGGCAGTCGCTAGCGAAACTAATTCCCATTTTATTTTAATCAACGGGCCGGAAGTTATCTCCAAATTTTATGGTGAATCCGAAGCTAACTTAAGAAAGAAGTTTGAGGAAGCGGAGAAGAACGCTCCTTCCATCATTTTCTTTGATGAGATTGACTCCATCGCTACTAAGAGAGAAGAGACTAAAGGCGATGTGGAGAAGCGTGTCGTCGCTCAGTTATTAAGTTTGATGGATGGCATGAATACGCGGGGCAAGGTAATTGTAATTGCTGCTACCAACATGCCTAACGTTCTCGATCCAGCTTTAAGGCGTCCTGGCAGATTTGACCGGGAAATAGAAATTGGTGTCCCCGACAAGCAAGGTAGGGAAGAAATTTTGCAGATCCATACCCGTAACATGCCCTTAGCGAAAAATGTTAACCTGAAGGATATTGCTAGGATTACCCATGGTTTTGTTGGCGCTGATCTTAATTCATTAGCTAAAGAAGCGGCGATGATTGTCTTAAGAAGAATTTTGCCGAAACTGAAAGTGGAAGGCATTGAGGAAGGAGAACCGATCCCCAAAAGTATCTTAGAAAAATTGATGGTCACCCAAAAAGATTTCCTGGAAGCTCTTAAGTCAGTAAGGCCTAGCGCCATGCGGGAAGTCTTGGTGGAAACTCCTGACACCGGCTGGGATGATGTGGGTGGTTTAGAAGAAGTTAAAGATAAACTAAAGGAAGCTGTGGAATGGCCGCTAAAAACACCGGAAGTCTTCAAGAATATGGGCATCAGACCGCCGAGAGGCATCTTGCTTTACGGTCCTCCTGGTACCGGTAAAACTATGTTAGCTAAAGCTGTAGCCAAGGAATCGGAAGCTAACTTTATCTTAGTCAATGGTCCAAACTTGTTATCCAAATGGGTTGGCGAATCCGAGAAGGCGGTAAGGGAAATCTTCCGTAAAGCACGGCAGACTGCACCAACGATTATTTTCTTTGACGAGATTGATGCTTTAGTGCCCAGAAGAGGCGCTGGCGGGGATACGCGAGGTAGCGAAATGATTGTCAATCAAGTGCTTACTGAGATGGATGGTTTGGAATCATTGAATGATGTAGTGGTGATTGGCGCTACTAATCGTCCGGATATTGTCGATCCGGCTTTGTTAAGACAAGGAAGATTTGATCGTATCATTTCTGTGCCTGTTCCTGATGAAAAAGCTCGTGAGAATATCTTTAAAATTTATCTGGAAAAGATGCCTCTTGCTGAAGATGTTGATGTTGCTAAGCTAGCTAAGGAAACCAAAGGTTATGTTGGCAGCGATATTGAAGGTGTTTGCCGGGAAGCAGCCATCATCGCCTTAAGGGAAGATATCAAGGCTGAGAAAGTAGCGATGAAACATTTCAAACTGTCTCTTGATATTGTAAAAGCTTCCATCACTAAAGAAGTTGAAGAAGTTTACAAAAAATTGGAAGATTACTTCACTACTGCCCGAGCGCAGGAAATTAAAGAAGACAAAGCCAGTTATTTTGGGTGATAATTTTTTAGTGTTATATTTTCAATTCTTGTTTCTTGGAATCTTAATCTATTAGCAACAGTATGCCCTATATTGGTCAAATCATTGTCAGCTAATCTTGTCGGCTGTCCTCTGCCTGTTGTTAACATATAATCACTAAATTCTTCTGGTGTTGCATCAGGAATCCAAGCATCGTTATCTTTGACATGTCTACCGGCAATACTTCCATCTGGTCTTTGTAGGACTTTATCCACAATTGTGCCATCGAATCTAATATATTCTTTGTCCACCACTTCATATATTTTAGTCATATATGTTATCAAATGTTCTCTCATTTTAATCACTTCCAAAAACATATTTTCTCAATTATTTTATAAGGATTACGACATTTTTACATAAAATAGCCCGAAAGCCCCGTCATTTATGGCGGGGTGAAACGCTTTCCCGCACTTTTATGACGAAAACAAGACCAATCCGAGATATCAGTGACAAAATTCTACCAAAATTCTATTTCTTTCTAAGCAATTTAAGAACCTTGCCTAAACCAATCATCGCGGCTGAGGCTACAAAGATCCAGACCCAATCTATTAAATCTAAAGGAACTGTATTAAAAACGTTATTTAGGAAAGGTACATAAATTACTATAAACTGTAACAGCAAAGAACTGAGAACTGCCATTACCAGATATTTGTTAGAGAATATGCCCAATTTATAATCGGAACGGATCATCTGCAATCTAACAATCTCAAAGACAACAAGAGCGCTAAAGGCCATGGTCTGCGCTTTGATTAATGGAGAATTTTGGTAGAGCCAAAAAATGATCAATGTTGCTGCGCCAATCAATACTCCCAGTATTATGATGTTATATCCTAGCTTTTTTGAGATTAAGTTTTCCTTAGCTTGGCGTGGCTTTTGCTGCATTATCCCTTTCGCATAAGGATCAACCCCTAAAGCGACAGCAGGAAGACCATCAGTGACTAGATTTATCCACAAAATCTGGATTGCCGTCAAAGGCAAAGGCATACCAAATAGCGAGGCAAGTAAGATAAGCATTATTTCACCCAAATTGCTGGAAAGCAGGTAATTAACAAATTTTCTGATATTATCAAAGATTCCTCTGCCCTCTTCTATTGCTGAAACGATAGAAGCAAAATTATCATCGGTAAGAACCATGTCAGACGCTTCTTTTGCTACGTCTGTTCCAGTAATGCCCATGGCTATGCCAATGTCAGCCTTTTTTAACGCGGGAGCATCGTTAACGCCGTCTCCCGTCATCGCCACTATGTAACCCTTATTTTTCAGCGTGTCAATGATAGTCAGTTTATGCGCAGGATCAACACGAGCAAAGACACCAATATTTTCAATTTCCTTATTGAGATTTTTCATCTCATCTAATTGCTGTCCGGTTATCGCTTTGCCCTTAATACCTAACTGCGCTGCAATCGCAGCTGCTGTACTGAGTTGATCACCAGTGATCATGATAACTCTAATCCCAGCTTGATGACATTTTTGGATAGCTTCCTTAGCCTCCTCTCTTGGTGGGTCAATCATCGCCTGCAGACCCAGAAAAATCATCTCTTTCTCTGCATTGCCTTTTTTAACATCTTTATCTTTGTAAGCAAGTCCTAATACTCTCAAGGCTTCCTGGGCAAAAGTTTCATTGGCAGCCAAGATTTTCTTCTTCATCTCCCTTTCCAGACGCACTATTTTTCCGCCTAACAATACCTTATCGCAATTAGCTATAATAACATCCGGGGCACCTTTGGTGTAAGAAACTGATCCCTTCGCGGTCTTGTGGATTGTCGTCATCATTTTTCTTTCTGAAGAAAAAGGAATTTCATCTACTCTCTTTTCAACTGAATTAATCTTTTCCTGGATCATTCCTGCTTTTTCTGCTGAGACCATTAACGCCGCTTCGGTGGGGTCGCCTAAGACTTCTCTTATCCTGCCTTTGCTTTCAAAATAAGCATCATTGCATAACATTCCGCATTTTAATATTGGCACTAATGGCTCAGGGTTAGCTAATTTTCCTTCTATTGAGAAATTTCCTTTAGCTTCGTAACCGGAACCGCTGATCTCATAAATTTGATTGTTGGTCCAGATTTTCTTAACTGTCATCTCATTATGGGTTAAGGTTCCAGTCTTATCAGAACAAATAACACTGACGCTGCCTAAGGTTTCTACTGAAGGGAGTTTTCTCACTAAGGCATTACGTCTTACCATCCTTTGTACGCCGATAGCTAGAGAAATTGTGATGATCGCCGGCAATCCTTCCGGAATTGCCGCTACTGCTAACGCCACTGCTGTGAGGAACATCACAGAGATACTATTGCCCGCTAATAATCCTGCGACAAATACTACTATTGCGACGATAACTACCGTTATAGTCAAACCTTTCCCCAAGCGGCTTAATTTTTTTTGCAATGGTGTTGATTCGCTTTTTGTTTCTTTTATTAATGTGGCAATTTTTCCCACTTCTGAATCCATGCCAGTTTTGGTTACTACTGCTTTCCCTTTGCCTTTAGAGATTATGGTAGAAGAATAAACCATGTTATTACGTTCAGCTAAGGGTGTTTTTTCTGCTAAAGCCAGGAGATATTTTGTTACAGGTAAAGATTCACCTGTCAATGAAGCTTCTTGTGTCTCTAAGTCATATACTTCAAACAATCTGGCATCAGCTGGGACTTTATCTCCCGTTTCCAGAATTATTATATCTCCCGGGACCAAATATTTATTATCAATTTTGACAACTTTACCATCTCTTAGGACTTTAGCTTTCAAAGAGGATAATTTTTTCAGCTCTTTTATCGACCTTTCCGCCCGGTACTCCTGAACGAATCCCAACACTGCATTAACGATTACGATTATGGCGATGACTATCGCATCAACTGCTTCATGCAAGAAGATGGAAATAGCAAAAGCTGACAAAAGGATCCATACTAAAGGAGAATAAAATTGCTCTAATAAAATCTTTAAGGGACGCACTCCTTCTTCGGCTTTAAGTTCATTTAAACCATATTTGTGCAACCTTTCTTCAGCCTGAGAATTACTTAACCCCTTTTCAGTAGCGGTTAATTCTTTGAAAACATCCTTAATCTCTGTTTTGTGCATTAGTAATAGATAATCTGAGTTAATATATAAAATTTATCTCCCCTCTTTCTATTTATGTCTATAGAAATAAAAATATTTACTTGACCCTAATTAGAAATATAAGGAAAACTTTAAATATTCTTCAATTATTTGTAAGAATGTTTTATGGCAAAGAAGGGGAAAGTTACTCTAAGTTTAGATTCTTCTACTTATGATCAGTTCAAGCAGTATTGTCATGATCGGGCCATCATGCTTTCCAAAAAAATTGAAAATTGGATAAAATTGGAATTACAGGGAAAGTTAAACATTTCTTTCAAGGCAAAAGCTAAACCTAAAAACAAAAAGGTAACTTTAAGTATTGACACATCCATCTACAAAAAGTTTCAAGAATATTGTGATGAAAATGCGATCATGCTTTCAAAAAAAGTTGAGATATGGATCAGATATGAATTAAGCAGAGGTGAAAAATAGTGAATAAAAGGGAGAAGTTCACTGCTATAATCTTAATCATCGTTTTCTTAGCTCTAGCTTCTACGCTTTCTCTCATTGATCATCCCAGCATCACCGGCATGGCTGTGAATACAATCGCCGTTGCTGTTGATCCAATTAGCAACCTTACTTCTGAACCACTGTTTCAACCTGAAATAGAAGAATCAACAAATTCAGAACCGGTCAATTCGCCATTATTAAACACGCAAGGTAGTGCTTCTCCTGACCTAACCATCCAAGCCAACTGCATCGCTTGGCCTTGTGATTGTGGAGATACTATTACTGCTTCAGTAACCATGACCTCTGATTTGTCCAGTTGCGCAACCGATCCTGCTCTTTCAATTGGTGCTAATTTCATCACCATAGATTGTGCTGGACATAGTCTCTCTAATCAAAGTGCAGGTAGCACAGGATTCTTGATTTCATCTGGGAACAATATTACCGTTAAAAATTGTGCACTCTCTAATTTTTCTATAGGTTTTAATGTTTCAGGCTCTAACCTTTCCCTCTCTAACAATACTATCTCCAATAGTTCCATCAATGGCATAATCGCCAACCATTCTCAGCAAGTTACTATTTCCAATAACACGATCAGTTCTGATCTTAGCGCTCAGATCACTACCTCTGCAGGAATCTATCTAAATGATGTCAACGATTCCCTAGTGACCAATAACAATATCTCCCATCTCCATTATACGGGAATTTATTTGGCGATCGCAAAATCTGTCACCCTCTCCTATAATCAGATTCTCAGCTTGAATACCCCTGGTCATTCAGTTGTCGGAATTTCTATCGACAGTGGCAGTATCAACTCTCGGATCATCAATAATACCTTATTGCAGGATAGTTCCAGCGTTTTCGGATTATCTTCAGTAGCTAATGAATCTTACATAGTTAACAACTCCTTCTATGGTTCAGTGGATATTGGTGTACCACCGGATATCCTGGGTATTGAAGGCAACATAGCAACTATAAACCAAACTTTTACCGGCAATTATCTTAATGGATCTTCCAACAGCTTTGCGGGAAATTTCACTGTCTACGATAATAATTTCAATAATTCATATGTTTATGTAGCAGCTTATGCTCCAGACAGCGGCAATTTCTCCAATAACATCCTAATTGATGGTCATACTGTTGGTGGAACGACTAGCATCATTGATTTTTATTATAACGGGACAATAAATAACAATATCTTCAATCTTGTTAATTATGATGGGATAACAGTACGTTCAGATAACCTGGTTCTCCAAAACAATACCTTCACTAATGGTACGGCCAAGAAAGGGATTATCCTTATCAGTTCTATAAAAAACACTTCAATCATCGATAATACTTTCTCGCATCTCAATTATAGTGTTTACGCTTCCGGCGCGGTAAATACCTCTTTGCTTAACAATAATTTCACCAATATCTCCACCAGCGCCATCTATCTCACAGATAGCGATGGGTATAGCAACGTTATGGAAAAAAACTATTTCCAAGACAATATTGGTTATGATATCTCCCTTAATACCGCCAATGATACTATTTTCAACAATACCTTTATCGGCAACAATGGGACTTCAATAAACATTAGTGGGACAAACACTAATATCACTAACAACACTTTTTACAACCAATGGGGTCTTTACTCTAATGATCTTAATTGGTCAAGAGGGATTAGGTTGGAAAACACTGGTGCTGATGTCTTTAACAATTCACTTGATGGCGCTTCCATCACTGTCTCGACCACTTACGCCAAAATCAGGTCTAACCATATCTCCAATAGCAGCCATGGTATTTTGATTTTAGATGGGCCCAATACTTATCTTGAAAACAATCAATTGATTAACAATACTTATAACGTCCATTTAGCGGGTAATGCTGGAAACCTCACCTTTAATAAAACCTTGATCATCAACGGTACCTATGGTATTTACGCTGGAGAATCTTCTACAGTTTCAAATACCAGCGGGAATATCTCTTTTTTCAATGCTAACCTCACTGGAAGTTTCGAGAACAATACAATTTATTTTGATTCTTCCAATAGCATTTATCTCTTCATGTTCAATTCCACATTTAACCAATCAAACGTTACCGTCGCTAATAATGCTCGTCTTGAAAACAAGTATTATGTAGATGTGACCATTCAAAATTATCTTGGCACTAATATCCTCGGCGCTACGATTTATGCTTATAACAAGACTGAAGATTTGGAATTTACTGGAGCAGCTGATAATAATGGTTTTCTTCGTCTTAACTTAACAGAATATTATCAATTATCTAGCGGAATTCACTATAACACTAATCATAGCATCAATGCTACTGCTGCTGGTGCTGCAAATGGGACTAATATAAACCTGACAGAAACCAATTCCACGGCTTTGACCTTATTATTGAATGTGGCTCCGGTAACCTGTGGCGTAATCAACAATGATACCAGTCTAATCTCTAACCTCAATTCGAACGGCACTTGTTTCTGGATCAATGCTTCTAATGTTACCATCAATGGTTATGGCGCTACGATAACTGGGAACCTGAGTGGTTATGGCATAAATTCTTCTAATTTTACCAATATTACTATCCAAAACATTATCATCACTAATTTCAGCTCTGGAATCTATTTTAACAGTAGTGATTCAAATAATGTCACTGAAACAACTTTAGTTAACAATACCCAGGGCATGCTCTTAATAAATTCCAACAATAGCATTATTTATACCAATACTTTCCATGACAATTCTGAAAATGGCACTGCTTTACAGAATTCTTACAACAATACCTTTTACAACAATGAGTTTATTTCTAATGCAGTTAACGCTTGGGACAATGGAACTAATAATTGGAACACTTCTTATGATTGCAGCAGTGGCAGCAACATTCTGGGGTATTCTTGTCTTGGTGGAAACTCTTGGGATGATTATGGGGGAAATGATACAAATTATGATGGCATCGGTGATCAGTCTATTCCTTATAACTCGTCTAACAATATAACTTTGGGTGGTGATTATTTACCCCTCGCCACTCCTACTACCCCCATTTCTGATTGTCAGGTTATCAATATTACCACTAAAGTTACTGCTGGTTCAGTGATAACTACCTCTTCAGCAAGATGTTTCACTATCAATGGCAGCAATCTAGTTTTCGATGGCCAAGGAGCTACAATATCTTTAGGCAGTTCAGCTAATTATGTTTTTTTCTATTCTGGTGATGGTAGTAATCCCGATATTGCTAATGTTACTATCGAGAATTTCATCATCAAGAATCCTTATGATTTCACAATTCGGTTTTACTGTGAAACTCAGTGCAACAACATTACCTTTAGCAACATAAGCCTAATCAACAGTAGTTATGGTTTTTCTTTGACCAAATTTGGTTCGGGAAGCATAGTAAATAGCACCATCAACTTTTCCTCTTTGGGTATTTATTTAGATCAGGCTAATAATTTTGACCTCAAAGATAATGTGTACAATATTAACTCTACTTATTCGGAAGCAATTAATGTTGTTAATTCGGAAAATGTAACTTTGATCAATCAAATCTTCAATAAGTATTCAGGCACATCCAGTAATTTAATCAATACTGGTAGCAAAGTTTACACTATCAACTCCACAGTTGAAGACGATTTTTCTTCATCCAGTGAGGGGTATACCTATTTCCAAAAATATCTTGACATCAACATTACCGATTCTTCCGGCAACGCTGTTCCTAGTTCAACCATCACAACTTATTGGGCTGATGATACCTTAGAAACGACTGCAACAACAGACCTTACCGGCTTTTCTCAGCTGCCGATGACTTATTATTACTATTTAGGTGATACCAAATTTATCACCACTCCTCATACAGTTACAGCTACAAAAAGCAATTACTTTTCCAATTCCAGCTCTATCAATATAACTAACATCAATTCTTTTAACCTCACCATTGATCCTTTCTCCTGCGGTGATAATATTCAGAGCGATATAACTTTAAGTGGTAGTTTTTCCAGCTCTGCTGATTGCTTCAACATTTCTGCTGACAATGTGACTATTGATGGCGCTGGTCAAAATCTCACTGGTGATGGTTCTGGTTCAGCCATCAACATTAATAATCACAGCAATGTCATCATCAAGAATCTGATCATCTCTAATTACAGTAATGGGATCAATCTTTCTTTTTCCAACTCAACTAATCTTACTAATGTGACAATACACAATAACACTTATGGTTTGGTGATTAATACTTCTTATGATACGAGATGTATCAACTGCAATGTCTATAACAATACCCTTGCCGCTGCTTTTATTTCTAATGATGGTGGTACCAATACTTATTTTATCAATTCTACGATTAATATCACTAATGTTAGTGTCTCCGGCACCGCTAGCGTTTATGTGCAATGGTATGTTGATGTCAATGCTACTTTTTTTAACGCTACCTTACCTTTACCCGGAGCTAACGTTTCCGGTTTGTTTAATTCTTCACAAGAAGTTGATACCACCACTCAGACTTTAAGTGATGGATTTGGTCGTCTTACACTTTCTGAGGTTAAAAAGAATATCACTGATACTTACTATCTTACTCCTCATAACATTACTGCTTATTATAACAGCTCTTCCGGAACATCACTCAATTCTACCGGTATTAATCTTAGTACTACTCATAGCACTTCCGTTAACTTAAATTTGGAATTATCTTGCGTTGTTCCCGTTGATGGTTTGAATTTAATAACTAACACCACTCTTTGTCCCGGAACTTATTCTGTTGCTGATGATGGTAATGATGGAGTAGTTCAGATTGGTGCTGATAATTTAGCTGTAACTTGCGATAACACTGTGATCACTGGTAATAATGGCGGCAAAGGATTCTTTAGCGAAAATCGTGTTAGGACTAATATCTCTAGTTGTACTGCCAATGATTATGATTATGGTTTTTATCTCAAAAATTCTGATAATTTTTCTTTGAGCGATATAACCACTGCGGATTCAGCTAATTATGGGGTTTATCTCCTTAGTTCAGATAGAGGGATTTTAAGATCTTTTGACGGAGACAATGTTTATAACAATGGAAATAACAATTTCATCCATGATGGGGTACTTACAGCTTCGGTAGGTACAGTTGGTCTAACTGGAAGTGGTAGCAATAATATTATCCAGAATGTTTCTTTCAGCGGTTTTGTCCAAGGTATTTCTGTGCCGGTAGTTACAAATTATACTCTCAGAAATAATACCTTTAGCAGTACCACGGTATCGATAATTGTATCTGGCTCAGAAAATAATATTTATTACAACAATTTTTCTGCCGCTTCAAGTTTATCCGCCGGTTCAGGTACACAATTTAACACTACTACTGCTGATGGTAAGATTCAAGGTAATACCTGGTTGGAATGGTGTGACCGCGGAACTGATTTAGATGATGATGGTTATGCTGACAATAGTACTTCCTCTACCTCTATTGATTGGCCTTACAACCAGACTATCTCTGCTACCATCAATGGTGGCACTACACATTTCACCAGTTCAACAGGACAGGATTACGGTCCCAAGATTGTTTCTTGCCCCCCTACAGTTGTGCAGCTAGGAAGCGGCGGCAGCAGCAGCAGTGCTGCAACCACAACGACCGAAAGTAGTGCTGCCGAAACTCCTGCTTCTTCCAGTTCCTCTTCAACTCTGAATGAATATATCCCCGCTGATGAAGTTGTTCAAAAATTAGTTCCCATTATTACTTCCAGCAAAGATGGTGATAACACTAAGATCCATTTCTCCCTAGAAAATACTGCTGATAAACCTATGTTGCTGTTTGCTGCCTTAAACGTTTCTTATGAAGATGCCAATTTTATTCTTACTTCTAAGACTTTGGCTTACGATGGTTCCTTCTGGAGCAAGCTGATGGGTCTCGCTTATTCCAAAGAACCAGTTGCCGGCAGATTACTTAAGGCTACAATCAAGGAAGAAACTCCCGGTGAGTTCGAGCAGCCTATACGTCTTGAACCTGGTGAGAAATTGGAACGTACCATTGAAGTTGATGAAGGTTTCTCTGTGCCCCGTCAGATCCAGTTTGAGATTTCTGCTTTTGGTGAAGCAGGTGATAAGCAGAAAGTTCTTGCTCAGGATATTGCTGTTGATTATTCCAGTAAAGTATCTGCTTTAGGTGTTGATTTAGATACTGCTAACCACTTGATTGACATTTACACTCTGATTGTTCCACAATTAGCTGGAACCGAAAGTAAAAATTATTTCCTTGAATTAACTTTCAACAAACAGGATGACGGCACGGTTTTTGGTGATCTCTACGGTCCTTACTTTGTTGATCAATCTACCCCTCTAGTCTTCGCTCAACAGTTCAAGTACAACCCATTGGTATATCATGGCAATTACACCATCAATGCAAAGATTCTGGAAGGAGGGAAAGTTGTTGTTGATAAAGAGTTTGAAGAAATGTTACAATAAAAAATTGCAATAGAAACATTTATATCATTTAAATTACTTTTAAATAAGAAAAAGAGGTAAAAATGTTAGTCTTTGGTGTAGATATTCCTTTAGTAGAAGTGATTTTTGCTCTAGCTATTATTATCTTTTTGATCTTGATTGAATCTATCGTGGTTATCGCTATGTTAATAAAACAGATGAACAAGAGTAAAAAATTAAGTGAACTGGTCGGAAAACTTTCTGAAACCATATTAGACATAAAAAAAACGGAGATCGATGAATTAAGCAGGCTTCGTGGACGTTAATGATCCATCTTTTTGTTTTAACTTATTTAATTCAAATGAATCATTTAATTCAAAATTTCTAGATTAACAAAAAAAGATTATGACCACCAAAAAAAGATTAATAAAATAAAACTTAATAAAATAAAAATTAAGATACTTATTTCTTAGCTCCTTCTTTCTTCTCTTCCGGCGCTAATTCATCAATGATTCCTTGTGGGATACCATCTTCCTGCATCGCTTTACGAGCTTTCTTGACATCCTTGTCGAACTGCTTCAAGATATCTTTAGCTTTAGCTTCAAATTCTGCCCTTCTTTTCCCTAGTTCTTCTTGTAGATGTTTCTTTTCTTCAGCTAATTTTTCTTTCTCTTCAACACTTAACTCAGTCTTCCCTGAAAGAATCTCTTGATCGAATTTACCTTCAGCGATCGCCTTCAAGGCATCTTGAGCGTCCATACCTTCTACCATCACTCCCATCGATTGACAGGTACCAACAATCTCTCTTACTCTGCCTTTAAGATCAGCGCCAAGCAAAGAATCTTCTTTAGTCTTAGCAATCTTGATGACTTGCTCTATCGCCAAATCTGCTACTTTATCAGTTAACGGGTTAGCTGCTCCTTTTTGGATACCAGCTTCTTTCTTGATTAAAGCGGCAGCCGGAGGAGTTCCAATTTCAATTGTGAATTCCCTGGTGCTGCTATCAACGGTAACTTTAACTGGAACTTGCATTCCCTTAAGATCAGCCGTCTTTTTGTTGATTTCAGCAACTACTTGCCCAATATTTACTCCTGTTGGACCTAATGCCGGACCTAGAGGAGGTGCAGCAGTAGCCTTACCACCTTCGATTAATACGTCTACACTTTGTTTTGCCATTTGATAATCACCTTAAATTATGTAATTTGTGCGTAACTTTAGGCTGAAAAGGAGGTCTATTTATATACTTTGCGGGGCGAATTTGCCTGCTTAAACCATATTTCCAATAATTTTTTATATCACCTTGACTCTTTATAATCGATGACTGGGATATTAGAATATCTTTCTGAAGGATCAAGGATTTTTTATACCAGTTGGAAGGCTCGTTTTTTTCCTAAAAAATACAAGGGGGACGCTGAAAAGATCTGCAAAAAGATTGTTGAAGACTGTTGGAACGGCAAATTTTTTCAGACTTCCACCACAAATTTCCCACAATTCTGGACTCGTGATTTTGGCTTTTGCGTCAGTTCGCTGATGAAGCTTGGCTACCAAAAGGAGGTTAATCTTACCTTAAGATATGCCCTCAACAGGTTTAAAGAATATAAACAAATAACCACTACGATAACTCCTCGTGGCAAACCATTTGATTTTCCCAAAGAAGCGGTAGATTCTCTGCCCTGGTTTATCCATGCTTTGCGGGTCGCCAAATTCAACTATTATGACCACAAAGATTTCCTTAATTTACAGGTTCAAAAATTTTTTGATTTTTTCATTGATAAAAAGACCGGACTAGTGAAAAAAAATCTTCATGTTTCTTCCATGAAAGATTTCGCTGTCCGTAACAGCTCTTGCTATGATAACTGTATGATCGGCATGTTGGCTAAAGATTTAAGTCATTTGAAGCTCTACGATCCCTTTAAAGGTTATAACTACTCCCAACTGATCAAGGAGAGATTCTGGAACGGCAAATATTTTTGGGACGATTTGGAAAAACAAGAATATGTTGCCAGTGATGCTAACATTTTTCCTTTCATCACTGGTTTGATAGCTGATAAGGAAATGATGGGGTCTGCCGTAAATGAAATTCGTTTGGCTAACCTTGACCAGCCCTTCCCTTTAAAATATACCGCGAAAAGAAATAATATTAAATTCATCTGGCAGGAATGGTTGTTGCGTGATTATGAAAGCAATTCTGTCTGGACGCATATGGGGCCATTGTATATCAAGATGGTGCAACAGATCGATACTAAACTGGCCGACAATTACAAAAGCAAATATCAATCTCAAATTGAGCAACAGCAAAATTATCTGGAAGTCTTCTTCGCTAATGGTGAACCATTCAGCAGCCCTTTTGTCTATTGTGACTCCGGCATGTTATGGGCAGCTAATTATCTGACCATCTAAATTTTAGCTAGATTAAACTCTAAAATCTCTTCAGACTTTCCTCAAACTTTCTTAAAATTTTCTTCAAACTATATCTTTGATTACAACAATTATTTAAATGTCAAAGTCAACCTGCTCAACGATGCCGAAAATATCTGTAGTAATTCCTGCTTATAACGAAGAAAATTATCTCCCGCAAACTCTTCATTCTATTAAGAAGCAAAATTTTAAGGATTACGAAGTAATTGTCGTCGCTAATGGTTGTAGCGACCGTACGGAAGAACTTGTCCGTAAAGAAGCTGATTCCCGGCTGAAACTGTTGACGATGTCTACTGCCAATGTTTCCCGCGCCCGTAATCACGGAGCCGATAAATCTGCCGGCGAATTGTTATTATTCCTTGATGCTGATACGACCTTGGCTGAGGACGCACTGCAGGTGATCAATAATAAATTCGGCGAGAAATATTCTGTGGCAACAACTTGTGTCAGACCAGATGACCCTAAGATCAAATTTCGTCTTGCTCTAGGAGTCAAAAATGTCCTGCGTAGATTGCAGATTTATGTAGGTACTGGCGGTTCTTTGATCTGTCGTAAGGAAGACTTCAATAAGGTTGGTGGTTATGACCATCAGCGTATGATTATGGAACACAAGCATCTTATCAAAAAACTGCGGTCTTTTGGCAAATACACTTCATTAAACACTTACACCACTACTTCCATGCGTCGGTTGAAGAACTGGGGCCTGACTAAAGTGATCTACTTCTGGTTGAAAGAAGCTGCGCGAGAAAAGATGGGCAAGCTTAATGGTAAGGATTATAACCAAACCAGAGAATAAATTATAAATACTTGTTCAACAAACCAATAAAATGATTATTACAATTTCTGGCACTGCTGGCAGCGGCAAAAGCACTGTGGGCAAAATTCTGGCCAAAAGGCTATCTGCCGCCAGGATTTACGTGGGGGGTATCCGTCGTGAATTGGCTAAAGAGAAAGGGATGTCCATCAAGGAGTTAAATGATTATGCCAAAAATCATCCTGAGACCGATATTGACGTCGATAAAAAGGCTTCGCAAGATGCCAAAAACCTGGAAAAAAAAGGTCAGATTGTTATTGTTGAAGGGCGAACCCAGTTTCACTTTCTTCCTGATTCAGTCAAAGTCTTCATTAAAGCTAGTCTCGAGATAGCGGCGGAAAGGATTTGGCGGGATCTGCAGAAGAAAGAGAGCAAGGAAGCCCGTAATGAGGGTGATATCAATTCTTTAGAAGAGATGAAACAGGAAATTTTACAGAGGGACGAAGAAGATGCTCAGCGTTATCTTAAATACTATAACCTTGATCATCGCCAGGAGAAAAATTATGATCTGGTGATTGATTCTTCTCATATGTCTGCTCCTGCTGTCGCGGAAGAGATCATCAATTTTATCAACAAATAAAATAAATAAACTTTAAGTGGTGGTTTTACTAATTATTTTGGTATGAATTTTGGATAAATTTTGGTATAGTTTAAAAATAAAAAGAGATTTCTACATTTGATGAAACCTACTGATCCGGATAATCCGCGGTTGACTAGAAATGATCAGGAAGTTCTCAAAAACATTATCAAACATGCCAAAATCCCTGATGCTGATATCGCTAAGAAGCTGGGTTTGTCACCACAGGCAATCTTCAAGATCCGTCACAAGCTGGAAGAATCGGGTATTATCAAGGGTTATCAACCAATCCTCGACCTAAAAAAGTTGGGCATAAAGGTAATGGTCATTCTTGTCATCAAGCTAACACCAGAAGTTTGGGATGAATACTCTGATCTGCAGATATCAGAAAGAATTCGTCAGATCCCTTATGTAATCAATGCTTATCGTGTCTTGGAATCTGATTCCAGTCATGTACTGATGATGGGCTTCAGCGATCTTGACCAGATGGACAAATACTTAGCCAAGATGCAGACCAAGTTTTCCCGTGAGATTGAGATCAAGAGAATATATCCTTTCGCTACAGAAAAAATTATTACCGAATCTCCCATCGGTCTGCTCTATGAAATCCTCGACAAAAACGAATTTCCTCTCAATGAATTTTTTATTAAGAAGAAATATTAAACTTTTTTATGTAATTAGGTTGAAATTTTCTACACTATTATTTTAAACTTATTTTGCTTTTTCTTCCCTATGAAAACATCTCAAAAAATGGTGGGGGGAGATTTGTTCTGTCCAAATTGTGGTAAAGCCATTCTAGAGACAAAACTGAAAGGGTTATCATTGATTTGCCCTTACTGTAAAACTATCTTATAGGAGGTAATTGAAATGGAAGCAAAAGAAGAATTAGGAACTGTTGAAAACTACGACTTAGAAGATGATGAGGAAGAATATCAATCTGAAGATTACGAAAGTGAATTCGAAGCTGATGCTGAGGATGACGGCGATGAAGATGATGATCAGGGTGACGATCACAATGACCATAACGATGATAATAATGATGATGCCGACGAAGATTCGGACGACGAAAATTACGATAACTAAATAAGAGGTGAAATTATATGGCAGCTAAGAAAGGTAAAAAGGCAGCAGCTCCTAAGGCAGCAGCTCCTAAGAAAAAAACCGCAGCTAAGAAGAAGAAATAAATCTTCTTGGCAGGCTTTTTTGATTTTTTTGATTTTTTGATCCTACATTTTTTTTCTTGATTTATTTTTCATTACCTCACTACAATTCTACCAACAAGCTTATAAATAAAATAACAAACCTGAGATTTTATGGCAGAAACAGTTAAAGAGCATGATTTCATTGAATTAGATTACACCGGGAAGCTTGAAGACGGTACGGTTTTTGACACCACCTTAGAATCTGTAGCAAAAGAAAACCATCTCCATGACGAGAAGATGAAGTATGAACCGCTGGTTATTTGTGTTGGCGAAAAGCAACTTTTACCTGGTTTAGATGACGCTTTGCAGGGAGCAGAGATTGGCAAAGAGCATGAAATTATATTAACCCCAGAATCAGCTTTCGGCAAGAGAGAGGTTAAAAATATTCGTGTTGTTCCTTTAGGAACTTTCAAGGAACACAATGTCCAGCCGCAACCTGGTTTACAGATTGATATTGATGGTCAAAGAGGAGTAGTCACCAGAGTATCTGGCGGCAGGGTCATCGTCAACTTTAACCATCCCCTAGCTGGTCGGAAAGTAGTTTATACTGTAAAGATAAACAAGAAGATTACAGATCAAAAAGATCAGGTATTATACTTCTTGAGCAACACTTTCCGTCTTCCTGAAGAAAAGATCAAGGTTGAAGTTAAGGAAGGTAAAGCAGTAGTAGAATTACCGATGCAGTTGCCGGAACAGATTACCATCGCTATCGGTGAAAGACTGCAAGAAGTGACCTCTCTTAAAGAAGTAAAATTTGCTAAGAAAGAATAGACTTTCCAGACCAATAATCTTTATATATTTCTTTTTGTAATTTTATCCTAACTAAGAGGGGATATTATGGATACTTATATTGAAGAAGAAGGGATGGAAGTTCCACCTATCCAGCAGAATCGTTCCGTGCACACGGAAGAAATTTCTCATAACAAAGCTAACGCCGATATTGATGACGAATTACAGCAGCTGCTAGCTAAACAGAAGATGCGGATCAAGGTCATCGGTTGTGGTGGAGCTGGCAATAATACCATCAATCGTATCTCTGAAGTCGGTATCAAAGGTATCCAGACTATCGCTTTTAACACTGATGCACAGGATTTGCTATATACGACCTGTGACAAGAAACTTTTGATTGGGAAGGAACTTACCCAGGGTTTAGGTGCTGGTTCCAACCCTAAGGTTGGTGAAGAATCAGCTAGAGAAAGCGAGCAAGAGATTAAAAAACTGATTGATGGTTCTGACATGATTTTCATCACTTGTGGTTTAGGCGGTGGTACGGGAACAGGCAGCGCTCCTTATCTGGCTAAGATTGCTAAAAAGATGGGCATCATGAGTGTTGGTATAGTTACTATCCCTTTCACCATGGAAGGCTCGCATCGTTTCGAGAACGCTATGATCGGCTTAGAGAAGTTAGAGCAAGCAGTTAATACTCTTATTGTGATCCCTAATGAAAAATTACTGGAATTGGCTCCGCATTTACCGCTGCAGACAGCCTTTAAGGTGGCTGATGAGATCCTTACCAATGCTGTTAAGGGTATTGCCGAGTTGGTTACAAAAACTGGTTTGGTAAATCTTGATTTTGCTGATGTTAAAGCGATCATGAGCGAAGGTGGTGTAGCGATGATCGGCGTGGGTGAATCTGATGGGGAAAACAGAGCAGAGGAATCAGTAACTAAAGCCTTGGAAAATCCCCTTATTGATTTTGATATCTCTACTGCTACCGGTGCTTTGATCAACATTTCTGGGGGAGAGAATCTTACTCTGGATGAATCGAGGAAAGTTGTGGAAAGGGTTTCTAAAAGTCTTGATTCCAGCGCTAAGATTATTTGGGGTGCTCAAATTTACAAGGATCTGGAAAATACTATCCGCACGATGCTGATCATTACGGGTGTTTCTTCCGAACAGATTTTTGGTGAGAATAACAAATATTTTGACAGTAAGAAACTAGGCATGGCCAATGAGTTGGGCATAGAGTTTATGGATTAGTGTTTTAATTTATAAAATTTCATTTTTTATTTCATTTTTTTAGACATTTTAGATCAATTAAATTTTCAGATAGATTAAGAAAATATTTAGAAATAAAAAAATTTATTCTTCTTTCTTGACAAATTCCACATACTGGCATTTGCCGCAGACTAACCTGTTTTTATGTTTCGCCAAGAACATTCCTGGTCCGCATTTAGGGCAAGTCCTGTTTTTTCTCTTGATAGAATCACCAGAAACTTCGAACAAGGCGCTTAGCTTCTTGCCTTCTTTCTTTACTTTTTCCTTTCTGCTCTTTTCAACTTTTTTTGCGCCGCCTTTCTTTGCCATTATTGTTCACCTTCTTCGGCTGGTTCTTTAGCTTCAGCTGCTGCCGCTTCCTCTGCTTTTTTAGCTTCTTCAGCAGCTTTCTTAGCTTCCGCTTCAGTCTTTCTTTTCTCTTCTGCAGCTTTCTTGGTCTCCGCGATCTTTTTCTTCAGATGCTTGGTTAACTTCTCAGCCTTGTCTTTAGCTTCTTGGTTCTTATAGACTACAGCAGAGAAAACAGCGTCTTGCTTGCTGAATTCTGTATAAACATTCTTCACAACGATCAAGCTTAGATCCTTGCTAAGTTGTTTAGCTAATTCCTGAGTAACATCGCTGTTGCTGGGAGTTGTTCCTTCGAAACTGATCTTACCTTTTAATTCAGTCCTTTCTAATAATTGGTTCTCGTTCTTTTCATCAATTGTAAGTTGCATTATTCCCCTCACCTAACTTTGATTGCGTATTCACCTTTGACTTTAATGCCAACTTCCCTAGCAACCATTGAATTTTCCACATCTGTGACGATTAGCCTTCCCTGCCAACTGGTTGTGAAATTGCTGGTCTTACAGTTAGGGCACGTTTCACCTTCAACAAGTAATTTACATTTTTTGCAAGCTTTTTTCTTAGCCATTTTATTCTTCCTTACCTTTTTTAGACGCTGCCGTCTCTTCATCAAGCCATTCCAATTTGCCTAATCCTTCTTGTCTCATCGTCAGCCCGATTTTCGGGTTATTGACGTCTTTATATGATACTGCGATTATTCTAGCTTTACACTTGTCGCCTACCTTCAGGCTGCGATTGGATTTTTTGCCTTGTAATACTTTTTCTTTGCTGAATGAGACAAAATCATCCATGCTTTGCGAGATGTGCACCATCCCTTCCATCCCACCTATATCCATGAAAGCACCGAAATCTGTGATATCTCTTACTTTTCCCAACACCAGCTCGTTCATCTCTGGCTTATAGGTAAGCAATTCAAATTCTGTTTCGTAGTAACCTGCACCGTCTCCTGGAACAATGACGCCTTCCTCTACATCCCCTACGTCAATAACATTGACGATAAATCCTAATTCCGGTGAGATGTAATTCTCATAGGTAGACTTAACATTAGTGAGCACAGCTTCTTTCTTAGCTTTATCAAACATACTGGGTGGAACCCGTATGAAATCCTTTACTTTAACCTTATAGAACATGCTTAAAAAACCTCCCTGTTTTTTTGCATGCCCAGAAAATTATTTTCTGTCTGCATTTTATTCGTAATTTAGGTTATTTGTTTATAAAGCTTGCGGAAATTTTCCTTTCTTATCTTGTAGTTCTAGTGTTATCTCCTAATTTTCCCTGTTTATGGCAAAGTATAGCAAAGGTTTAAAAATCTAAAAATTTTTTCTCCTGTTATGGATTTGCGAGGTCTAAAAAAAGAGGTTGGTTCTTTGGCGAAAACCAAGGATTCTTTACAGAAATTTCAGGAAAACTGGGTCAGGACCATGAAAAACACCACCAACTTACATCTGCCGTTCCTCCATGAATTACCTTTAGAAAAGATCAAGGAAATAAATTCTCAACTAGCTACCTTAAGAGGACCGATGAAAGATATCAGGCAAGGCATCGAGATCCAGGAAAAGATGAGGTTGTATTGTCACTATCTTATCGAGCTGAAATTAGCGCAGATCCGTGATCATCAATCTAAACAGAATTCGATTATCGCTAATGTTTTACAAGATGAATCATTAAAACTAAGCACGACAATCTCTCAAGTGCAAAAATTCCATGACAGTGTCAATCACCTGACTAAACAATATAATAAAATCAATAAGACTATTACCCGTTCCATCACCTTAGAGGAAGCGCAGGAATTCCAAAATTATCCTCATCAAGAACATTTGGGCAACTTACGTGGTATCGCCAAGAAACAGAAAAATTTAATGAAGGAGATCAGCAACAATTTCGCTGCTTTAATCAAAACCAAATGATTGCTTCTCCGCTAGCCAGTTTAATCTTGGGTATCATCGGCATGTTCCTGATCCTTCTTGGCTTTGTCCTGGATGAATTTGTTTCTTCCTGGAGGCAGAATACTTTCCGCTATAACTTGATTAACCTTTTTGGTTCTAGTTTGTTGATAATCTATGCGTTCTCAATAAAAGGCATCCCTTTCATCATCCTTAATAGTGTTTGGTTTGTCGGTGCTTTAATCAAGATTTTTGCTTTGTGCTCTAAGAAAAAGAAAAGAACAACACCAAAAAGAAAACTAAAAAAATGATTTTTCAACGATCTCTGCCATAAGCGCAGAACTTTTTAATGGGACATTCTGGGCATTTTGGTTTTATCGGTAGACAAATAGTCTGTCCATGTCCGACCAGCAAAGAATTGACTTTTATCCATAAATCGGTGGGGATAATTTTTTTCAGCTCTTCTTCCGTCTCTTCCGGCGCCTTGGTTTTAACCCAACCTAAGCGGTTAGAGATGCGATGGACATGGATGTCGACAGCGATTGCTGGTTGCTTGAAAGTATATGCCAAAATACAATTAGCAGTTTTCCTGCCTACCCCCGATAAAGAAGTGAGTTTCTCAAATTCATTCGGCACTTTACCATTATAATATTTAAGCAAAACTTCACTTAACTTCTTGATATTTTTTGCTTTTACTTTATAGAAGCCGATACCATAGATCATCTTTTCCAGTTCTGGCAGGTCTATCTTGATAAAATCTTGCGGTGCGGGATATTTCTTAAACAATCTCTTAACGATCGGGATCGTGGTGGAATCTTTTGTCCGAGAGCTGAGCAAGGTCATGACCAGCATCTGGAATGGTGTATAATCACCTAGTTCCTCCAGCATTGTCTGCCGATGGTCTTTTTCTAGCAAGGAGAATATTTTCTTGAAAGGTATCATTCCCCTAATAACATCCTTGATCTATAAAATGTTTGCCCTCAAAAAATCAGCAACAACAGTCCTGTCAATAAGAATACAAATGAAACAATTATAGCAAAAATTTTTAACTTTTTATCTTTCTTTTCCTTATCATTATCGATAGCCATCATTACAAACCTAAACAATAATAGGATTGCGATCAGCGGCAGGACAACCAATAATGAATAATAGATTAACAAGGGAAAAACTTTCCACATTAAGTCTCCGACAAATAGTTCTCTCAGCAGAAAATAAACTTGATTGCTATGCGCTAAACTGAACAAGACAGCGACAAACCCCAGCAGCAAAAAACCAACATTATATTTGGCTTCCAGCTTTATCGGCTTATGTCCTTTAAAATAATCACGTATTCCCAGAAGACCAAGGAAGATCGCTACCAACGCTACCAAACCTGTAAACAGGCTAAAGACGAAAGCGCTGTACAATCCTAGGCCAAATAAGAATAACGCGATAAAACCTCCTGAAATATAAAAAATTCCTCTCTTAAGATAATCACCCTCGCTCAGCACCAACACAATCAACATCAAGAGAATTACCGCTAACAAATCTTTGTTGATCCCGTTACTTAGGGCACTGCCAGAAACCAGTGAAAAACCAAAAGTTTCCAGTATGTTACTAGGGCTGTTTTCACCGACGACCCCTACTCCTGCTTTAGGAAGCAGATCGGGGCAAGTCACATTTTTGCTTTCTTTAGTCCTTCCTTCTAATAAATTTTTGATTGGCTGCGCTCCAATCAGATAACTATCGCCTATAAAAACCGCTGGTAATCCTTGTGATGACTCGGCCACGTTGTAGGCAAAATAATACTGTTTCAATAAAGCTGCGTCATCTCTGTTGTAATAAACTTCAAATTTTTGTATATTTAATTTTTGATATTTTGCTTCCAACTGTTGTATATAATCATCTGATTGAACACAATTCTCGCAATCTCTCCCATAAAAATAGTAGATGCAATCCTGGTCTTGTGGATCGGCACTGATCTTGTTGATGACCGGGGCGCTCTCAGCTAAGACAAAACTACTTACTAGCAATAGAACCGTAATCAACAAAACCACTCTTTTCATTTTACCTTTATAAGATATAGTTTAAGATATTTAAAGCTTTCTTTGACCATGGCTCTGTAGAATTGCCTACCTACAACACTTACCATAACCCCATACTTCGCATAGGGACATGGTAAGTTTCGTCTGGTCAAGTTAGTATTGTTAAGCAATACATGACAACACTGACACAGACGGTAACAATTCTACAGAACCTTTGACCATTTTAGTTGATAGTACTGTCATAAAATGTATGGTTGGCTCTGTTTTCCGTAAAACTGATAAATGATTACCCCTATCATCATCAAAATAATCAAAATTAATGAACTAAATCACAAGGAAAACAAAAAAACAAAAAAACAAAACTATAGAGGGAAATAAAATGGTATTAGAACTGACTGAAGATAATTTTCAAAAAGAGGTTAATGAAGCGGAAACTCCCGTAATTGTTGATTTCTGGGCATCCTGGTGCGGTCCCTGTAAGATGATGGCGCCTGTATTCGCTGAATTGAGCGATGAATATACTGGTAAACTAAAATTTGCTAAGCTTAATACTGAAGACTATCCTAATCTGGCTTCACAGCATGCCATCACGGGTATACCTTGTTTACTTGTTTTCAACAAAGGCAAGGAAGTTGATAGAATTATCGGCTTCAACCCTAAACCATCTTTGAAGATGAAAATTGATGCTGTTTTAGGCAAGATTTAATTTTTGTTATAACTCTTTTATTTTATCGTGATTGTTTAATATTTCAAAAAAATCTTTGTAAACCGGAGCAATAAATGGTGTTACCTCTTCTAGTTTTCGCCAATGGTAAATGCCTACAGGGTAATCAACTTCCTGCCAGGCGCTGACGTCACTAACTCCATCACCTATATGCATTACTTGGTCTCTTGTTACTGCATAATCTTGCATTACTTCCCTCAAGACCTTACCTTTGTTAACTTCATCAACTTTTTGCGCATACTTTCCTGTAAATACTCCCCTCTCCATCTGGAATTCGTTGGCAATAGCAAAGTCTAAAGACAATTCTTTCAAAATTAATTTGGCTAACGGGTCTGCACCGGCGCTGATGATTCCCCTTTTAATCTCTTTTTCTTGAAGGTAAACGCAGAATTCCTCTAACCCTGGGGCATAAACGAGCGGGGTAATGTGGTCAATTAGATTATCTAACCTTACTCCTCTCATCCAGCCAGCTTCCGTTTCAGCCCAGGTTTTGTAATCAATTTTTCCTTGGTTATACAATTCAAGTAATTTTTTGTTTTCCTTGATTTTTCCGAGATATTGCATCAATCCTTGGAAACTGTCCTCAATTGCCGTGCGGTCCATGTCTATGGTAACTAACTTAATTCTTGCACCCATCATATTACAGCAAAACAGCGATATATTTTTAAAACTACTTGTCTTCTTCTCAAGAATGATCAAATTAGCGCAGGGTGCAGAAGCCTTAATCTATAAGGACAATAACGAAATCATCAAAGAAAGATTCAGCAAGAAATATCGCTTAGAGCATTTGGATGAATCACTACGCAAGTTTCGTACTAGAAGAGAAGCTAAAATCCTGGGGAAATTAGAAGAATTAGATTTTCCTGCGCCGCATCTGAAAGAATTTTCTGATAAAAGGATGTCTATTGTCATGGATTTTATTCCTGGTGAAAAACTGAAAGATGTCCTGAAACGCGGCGATGCTTATCAGCAGTTAGCGCAGGAAATTGGTAACAGGGTTGGCAAATTACATTTCAACCACCTGATTCATGGTGATCTTACCACCAGCAACATGATCTTGCATCAAGAAAATAACACTGTTAATCTGATTGACTTTGGCTTATCTTTTTTCTCTGAGAAAGTAGAAGACAAAGCTGTTGATCTGTTTTTGTTAGACAGGGCGTTAGAAGCTTCTCATTACGAGCAGTATCCCAGCATTTTTAACGAAGTCTTGCATGGTTACAAAGAATCTTATCCTGAATACGCAGCTGTCTTGGATAGATTTGAGCAAGTTAAGAATCGTGGTAGAAATAAGAACAAGTGATTTTTAGCCTTTCAGTCCTACTCAAAACACCCATTTTTTGGCAATCGTTCCTGGTCCTCTTCTTCCTACTTTTGGTCCATCATCATACATCAAGCCGGCTTCTGCCATGTTATCGCGGGCTATCCTGGCGCAGGAATACGTAGCCATAATCCCCTCTTTTTTCAGCACTCGAAAAACTTCCTTGAAGAATGGCACCTGCCACATTTCTGGGGCAGTTTTTGGTGAGAAAGGGTCAAAGAAGATGGCATCAAATTTTTCTTCCGCTAATTTTTTTATCTCTTCCCGAGCATCGCCTAACAACAGTTTAACTGAAACTTTGCCATCTTTAAATTCCAGATTGCTTACTTTTAGGTGTTTATACTTTTCAAAAAATTTTATAGGAGGATTAACTTCCTGGATCTTACCTATGATCTCTTTGTCATATTCCAGTCCGATAACTTCTATCTCACAATTAGGATTACTCTCCAACGCTACATCAATGGCCATCGCTGAATTATAGCCCATGCCAAAACAGATATCCAAGATGCATAATTTTCCTTGCTGGGCTTTCTCAGCGATCTGACAGGGTTCTGCATATTTTTTCAACGCTTCTTCCACTGCGCCTGTCTGTGAATGATAAGTTTCTCCCACCTCTTCGTTGAGGTAAGATTCAGTGTTATCAGCGGTGATTATTTTTTTGATCATAGAATTTTTCCAATATTGTCTTCTTTAAAAAACTAACTAAAAAAAACTAACTAAACTTTCTCCGCCCGGCCTTTTCTTACCAATAAATCCGCCACTTCAGGGAAAATGTTAATCTCCTCGCCTTTTTCATAGGGTCCATATTCTTTCATGTCTTTCCAGACAAAACTGGGCATGGGGTGGGTAAATTTGACCTTAGTTAATTCAACCTCTTTTTCTGGTTCAGCCTCTTCCGGTTTGATCTCTTTACACTCACGGCTTACAGCTGTAGTATCTAATTCTTTCTTTACCAGGCTGGGTAATTGCGCTTGGATCACTTGCATCAAGATTCCTCTCCTATAACCATCCATGACTCTTAAAACTTGTTCATAAAATTCTTTTTCCTCTCTTAACATCGCCGAAGTGTCAATGATATCCGAACCAGTCCTACTTCTGTTAAGGGCGATGTCAATAATCTTCTTCTCTCTTTTTTCATAAAGCTCTTTTAATATCCTCTTGATGCTTCTTAATTCATATTCAATCTTTTCTCTTTCACCAATGGCGAAAACCTCATCAGAAACTTTTTTTGAATCCAGCAAAGCTTTTTTTTCCCTGAGGTAAGAAACTACATCGATAAAGAAAGTTTTTTCTAGCTGCTGCAGATCTTCTCTTTTTTTCTCATTACGCAGGATATCGTAAAGAGTCTCCAAAGTAACTTTAATATCTTCCAATTTCCACCCCAGAATTTTCAGAACCTCCCTTACTTTAAAAATTTACCCTTCATTTTCCGTTAAATAATAACCTTTATAAATGAAAATAATTTAACACCTAGTGATGATAGGTGTTGTAGGTAATGTCTTCCTAGACTTAGGGATAATAATCTCGGTAGCTGCTATTGCTGCTTACCTTTTAAAACTGATCAAACAGCCGCAGATTTTGGCTTATGTTCTTGTAGGTGTCTTGATCGGTCCGGTATTCAAGCTTGTTACCGATACTGACATCGTTCAGTCCATGTCGATGATGGGGATTGCCTTCCTTCTTTTCCTTGTGGGATTGGAGATGGATTTGAAATCCCTTAAGAATGTTGCTTTGGTTTCCTCCTTGGGAGGTTTTATCCAAGTAATCATTATTGCTGTTTTTGGTTATCTTATTGCTTTAGCCTTAGGGTTTCTGAGCATTGAAGCAGCTTATATCGGTCTGATGTTAGCTTTTTCCTCAACTATGGTAGTCATGAAATTGCTTTCTGATAAACGTGAACTTAATACTCTTCACGGTCGTCTGGCCGTTGGTATTTTGCTGGTGCAGGACATCGTGGCCATTTTTGCCCTTTCCTTGCTTAATTCCGTGGATGGATTTAACTTAGCTATCCTCGGTGTGGCTTTAATCAAATTTTTAGGGTTATTCCTTTTGGCTTACCTTGTAAGCAAATTTATCTTTCCCTATATCTTTAAGTTCGCTGCCAAAAATAATGAATTGCTGTTGATCTCTTCGTTAGCCGTTTGTTTCATGTTTTCTTTGGCTTTTTATTACTTGGGTTTTTCCATCGCTATCGGGGCTTTTGTTGCTGGTATCGCTTTAGGTAGTTTAGAATATAACATTGAGATTATCGGTCGCGTGAAAAGTCTTAAGGATTTTTTCGCCTTGATCTTTTTTGTCTCTTTAGGGATGGGTATTTCTTTGGGCGTTGTCAAGAGTTTGTGGTTTCCTATTGTAATCTTGCTCTTGTTCATCATTTTTGTTAAGCCTTTGATCATCATGACTGTCTGTTCCTTGTTCAAGTATACCAAACGTCCTTCCTTCCTTACTGCTATTTCTCTGGCGCAGATCGGTGAGTTTTCTTTGATCCTTGCTGCCCAAGGCTTGCTTTTGGGTCATCTTTCCAATGATTTCTTTTCGATGGCGGTCATCATTACTATCATCTCCATCACTTTCACTTCCTATAGCATCCAATGGGATCAGCAGATTTATGCCCTGTTGAAATTTCCTCTAAAAATTTTTGATATCTTTACGATTGAAGGTCTGGAATATCTTCCTACAGAAACTAACCCTAAAATAATCCTTTGTGGCCACAATCGTATCGGCTATAGTATCCTGAAAAATCTGGAGAAGCAGAAGAAACAATTGTTAGTTATTGATTATAATCCGGAAGTTATCAACCGTTTAATCAAACAAGGCGTGCACTGCATCTATGGGGAAGTTACTGATGATGAAATAATTGCGCGCATGAATTTACCTCACATTTCCATGTTGATTTCCACTGTACCTAACTTGAATGAAAATTTATATCTTATCAAATCTGTCCGTTCTGTCAATAAGAGGGCGAAAATTCTGGTCACTTCTCAGGAGATAGAAAACGCCTTAAAATTGTATGGTGCTGGTGCTGATTATGTTATCATGCCTCATTTTTTAGGTGGTGAACACGCTTCTAATCTTATCGTCAACATTAGAAAAAAGAAGATCAAGATTAAGGAGGAAAAATTAAAACATATCAAACATCTGCACGAACGCCGTGAAGTTGGTCATAATTATCCTAAAGAAGCCTGACCATTTTTTGATTCTGTTTTTTCCAAACTCCAACAGAAACCTTAATATAAAAACCTCTATATTCTCAATAGATGAACTTTCAAGCTATACCTCCCGTTGAATCAAGCAAAGAGCTGCTAGACTTAGCTTTCCGCAAAGCGCGCGAGAAAGGTCAACAGAAAAATCTGAAGGGCAATTGGTTACAGATCATCCGACAGAAGGAAGCCTTGAAGTTGGATGTTATCAAGGATTCTATTGTCCCTAAGCTGGATAAGGCGATGAGATCGATGCCAGAGACAGCTATCCTGCCCCCATTTTATGTTAAATTGATGAAATTAACGTTGGATTTCCCTGCTTACAAACAATCCTGTGGCGCTTTGTATTGGGCGCAGGGCAAGGTAAGGGATCTGCATAAAAAATATGTTGCGCTTGTCGTAAAGACCAAAGAACGTCCAAAAATAACTTCTTTGATGCGGGAATTTTATGGGCGGTTATCTTCCATCCTCAAACAGATTGATCAAAATGTAAAATATCTTAATGAGGTACGGAAGGTTTTGAAAACTTATCCTGATATTAAGGAGATGTTTACTGTCTGTATCTATGGTTTTCCTAATGTGGGCAAGACCACTCTTCTCAACAAACTAACCGGAACTACTGCTAAGACTGCTTCTTATGCTTTCACAACTTTAGGGATAAATGCGGGTTATTTCACTCTGGGGAAGAAGAAAATTCAAGTTCTGGACGTTCCCGGCACATTAGCGAGGAAAGATAAGATGAATGCTGTGGAATTGCAGGCTGAACTGGTAGCGACCGATGTTGCTGATGTTTTTGTTTATGTTTTTGACCTAACTGCTAATTGCGGTTATTCTGTGGCTAAGCAGGAAGCTTTGTACCAAAAAATTATCCAAGGTGATAAAAAGGTTTTTGTTTATCTTAGCAAGCTTGATCTGCTTGATAAGAAAGTTGTTTCTGACTTTAAACATCAACATTATACTTTAGAGGAAATAAAAGAAAACATCATTAAACTTGTTCCTGAAATCCCTGCGGATTCCCCCACAGATCGCCCCGCCGATTCTCCTATAGATTATCTTACAGACTCATTTTCTGATAGTTCTGACTGAAATTTTTTTCCCCCCCCATCCGTCTCTCTCTATTTTTACTATCTATTTTTACTATCTATTTTTACTATCTTATTCTCTTGCTCCCTCTTATAGTTTCATGATTGTGAAACTGTTCAATTTAACAATTACTCAATTAGTAAACTTTATATATGATTAGTACCTTTTCAACGAAAGATGGAGTTGAAAGAAGAGAAGTTATCAAGAGCAATTAGCGCCTTTTCTAGAAGGCAGATCCTTCGTTTATTAGCTGATCAAGAGTTGAATGTCAAGGAAATCGCTGAGACAACTGCTCAATCCGTCTCTCTGGCCTCTCGTCATCTGAAATTGCTTTATGATCTTGGTTTCCTTGCTGTAAGAACGGAATTTCCTCACAAATTCTACTCTTTGAAAATCAAAGAGATGAAACAATTGCTCATAATTTATGATAAGGTGATTAATAAAATATGACCTCCCAAAACAGGACTATCTGGAAGAGGAAGGGCTTGACTCCCTTAAGTAAAGCGCATGATAAGAAAGAAATTATCCTTGTTTTTCTGGTCATGAGCAGTATCTTTTTCCTACTGCTATTTTTCTCCTTTTCTCACCAAGGTAATCTTACCTTTGTTTTTAGCAAGACCTCAACCACCTTGACTGGGGCGGCTATCGGCGCACCACTAGTGGAGATTTTCCCTGATAACTTAGTAGGCAAACCCTTTCAACCTAATGATGAACCAATTAACCAAACTGGATCTGACCCTCAATCAGAACCGCAACAACCAACACAACCTGGATCTTCGCAGGAAGTAACTCTTCCTGCTGAGGAACCATCTCCTTCAGAATTACCAATTCTGGAGGAATTTCCTATTCCTCTTGGGGCTAGTCCTCAAGAGGAGCAGGTTTTATCTCCTTCCTCAACTAAAGATAGCAAAACTACTCCCCCATCTTTATCTACTCAATCTGTTGACTCTGGGCAAGTAACAGCTCAGGCTGATTGTTCTGTCTGGCCTTGTAGCTGTGGAGATGTGATTACTGGATCAGTTGTCTTTGGAGGAAATTTAACTTGTAATGATTTTTATGCTTTTACTGTTACAACTTCTAATATCGTGATTGATGGTAATGGTTATTACTTGATTGGTACAGAAGTTGGTAATGGTACTGGTATTCTTGTCAACAATTCACAAAATGTCACCATCAAAAATTTTGCTGGTCTTGATAATTTTAGCAGAGGTATCAGTTTAGGCAACACTAGCGATAGTTATTTCATTAACAACAATATCACGGTGATCAATAATAGTGTAGGTAATGCAGCTATATACCTAATTATAAATTCTCATCGTAACTTAATTGCTAACAATACTCTTGTTGCTAGTGAAAATTCTAAAGGTGTACATCTAGTTGAGACCAATCTTAATAACACTATCTTAAACAATAATATTACCGCCGATGCTCCTCTTAGCGGGGGGATACTTTTAGCTAATTCTAATAACAATAATACTAACATTTCTAACAACATTATTACCATTTTCTTTGATCCTAGCGCCATGGATATCCAATCACCTTATACCTATATTTACAACAATACTTTGGTCAGCAATGGAGTTAGTTCTTTGATAAACCTGGAGAATGGTGGTTCAAGCACGATCATTAAGGACAATAATCTAACTTTAAATGTAGGTGGAACAAATTATATTGATAGTGCCACCCATGCTATCTTATCGCAAACCAGCAGTAACAATGTTTCTGGTAATACTATCACAACTTCTGACCAATATGCTCAAGGGATAACTATTTTCAATGGCATGCAAACTATGATCATAAATAACAATTTTTTCATCAGCGGCCAAGATAGTTTTGCAGTTGGTTTAATTGATGGGGCTTCCAATAATACCCTAAAATCAAACAACATAACTGTGTCTGGTTCTGGGGCTAGTCATGCAATCTATGAAGATTTTATTGGTTTAGATGGCCCATTAGGACTTAACTTCCTGGAAAATAATAATTTGAGTTCCTTATTGAACTATACTATCTATGATGGTGAATCAGCAAATACATCATTCATCTATAATAACAGTTACGGTTTCTTCAATGTCACCAAAGGTAACATCACTTCTAGCGTCAGTTTAGTGATTGGGAAAAATGTTTTGCTTTCTTATAATAATGTCAGTCTTCTTAGCGACGTGCAGAATCTAGAACTGAACAGTTCCGCTCAATTAGAATTAAAAAGTTTAGAATGGATAAATGTTTCTGAGTTGTTATTGGATGGAACGAGATGCGATAATACAGATCTGTGTAATACAAGTTATAATTACCGTTCAGGTATTCTTTCAGCTGATGTTAGTTATCTGGGCAATTTTAGCACTACCAGCAATAATAATCAACCTAGCGTTGATTCTATCTATCTTAACTCTTCTGATTTTCCAGATAATTTGACAAGCGCAAATCTGACCTTAAATTTATCTGTTTCCGATACTGATAATAATCCGGTTAAGAATATCACCAACTGGATTGTTGATGGTAATTCTTGGACGCTATTATATCTGCCGTTTGAAGGGATCAACAAGACTACTACTGGCAATGCTTGGGATTACAGCGGATTTGGTCACCATGGTTCAATTACTAGTGCTAATTGGAATGCTACTGGTGGTTATGATGGTAAGGGTGCTTATGAATTTACCAACTTACCAAATGGAATCTCTCTTAACCTAACCTCCAACAATAGTGATTTTACAGTCAGCTTCTTTGCCCGATATTCCAATTACTCTCAAGGTAATGTCTTTTCCGTTGGCGATCGGAACGGTTTTAGTCTAGGCTTTTCATCTGCTGGAGAACCATATTTTTCCGCCCAAAATCTCTCTTTTGCTAACTGGACAAAATATAATAATTCTATCCCGCCGAATTCTAATACCACCAGTTACCATGGCCAAATTCCTCCTGGTTTAACAGGTTCAGGGGATTCTTCTACAATTAACCATCCTGATGTAATCAAAGATGGCAACACTTATAAGATGTGGTATAGTGGGTATCCTTACATATTTTATGCCACTTCACCTGATGGTTTAACTTGGACAAAATACAATAATAGTGCGCCTGTTGATTCTGATGACATAAGTTATAATGGTCAAATCCCTCAGGGAACTAGCACCAAAGGTGATTCTCAGATTACTCAAGGGTCTGCGGTAATCAAAGATGGCGAAACCTATAAAATGTGGTATTCTGGTAATAACGCGAGTGGTATAATCCATATTTATTACGCTACTTCTCCCGATGGTTTAACTTGGACTAAATACAATAATACCATTCCCCCGAATTCTGATGATTTAAGTTATAACGGTCAAATACCTTCAGGAAATCCTGATCAAGGTGATGATAACTATGTTGATAGTCCTTCAGTCCTTAAGGATGGTGATACCTATAAGATGTGGTATGCAGGCAATGACGGATTAGGAAGCAGTCGTATTTATTACGCTACTTCTCCTGATGGCTTGACCTGGACCAAATACAATAATACCCTCCCCACAAATTCTGATGATGTAAGTTACCATGGTCAAATACCTTTAGGCACAAATAGTCTTAAAGGAGATTACAAGTCTGTTTTATATCCAGAGGTAATTAAAGATGGTGATGGTTATAAAATGTGGTACACGGGTTATGATAACAATAATTATCGCATTTTCTATGCCGTTAGTCCTGATGGCTTGACCTGGACAAAACATAATAACAGTGTCCCTATAAATTCCAATAATGCCAGTTATCATGGTCAGATCCCTTTGGGAAGCGATGGTCAAGGTGATGATGCCCGAGCAGGAAGTGCTAGTATAGTTAAAGATGGTAACATCTACAAAATGTGGTACACTGGTTATGATGGTGTGGGCGGATTAAGAATTTATCATGCCACTTTGGATAGTGGTCTCAACAGTTCATCTCAAGCAGAAGACGATTGGACACAAATAACGCTGAGCCAGCAAGGCAATCTTAGCAACTTATATGTTAATGGTCAGCAACAAGGCAGTAGCAATTTCAGTGCGATTAATCTTAATGGTACAATTCATCTTGGTGATTATTTCAATGGATCTATTGATGAAATATATATTTATAATCGATCTTTATCACCAGAGCAGATATCCACTTTATATGACAACGAGACTAATCTTATTGTAAACAACGAGACCGACGATGGAGAAGTTTGGTCAGCTTGTGTAACTCCCAATGATGGTTTTGAAGATGGTGTTAAAACATGTTCTAATAATATCACCATTATTTCATCAATTGTTGATCCTACTGTCACATTAAATTATCCTATTAATAATTACTGGAATAATACCGCAAATATAACTTTTAATTGTTCAGCGAGTAGTCAAAGCTTGGCTAACATAACTTTATGGACTGATACTAACGGTATTTGGCAGGCCAACCAAACTAAAACTTTGCTGGGATTATCTAACTCAACTGAGTTTAACCTTACTGATTTGAATGATAATAACACTGGTTATCTTTGGAATTGTTTAGCTTATGATCTCAGTGGAGGGGCTAGTTTTAGTATCGCTAATCGCACGTTTTATATTGACACTATATCTCCTATCAGCAACATCACTATCTCGCCAACAACTATTGAATACAACCTTACCAATGTCAGCATTGATTGGAATGCTTTTGATCTAAATGAAAGTTATGTTAATGCGAATGTAACTTATCCTAACGGTTCTTTACTTGCTCAGTCTAGTGATGGTACTATTAATTTTTCCTTGAATACTACCAACTTAACGGTCTTAGGAACTTACCGCGTCATTGTCTGGATCAATGATTCCGCTGGCAATTTCAATTACAGTAACGAAACTTTTACTGTTGTTGACACTGCTGCGCCTATTGTCACTTTAAACTATCCTGCTGATAATTATTGGAATAATACCGGCAATGTAACTTTTAACTGCAGCGCTACCAACACTAACCTCAGCAATATAACCCTTTGGACAGATGTTAATGGTTCTTGGTCTGCTAACCAAACAAAATCTTTGCTTGGCGCTGATAATTCCACCGAATTTAATCTGACCGATTTAATTGATAATAACACTGGCTACCTCTGGAATTGCCTAGCTTACGACAGCAGCGGCAACAGCAATTTTAGTATCGCTAATCGCACGTTTTATATTGACACTATATCTCCTATCAGCAACATCACTATCTCGCCAACAACTATTGAATACAACCTTACCAATATTAGCATCGATTGGAATGCTTTTGATCTAAATGAAAGTTATGTTAATGCGAATGTAACTTATCCTAACGGTTCTTTACTTGCTCAGTCTAGTGATGGTACTATTAATTTTTCCTTGAATACTACCAACTTAACGGTCTTAGGAACTTACCGCGTCATTGTCTGGATCAATGATTCCGCTGGCAATTTCAATTACAGTAACGAAACTTTTACTGTTGTTGACACTGCTGCGCCTATTGTCACTTTAAATTATCCTGCTGATAATTATTGGAACAATACCGGCAATGTAACTTTTAACTGCAGCGCTACCAACACTAACCTCAGCAATATAACCCTTTGGACAGATGTTAATGGTTCTTGGTCTGCTAACCAAACAAAAACTTTGCTGGGTTCATCTAACTCTACTGAGTTTAACCTTACTGATTTGAATGATAATAATACTGGCTACCTCTGGAATTGCCTAGCTTACGACAGCAGTGGTAACAGCAATTTTAGTATCGCTAATCGTACGTTTTATATTGATACCACTTTGCCTAATGTCAACCTGATTTCACCAACCGTTGATTATGTCAATGATTCTCTCTCCCTGCTTGATGTGAATTTTACCTGCAATGCTTCTGATTCCAATCAGCTCAGCAATCTGTCAATCTATTTAACAAACTCCGCTAATCAATCATTTGTCCTAAATAGAACTAGTTATATCAATGGCACATCTAACGAATCTAACTGGACTATCCCTCTAAGGTCAGGAAATTATACTTGGGATTGTTATGCCTGTGATACCGCTGACAATTGCAATTTTTCAGCAGCCAATAGGACTATCAAGCTGAACGCCACTGTGGCTCAGCTAGGTGTTCCGTTGATAGGATCAATTACCCTGGTAGAAAATCTTACTGACTTGGGCGATGGCTTGATTGTCGGTTCTAATAATACTATTATTGACGGTGCTGGTTTCAGTGTTGTTAGCAATGGTTCAGGTAGTGGAATAAATGTTAGTGGTTATAGCAATGTAATCATCCAGAACATTGGTTCTTTAAACAATTTCTCCGTAGGGATAGATTTAAACAATTCTCAGAACGTTACCATCTCCAACATCACGATTGTCTCAGCAAACCTTTCTGGTGTAGTAGGTGTAACTCTCGGTTTCGGTTCTAATAGTAACAATTTAAGTGACCTTAATGTTTCTGTTTATGGGAACAACAGTATTGGTCTTTCTCTTAACAATTCTGCTAATAATACTTTTACTTCTTTAGAGGTTAGTTCTGCTTCTGGTCCGGAGCTGGTTCTTGCCAATGATTCTCTTAACAATTCTTTCGTAGGTGTTGTTTTACAGGATGGTCCGAATTTTACCACTGATTTGATCCACAGTTTATCGGTAAATGTAAACAATACTCCTCCCGATGATCCTTCCAGCAAAACTTCCTTGTCATATTATTTGACCTTAGATAATCTTAGTTCTGACAGCCATATCGATTTTAATCTTAGTTATCTCGACTCAGATCTCACCGATTTGACTGAAAACACAGTTGCCGTTTATCATTACAATGATGTTACTGGCACTTGGTCTTTGCTTAGCGGCTCTTCGGTAGATACCGTTAATAATGTTGTCAGTTCCGGATTTGTTGATTCTTTTTCGACTTTCGGTGTTTTCGGTGATACCACCACTACAGATAGCGGCACTGTTGATACAGGTGGTGGAGGCGGGAGCAGTAGCACGATAGGTTATCCTCCGGCTGAAGCTGAACCGCTACGTCCCGAAGTGCCGATAGCTTCTCCTGCAACTACTCCAGCAGTAGAAGAAGCAGTTCCAGAGTTTCCCCCATCAGTAGCTGAAGAAAGTCCACTAGAGAAATTTATCAAAAGTGAAGCTTTGGTAGCGCAGGCTATCGCTTCCGATGCCTTACAATTAGTCAAAGGTCTTAGCAGTTTAATCTGGATAATCTTATTCATCTTGGTTATCGGCATGCTATTACTGTTAATCCATCTTAAAAGAAAAGGTCATTCTGTGATTGTCTTCCGGGAAACTGCTCCGAAAAAGCTACTTAATCGTCAGAGCATGTCTTCTCCGGAAAGATTAGCTTCGGAGATGCGTGAAATTGATACAAAACTTAATTACCTTAATCAGAGCATCGGATCGAAAAAAGAAATTGCTAACTTAGATTGCTCTTCAACTGAAAACAGGGAGTTAACTAGAATTGAAGAAGAGTTAGCTAAATTAAGATGAGTTGATTAGAACGATTAATTTTTTAATTAATTTTTTTTACTTAAATTCTAAGATTAAGCTTTTACAACGACTTTACAAGGGCAAGGAAATTTCTTAGCCGCTCTGTTCAATGCTTCTCGGGCAATTTTGGAATTAACTTTATTTACTCTTAATTCCATTAAGTCTTGGCCTTCTCTTACTCTAGCCGCAGAACCGATCGATTTACCGTAAGCCTTCTTCATACCTGTACTCAGCCGGTCTGCACCTGCTCCGGATGCTAAAGCGTTTTCCCTTAAAACATGGAATGGGTAAATTTTGATCCTCAGGTGGTATTCTTTCCCTAAGTTTTTCTCTAGCAACCTGTTAGAGGTCATCCTAGCTGCTTCAATAGAATTATGACGAACGTTCAAAGCTTTCTGTGATACTAACCTTAAAGTTGTATCGTATTCATTTTGTGGCTTGCCCATATCAAACTTGATAACCTTCATGTGCGGGAAACCTCCACGCACATAGTTCTTATTAGTGTATTTACTGATTCTAGTATAAGGTCTTTCCAAGTTCTGATATGCTACGTTCTTACGTAATCTTGCCATTTTAGCTTAGAATTTCAATCTATTTATAAAGATTTTGCTTTCCTGAAGAAGGTTTTTAGTATCACTTATCCTTCCTTTTCCATAAACTCTACCAGCAGTTTATTCTTGTCCATCAAAACAGAATAGCTAATATTATCCAGGTTCTTATCTTCAACAAATTTGATGAATCTGGCCTGTCTTCCTTCGCTCCAGGTAGCAAATATCTTGGCCGTCTTGCAAAGATAATTAACATCACAATGACCTATCCGCAGGTCCTTCCCTTGCTGCCTTGCTGGGTGTAATGGGCATAACAATTTACCATTTTCTTCAATAAGATTACGACAGACACCATTCCTGAGGTCATCTGGATTTCTTCTCTCACGGAAAGCTAGGAATTCTTGCTCAGTATCAGGACTAGCCTCTTTAAATTCAGCAGTATTTTTCCTGATCGCTTCCTGGATCTTCGCTTTTCCCAAGAAATCCCGGCCGCAACAGCCCATGCAGCCACCACTTAATCGACATAATACCGAGAAAACCATCTTACATCTCTATTGGTGCTTTAATCCCCAGCAACCTTAAGCCGTTTTCCAAGACTTGTCTTACAGAATCAACTAATAATATTCTGGCTTTCATCACGTTTTTCCTGTCCGAAATAACTGGGCATTTATGGTAAAATTCGTTATACTTCTGCGCTAAGGTAATCAGATAATTAGCTAGATGGTGTGGTTTGTAAGTCTTGGCTACCTGAATTATTATCTGCGGAAATTTGTAGAGAAGATTGATGACTTCTTTTTCTTCCGCTAATTTTAAGGTGTCAAAACTAACATGCTCACTGCTTTCCACTTGATGTTCTTGTTTTGCTTTCCTGAGAATAGAACAGGAACGGGCATGAGTATATTGCAGGTAAGGCGCGGTTTCTCCTTCAAAAGAGAGCATCTTATCCCATTCAAAATTGATGTCTTTAACCCGATCATTGCTTAAATCAGCGAAAATGATTGCTCCCACTCCCACCATCTTAGCCACTTCTTCTTTGTCTTTCAGGTTAGGATTTTTCTCCTCGATAATTTCTTTTGCTAAGGTTATGGCTTTATCTAATACCTCCTCTAGGAAGATGACTCGGCCTTTCCTTGTTGACATCTTGCCTTCCGGGAACCTGAACAAGCCAAATGGTACATGAACAAATTTATTCTCACCATACAATTCTAAAACTTTGAATAATTGCTGGAAATGCAATTTTTGTTCTCCACCTACTACATAGATAATTTTCTCTGGCTTATATTTTTGCAGGCGGAAGAAAGCAGCCGCTAGATCTCTGGTGGCGTAAGTGGAAGCACCATCTGATTTCCTTAGCATCAATGGTGGCATCTTATATTTTTCCAGATTGACTACTAAAGCTCCTTCAGATATCTCCGTCTTCACTCTCTGCTGTAATTGTTCGATGCTTTTTCCCAGTAGATTGTTATAGAAAGCTTCACCATGGTAAGAACCAAAATCAACATCGAGAATTTTATAGATCCTTTTGAATTCTTGCAGGCTCAGCTCCTTAAATTCTTCCCATTGCTTAAGATATTCCTTATCGTCATCTTCCAACTTTTTGAAGGCCACTCTAGCTTCTTCATCTAAGGTGTTGTGTTTCTCTGCTTCCTCATGAAACTTGACATAAAGTGAGAGTAGATATTTGATTGGATTTTTCTGTAATTCTTCTTTATCTCCCCATTTTTCGTAAGCGACGATCAATTTGCCAAACTGCGTGCCCCAATCTCCTAGATGATTGATGCTGGTAACTTCATAACCCAACTCCTTGTGCACCTTATAGAGACAAGCGCCGATAACTGTGCTTCTAAGATGACCGATGCCGAAAGGCTTGGCAATGTTTGGTGAAGAATATTCCACGATGATTTTTTTTCCTTTTCCCAGATCCTGCTTGCCGTAAGTTTTTCTTTCTTTGAAAATTTTTCTTAATGTAACTTCTGCCAAGACGCTGGGCTTGATAAAGAAGTTTAAGTATGGTCCGGAAACCTGAATCTTTTCCAAGAAGTCTGGCAGGATGATTTTTCCTTGCAGCTGCTCTGCTGCTTCCTTAGGGTTCTTGCCCAGCTTGAAGCAAGGAAAAGCATAATCCCCCATCGCAGGGTTAGGCGGCACTTCCAATAAATAGTCTAATTCTTCTGAACTTAGCTTGGTCTGTTCTTGCAAGAGCTTGCTAATCTTTTCCTTAAAATCCATACTTGGTAAGAAACTAACTTTATTTAAATAAATTGCCTCGTTTTATCAGACCACATCAAGAAACTACATCAAGAAGTAATTAATAAATCTCTTATTGTTAATAACCTTATCTATCTTTCAAGACCCAAAACTATTTATACTATCCTTCAGGAAATGATAGTTTTAATGGAAAGAATAGATGTTATCTCGATGCGTGATTTCTCCAAGGAGCAGATTATCTCGATTCTTGATGTAGCGGCTGATGTTAAGAAAGCTCTGCATGATTCTGCTTTCCATGAAGTCTTCCGCGAAAAATACGGCTATTACGTCAACGAGCTGCTGAAGGAACTGAAGGTAGCTACTTTGTTCTTAGAGAACAGCACCAGGACAAATCATTCGTTTAGGGCTGCTGTCCTTAGCGGTGGCGGATCTTTCGATGGTTTTCCTTCCGCAAATTACACTTCTTTAAAGAAAGGGGAAACTTGGGCGGACACGGCTGCCATGTTTGCCGGTTACGGCTATGATGCCATCGTCATGCGCAGCACAACTGAAGGATTGCCCAGATGGACAAAACATTATCTCAAGAAAACGCACGCTTTAATGCAGTATCAGCATCATAAATTAGGTCTTCCTTTCAGTTCTTTAGTGCCGATGATCGTCAATGGTGGAGATGGCAAAAACCAGCATCCAACTCAATGTTTCCTCGACTTGTTTACGATGCGGGAGATCGCCAAAGCGCACGATTGTGATCTGGAAGGTCTAAACTTGGCTTTACTAAATGATCTGGCGCATGGTCGCACTAACGCTTCATTGATGTCGGTAGCGCATCATTTCAATTTCACTCTGCATCTTGCTTATCCCCCGCGTTTTGGTCCGCAGACGCACCGCTTGGAAATGCTGAAACGAAACGGCGTGCAAATCTTTGATTATCAGCATGATTTTAAGATGGCGATGCGCAATTCCTTCATTGCATATCATTCCCGACCCCAGAAAGAACGGGTAGGTGAAGGCGAAGATCTGATTTCTATCAAGAAGCTCGGCCAGATCAACAGGAAGATATATGACGAATTGGGAGAAAATGCGCCTTACCTGATGCACCCTTTACCCGTAGATGCGGATACTTTTGAAGAGATAGCTGCGGATATGCGTGAACATCCTTTGAACATTACCAAACTGCAATCTTCCAACGGCTTGCCAGTGCGTATTGCTCTACTTGCTATCGGTTTGGGCAGGATAAAAAATATTCTTCCTGACCTTACCAGTGTCTATGGCAGTCATATAGTGCGCTTGGTAGATCTGTCGTTGAAGGAAAAAAGGAAAGAGTTGATTAACCCACGTTCTGGTTATATTGAGAATAATGGGATTGTCTTGGATCATATCCCAGCCGGCATGGGCCGAAGATTAGCAGGGATTCTTGGTCTCGAAAAAAATAAAATTCCTAAGGTTATCTCCGATTACATTCCCGTCAATGACGGCAAGCAGCCGTTCAAGGATATAATTAAAATCCATCAGAAATTCAATCTCGGCAAGGAACATTATGAAGCCATAGCCTTAGTTGCTCCGGATATTTCCCTCAGTTTCGTGGAGAACGGTCAGGTTGTCCGTAAGGTACGCCCTGTTTTAGGTACAATGGTCAAGAGTCGGGTTAAATGTGGCAATCCCGATTGCGTAACTAACATCGAAAAAGAGCATGTTAACCCTCGCCATTACATCTTAGATGACAGGAAAACTTTGGAATGCTATTACTGTGAACATTTAGATTCAATCCAGAAAATATATGAGGAGAACCGATTTATTTATTTGTGAGATATTTTATTTGTTTTTGGAGTCTCTATTTTTTCTGGAAGAATATTTATAAATAATCACTTATTTTAACTCTTAAAATGACATTAGAAAACGTTACAGGAAATTTATTGGCTTACAAAAAATTAGAGCCGGGCACATTTCAGCACGTTGACCAGCTTACCACTGAGCGAAGAACCAATCAGGAATTAAGAAATCAATGGTTTTATACTGCTGATGGCGGGTTATATACTGTTCAAAAAAGAAAGCCTTTATGGGTTATTACTCGTGAACCACAAAATTTAGTCTTAGAAAATATTGACGAAGCATATAGACAACTAAAAGGACAAGGAAATTATTTTCCTAATACCGAAGCTGCTCAATTTTCATTAGAGCATCCAGATAGTGTTGTTGTTAATCTAAAAGGATTAAAACTTGTGAAACACTACGATCAATTGGGACATTTCGTAGTTAATCCTAAAGCCGTAAATAAGTTAAATTATGAGCAAAGAAAAGCTGCTCAACGAATTTATGGACCTGATGAAGAAAATTTTGGCTTGAATATGGAAATGTTCGCAGAAGCAAGGAAAACTCTCTCTGTTTTTGTATTAATGCCTGATTATGCGCAAAGTACTTTAAGAAAAAATGATAAAAAATTCGTTGGGCGGGCTTCGTGGCTGAATGATTTCTACGTCTTTTCCAATTTCGGTGCCGATGGTCGGGAGGTAAACAGTCATATCACCCTGCGTGGGGTACGTCGTGCAATCACCGTAGGCGCAAAAAACGAAGTTCCACAAGCTCCACAGGAAATGGGAACAGTTAGAAGTCCAACCATGGATGACATTTTGACAGTCTCTCAGTCACACGTTTCTAATTCTGACCGGGATTAATTCCAAGTTGAATTTGGAAAGTTATATAAACAATAATTTTTTATTTATGATACTTCTCTCCTTTGATTATCGTGAAAGCACGGTATAATTGTTCGATAAATATAATCCTCACCATCTGATTAGGAAAAGTCATCTTTGACAAAGAGATTTTGTCATCATACTTAAGATTCTCCGGCAATCCTTCTGCTTCTCCGATTACGAATGTAATGTTTTTCTTTTCCAAATTTATTTTTTTCAGATATTCAGCAAATTCTTTAGAAGTAAACTCCTTACCTTTCTCATCCAAGGCGATAATAAATCCTTTCACAGAATCAACTGAACCATCAAGATATTCCACTTTTTCATATTTGCTCAGCCGTTGTAGATATTCCTGCACTAATTCTTTAACATAAGCTTCCTTAACCTTTCCCAATCCTAAAATTCTGATCATTTTAAATTAAAGTGGACCGACCGAGACTTTCGAAAACAGCTCCAGATGTAACCATTTGGTCGAACTCGGATCTGACCCTAGCCAAGGGTCTATTCTACCATTATATTATCGGCCCATTGCGCAAATAAAATGTCAACTCACTTATAAAGGTATACCCTAAGTTTTATAAAATCAAACTTCTTCCTAAATAGCAATGAACGAAGAAGTAAAAAAAGAGATAATCTATGATTTGGAGGAAGCTCTGAAGATTCTGGAAACTAAAGAAACTAAAGATGTCGAGGAACTTAAAGTTTTAAGCGATCATGGTATTGAAGATGTGGCTTTGCATAAAGATCTGGATCTGATTTCTGTAGCTGTTCTGGTTTACTCCATCTACAAAGTTTTTCATTGCATGAGGGATGAAGAATATACTAATCTTAAATCTGAACTAAATAGTGCTATTACACAACTTAAACAAGGAAATCTCGGTCGTTATAACAAAGCGATAAAAAATTCTTTCAATCTTGTTCGTCAATGCAACGCTAAAGTTAAAGAGCATTTGCAGGATGTGCTGGATGCTGCCAAGATCAAGAAAGGTACGACTTTATTAGAAAAAGGTTTGTCTATTGGTCAGGCGGCAGGATTGATGGGTTTATCAAACTGGGATTTGCAGCAATATGCTGGTAAGACTACTGCCTTATCACAACATAACGAGAAGATTCACGCTGATAAGAGGATGATGAAAGCATTAAAGGTGTTTAGTTTATGAGCAAGGTAATATTTTTTGATGCCGGACCAGTTATTTCTTTGGTGATGTCTAGGCTAACGTTTATCATTCCTGAATTGAAGAAGCATTATGGTGGGAAGTTTTACATAACTCCTGCTGTCAAAAAAGAATTGGTTGATCGTCCATTAACAATCAAGCGCTTCCGTTTTGAAGCGTTGCAGGTTATGCGTTTAATCAGGGAAGGAGTTTTAGAAGTCTATGAAAACGTTCCCCAAGATCATGTTAACAAGTTGATTGATCTGGCTAACAGTTCTTTCAAGATTAATGACAAGTTTTTGGAAATCATACAATCTGGTGAGATGGAATCAGTAGCCTGTGCTTTACAAGAAGAAGCAACAGTGGTTATGGACGAAAGGACTTTACGCTTATTCATTGAAAACAATAAAGAGATGAGTCATCTTTTAGGGATTCGTTTTAAGAAGAAAGTTGATAGTGATGCAAGTAAAGTAAACCAATTTAGCACCTTCCTCAAGAAAATTAACATCATCCGTTCAATAGAGTTAGCTGGAGTGGCTTACCAGCTAGGTTTGCTTGATCCTTATATCCCTAAACTCAAAAATGGTAAAGAAACACTTCTCGATGCTGTCTTATGGACCGTTAAATTTAATGGTTGCGCCGTAACCGAGCATGAGATTGAAGAAATTAAAGCTTATTTATTGAAATAAATTATTGAAACAAATTATTATATCGCTGAAAATCTTCCCTGAAGGCTGGGACAAATTTTTCCGGACTTTCTTCCATCATTTTTAGTAATTCTTCTTTGCTAAATTTTTTATGGCTAACCAGTTCTTCATTCAGTTGAACTTCACCTTCATGTCTGCCGAAAAAGATGCTGGTAAAAAATTGTAAGGGTTTACCTTGATAATCCATAGAAGTAAATTTTTTGGTGCATAGTTTTAATTGGCAGCTGATTCCCAGTTCCTCCTGCAGTTCCCTAATAGCTGCTTGTTCATAAGTTTCACCGAATGTAACATGGCCCACAGCTGAGGTGTCTAAGCAGCCGGGATAAGTGCTTTTATGTTTAGCTCTCTGACAGACGATGAATCTATCATCACCATCTTTGATATAGATTGAGACATTACGTGAGATGAAATTTTTCTTTAATTTATTCTCTTTTTCTTCACTGCCGATCACTTCATCCTGTTTGTTTACCACATATAACCGTTCTGTCATTTTTTAGTTGATGTCGTCCATTTATTTTAAATTTAACCATCATAAATTGAAAATAAGCAATATCTTTTTAAATCAGGTATCTCTTTGACTCCCAGATGGGTAAGAGATGTATTGTTTGCGCTGAAGAAGCTGTTTACAAGATTAAAGATACCTCTGATTACTACTGCAAAGATTGTGCCTTGGAAAGCTTTTCCGACTTAGCTGTGTTGTTGAAAGTTGAGGAAGAAGTCAATCGGCTTAAGGAAGTAATCAAGGAAAGATTGGAAGCGGAACTGGCTGCTCAAAGTAATGGGTTTCTGGAAACTACAGCCCAATCTGAAGATACGGAACATCAAGATGAACAAACTGATTAAGATTGGTAAGATTAGCACTTCTCGCCAGGAATTGATTGATATCACTAAGGCTTGGATTGCCCTTTCCTTAGCTTTTACTTTTGTCTTCTCCGGCATGAGCCTCTTGAGCAGCGGCGCCGGTTTTGCTAATTTATTCTCCTTGGCTTTTCTTAAAATATTTTTGATCTCCCTATTTACTGCTGGTATTGGTTTTTTGTTTCATGAACTAGGTCATAAATTTGTGGCACAACGTTATGGTTGTGTGGCAGAATTCCGTGCTTTTGACAATATGTTATATTTAGCTGTTGGTCTAGCTGTGGCTGTCGGTTTCATCTTTGCCGCTCCTGGTGCTGTGATGATCAGTGGCATGGTCACGAGAAAGGAAAATGGTATCATCAGTGTTGCCGGTCCTTTAGTAAATTATGTTTTAGGTATGATTTTCTTAGGTTTGACCTTTGCTTTCCCTAACTTGAGCTACATCTTCTCCGTCGGTTTCAGCATCAACATGTGGCTGGGTTTGTTCAACATGATCCCTTTCGGCAATTTCGACGGGATAAAAATTATGGCTTGGAACCGTTACGTCTGGATTGCTATGGCTGCTTTTGGCGCTTTCTTCGTCTTTTTTTTATGAGTTTAATTTGATTTTCTTTTCTTCCGACGAGAACAAAACTTTTATATACTAGTTTTCCCTCAAGAAATAAAAAGAAGGTGTTCTTAAAAAAAGAAGGTGATAAAACTTGAAGCAGCATGTCTTTCAGGAAGTTAAGAAATTTAAGATCCAAAGATGTTGCAAAGGTTGTGGCAGCAGGATTGTTGTCGAGAATGCAAACCGTTATTATTGTAGCAAGTGTCGCGGATATTAGTTCTTTTTTTTAATTTTTTTTTAAGAAGCCATTCTCTTTTTTTCTGATAAAAAATTGATTAAAGATATTAATTAAAAAGTTATTTTTGCCTCAAGGAAAAAATACCCACCTTATAACTTGTTGCGGTGTAATAGAGATAATTTGTTGTTCCTTTGACAAATTCTGTTGGTAAGATGTTGCCTTCACTATCATAAACAGCTAAATCTTGCGTCAATTCTTTGCTAACTAAGGTCTGTCTGTCTACTTTAAAGTTGAATTTGATAATTTCCACTTTTCCGGTATCAGTTGTCATGATAGTAAAATTAGCAATCGTTTTTTTATCACTGTTTGATTGATTATCATTATTTTCTACCCAGACTTTACCGCTTTTGACGTAGTCTTTGAATCTTATCTCTAAAGTTTCTAACTCCGGGACATCCTTAGCTTCCATCGGGAAAGGTGTCCCCTGGTTTAATTGTGATATTTTTTGCACTGCTTGACCAGTAATTGTAAAGGTCCCGAATGAACTTAAGATCAAGAAAACGGAAAAAAAGAACAGACCGACAAAGGCTATTCCAAAAACTTTCCTCGCCTTAGCTTCCTTATCCTCTTTAAGATTATTACCCTTTTTTTTAGTGACCATCCTTAACAGTAAATATTTGAGATATATAAATCTAACTTAAATTAATCGTGGAAGATTTATAACAAATTTTGATAATTACCCTAAAATTGGTTTAGCTGAAAAAAATTCAAGAAATTAGATCTGGATCGGTTGAGGAAGAAACTAATCTCAGATTGTTAATCATTGAACGTCGTTGGAAACTATTCAATAAAACAATCCAATAAAACAATTATGGTCATGAATACCCTGATGGAGGTGATAGTTTCATCATAACCGGAATTAAACCAACACTAGATAGTGGTGGAAAATTATCTTTGAAAGAATCAGATAATAGTAAATTGTCTTTAGTAGGTCAAATGGATTAATTTTAACAAAAATTTAAAAAATAGCTCTAGAATAATCATAAGATGACCAATCCATTATCTTTCTTACATAAATTTTCACCGGGAATTTATAGAATTGCTTTATTTTTTGCTTTAGAGGGAGACAATCTTGATCCAGAATATCAAACAGGAATAGAAAATAAATTGTCCCGACTAGAAAAATTTCCTCATGAAACTTATTTTAAGACCCCACAAGATTTTTTCAGCTCTTGGATTGAGCGTCGTTTTTTAGATGATCAGTTATCAAGATTTTGCTATGGTTTTGAACTTCAGCAGCTGACAATTGACACTACTTCCTATTCTGGGGGCCTGTTTTCACAAATTAATGGTTTGGTGCTTGCTTCAGATCTTGCTTATACTTCAGATTTTGGCCATGATTTTATTTTTGTCCTTAATGATGTAACTAATAAGAGGGTATTAACCTATCATGATGAAGAAGGAAAACATTTCGCTGAAGATCCAAGAAGCGAAAAACTCCTGATAGAAAAACCTGTTTATGATTATGGAGGAGAACCAAATAAATATCCTTTTGAATCATTAAATACATTAAAATCCATAGGGCAAACTTGGTCTCTGATTAACATTCCGCTTGAGGAAGTTTATAAGGCTTTACGCAACATTGGTTTTAAGTGGTGAGGATCAAAAATTTTAATTTAAAAAAATTATTCAAACATCTATTTTCTTGCTTAAAAATCTTTATAACTTAAAACAGTTGCAACTTTTATTATGGGAGATTCTATCGAAGAATTAGTTGGCCGAAACCACATTTTGCTTGATGATTCTTATCATGATGATTATCTTACTAAATTGAACAGTTCTTACCCGTTTGACGATATCTTAGGTAAGTATCGTGAAGCTATCTCCAGGGGAGAAGATTTGGTTTACATAATCTTTCTTAACACCTTAGGTTCTGCTGAATACGAAGATTATCTTATTGACTTAGCAGTAACTTCTGCTCAAGCAGGTAGGTGGCAGGGAATTTGTAGGAAAGAATCTGCTGGTGTAAACTGGGCGGTTCGGAAAAGTTTTGCTTATTTAGCAACTTTAGAAGGCAATACTTACCTCCTTCCTTCTGAAAAATATGTTCAGCATTGTCGGGAAAAAATCAAACAATTTCTTAAACAATCTTTATAAATCAATAATCAAAATAAAGGAGAAATGGTAAACAGTGATAATATTAGAGAAGTTTTATGTAGTTGGCGATATGGTGAGACTTTAACATCATTGCAAGGTTTAATTTCTTCTACTGGTAATTCAGTCTGGACACAAGATTTATACAAAGCAGCTGAAAGGTATCTTAAATCTGAATCTTGGTTAAAATATTTACCTAAGTTTGCTAAAAGTCACTTACCGCGTGGCATTTTTGATGCTCATGCAAAATATTTAAGCGAAATTTTATCTTCAGAAGAACAAGACAATCTTTGGTTATCCATTTCTTTTGATGATGTTCATGAACCAATTTATCTTGGAACGGGAAGAAGGAAAAATATTCGTCTGGATGAGTTTGTAGGTAAATACATCTTGGTTGATGAGTTTGCTATTTTAAACGATGAAACCATGAAAAATCTAGCAGCTGCAATAACATTATCCTTACCTGTCTTTCCCAAGGCACTAAGTGGTCTTGAAGTTGATTTAACCAGAAGTGGTTGTTATATTAGAACTAAAAGCTGAGTTTTCCACTCGTGTCCTAAGCAAAATAAAGATTTTGCTTGGACGCTAATAAAGTCTTTGCTTTATTGCCTGTATCTACGAGTGGTTAGTGTTGAGTTCACATCAATTTGAAAGCTCAGTGTCAGAAAACCAACCCGAGCGAAGCGAGCATCCCATTCGGTCTGTGACCGGTTTTCTTTGACAATATTCTTGTTCTTAGAATTAATTAAAATATGGGGCCACCGGGACTTTCAAGTCTTAGGTAACTAAGATGTATTTGAACCCGGAACACCTAGATATCCGTTAAGGATTTTCCTTATCTTCAGTCTAGTGCTCTTTTCTGCATCATTTAATGATGTCCCAGATTGAGCTATGGCCCCAAACTTAAACTTAAATTAGAAGCTCATTTATAAGGATTTTGGTATTTATGGCTCTGTAGAAAAAGTCGTCTGGGTCGTCAATTCGAGAAAACAAACAGGGATTTGTTTTCTGGACAAAAAAACACTGCGCTTTATGGTTTATTAGCGAAGTGATTTTTTAGTTCTGGCGAAAATGTGATTACAGGTGGGAATATTTTCGCTCCTGTTCCTGTTTTTTAGCCTTTGCAGAATTGACCTCTTGACCCTGACGACTACTTTTTCTACTAAGCCGGTATTTATCCCACTAAAGTCTTGGTCATGATCGTGCCGGCAAAGAGGTTGAATAAGATCATCACAGTCCCGGCAATGAAGCAGTATAGCAACGTAGAACTGATCAAGTTTTTTCCTAGCTCATATCTTTCTCCAAGTTTATCTGCGCCGTTTTCAATACCACTGCTTAGTACAGTTAAGATGAACGCGATCTGCACGATATAGATCCCCACTACAATCTGGAAATGGAATGTAGGGATACCAATACCAAATATGGAGAGCAAGTCGCTCATGCCTCCCGCTATTTGTTGTCCATTTTGCGCAAAACTGCCTAATTGCGCTGCTAACTTGGTAAGTATTGTTGAAATCATCGAAGTTATTCCGATAACAATTCCGGCAATTGCTGGTGTTAAGAATTTTACCTGCGCTTTCATGGATGAGATAACATCAGCCATTAGGTCGGCTAACCTTTCTTCTACACGATGGATCTCTTTGATATATCTAGCCATGGACAATAAAGCCTGCGCCGCAATCCTTGGCCCTTTCTTGATGCTCTCAATCAGGACTTTCATCGATGATTCGATAACCTTGGAAGGGAAACTTACTAATGAACCAACTTTTGGATCAAAGATTGCTTGTTCTAAACCTAATCCTAATTTGGTGATGTTCCGTTCAGCGATGTCAAAAAATTCTCCAGAGATCGAACCTTGCATCGTCTCAGCCACTCTGGCGAAAGCGATTTCCGCCGGCAGACCGTCACCTAACCGATTTCCTAACTGAAACAAGGCTGAGGAAAATTCTTCTTCCAACTCTTTTGTTTTCTCTCTAATTTTGATGACGTTCTTCGATCTTAAACTATAAAACAAACCAATTGAAACCCCTACTCCTGCAATAAAAATTAAAGATAATATTGAAGCTCCCATGCCGTAAGGGCCTATCTTCTGCGCTTCTGTGCAGTTAACACCTACTTCTGGTGGACAGACATAATCCAGCATCTTGATTGCTCCGTTTTGGTCGAAGCTGAAATCACCGACACCTACAGCATGCATCAGTAAAGGACTTAAACCTAGCAGCAAAGCAACAGCAAAAACCATGATACTAAAATACAACGGGTTGATGGCTAAAGTAAATTTTTTTCCCAAAGGAACCAGAACATTCTGATATTTTTTAATCCCTGGCTGCTGTGCTATGTCGGTATTACCATAACCAGCCGGTCTTTTGGAGAGGATTAACCTGCCCAGATAGTAGACGCCGATCGGCAAACTAATATTATACAGCAAAGCGATGTAGATAGCTGTTGTAAACGGGTTGGAGCCGGAACCCATGAAACTTACAATCAAGGGTAAAATCACTAAACCCAATATTGGCAGGATGATACCTAGCATATGCAGCATCGTCATCGGGCTTTTCAGGTTATGCGCATAATGCAGCATATTCTCATAAGTTCCATTAAGGATGACATCTAAGGCTTTATCCAGTAATGATAACCTTCTTTCTTCAGAAGATTCATATAATGATGATTGCACCAGTTGGAACGCTTCGACAAATTCTTTGTCATATTCTTTCCAGAATTCCAGGTAAGCATTAGCTGAATCACGGATAGAACTATACCTTTGCGTTTCCACATCCCACAAGATTTTTCTGAAATCCAATGATAGTGGCGGTTCCAGGTGATCAGCGGTAAATTCTATCGCCCTTTCCAAGTTGGAAGTATGCCGCATATAAGTAACCATATAGAAGATGCTTTGCACCATCTGGTTGGAAGCCTTCATTCGCCAGGTGTTAGCCATGAATTCTGGTGTTTTCTGCAGGACCGGCATCATGATCATTCCGGCGAAGAGAAAGAAGATGACCAGGACAAACAAGGGTTGCTGCCCGAAGATGATAGGAATGATCATCATCAGTAATGGTCCCACAACAATCGTGATTAAGGCCGCTAGGATTGAGAAAGATAACACTCCTGAAGGAGTAGTGTTAAAGTGGCAGACATCCAATTGTTTCTGCACTTTTAACGCTTTTTTAGCATCAGCTTTAATGTTTAATAATTTTTGTGAGAAGTTACAGGCTTTTTCATACCAGTTATAGTGGTTGGGATAAATCTCTTTCTTAAATTCAGTGTATTCTCGTGAAGATACTTCCGGCGCTTTCTTGACGCTTTCACCAAACTCTTTCGCCAATTTCGCCTTATATTTCTCAACTAGATCTAAATGTCCATCCTGTTCCATCTATTCTCCTCTTTTTAGAATAATAACTATGACTATAAAAATATAACTGTAAAAATATAACTTTATTCTTAGCTAAATAACCAAGTCATAGAATTTTTAAGGATACTTTACAGCATCATAAACTAAAGTTGCATTAGGTTCGACAGGAATACTGCTGGTTATTGCTACATAACCGGGTACACCAAAATAATCGCCGGAAACAAAGTAGCCTTTATTATAAACAGAGGGGGTTAAATCTTCTCTAAAATTTGAAGTACCGATACTATCTTCTCCTTCTCCATTGATTGTAAAATTTAACCTGCCAAACAAAATACTGGGATTTATTTTGTTTCCATAATTATTGATCCTTCTTTTTCGATGATCAAAAGTTAGGATAGTAACCACTTTCCCTTCTAATCCTTTCTCTGCTAATTGCTTGTTCAGATCATCAAATGCTTTCATACCCACTAATTAGCTTAATCCTTTAAAAAATCTTTCTGAAAAAAATTCACTCTCCCTTCTTTTTGATTTTTCTAGCTTCATTCCTTAACCATTCCTTGTATTCAAAAAGAATTCTCTGGCTGTCTAACTTGCCGAGTCGATCCTTGACTTTTTCTGAGATGAGGTGGAATTTATCATTAGCTTTGATGACAAAAGGCGCTTCCAACAACTCTGCATCCTTTAACTCCAGAGATAGATCCAACACTGCTTGTTTGCAGTCTGCTCTTAACTGGATGTTATCCCAAACCGCGTCCCAGTCTCCGGTAAATTCTCTGATCCTACCAGCCATTCGTTTAAGGATTTCAGAATTGCCATTCATCAGCTCATCACTAACTTCCAGCTGATCAGTTTCGGCATTATAGACCATCAGATCGACGAACGCTCCTTCTTTGAGCGGATCTTCATCCCATTGTTTCCTGACTTCAGTCACTCTTAACACGCGCTTATATTTTTTCAACCCTGAAACAACCGGATTAGTTATGATAATAATATCAATCGCTTTAAAGGAAGTTTTGGGCACGCCAATATCATTAACCACTCTGTCATATACACCGTAAGGTGAATCAGCGTGAATTGTCCCTGCCACTACATTAGCTGCTGCTCCTACCCGCATCGCTTCAAACAAGGCGATGGCTTCCTTGCTCCTTACTTCACCGACGAAGATGGCTGAATCTCCTAGACGTAATGTTGACCTTATCCCAATGGAAGGATCAACTTCTGAACCCGGTGAAGCCAAGGCGGAAGCGACCTTTAATGATTCGATATTATAACCCAAATCACGCAGTGATTCTTGCGGCAGTTCAAAGGTATCTTCTATGGTGATGATCCTTGATCTCCTGTTTAACTCTACCAAAAAACTGCCCAGCAAACTTGATTTACCAGAAGACCTTGTTCCGGCAATCAGCATCGTGGCGTTGTTGTCGATTAAAAAACTTAGTAACCCGACTGCTAAAGAATTGATGTAATTTATCTTCGGCTGCATGTATAAAGGAAAAGTCCAGGGGTGATCCCGGTGCCTACGAAAGGAATAAGCTAACCCGTTGGGATTAAGCGGAGCGGTAAGTGCTGCCACCCTGGAAGAAAATCCTTCTACTTTTAGTTCTGTATCTAAGATGGGGTTAGCTTCATCTAGTGGTCTTCCTGAAATCAATCTTAGTTTAGTCGCCCAACTTTCTACTTCCAGGTGGGTGGGGTAAACATTAGTGTAGCAATCACCATAATCCTGATGCACGATAAAGATTGGCAATTCTCCGTTCGGTGAATTGATGTTAACATCCTGCACCTTAGGATCGGCCAATAACAATTCGATCAATCCAAAACCAACCGTATAGCGCAGTAAAGCCTGAGCTAGTTGGGCAATTTTAGCATCATCGATATTCATCCCTCTCTGTCTGAGCAAGTCATGCAATAAGTCTTTACCGATATTGAAAAAAACTTCCCTCATCCTTTGTGGATCAACAAATTCTTTTCGTGAGGGCTTATGCTCTGACATGATCCTCTTGGCGTCATCCAGTAAGCGGTAGGATTCTTCTTCAAAGGTAAATTCTGGTGGTGTTATGTGATATAATGTTTTGATATTATCATCAAAGGAAAATATGTTGACTTGACATTCATCCTGCTCTGTTGAAAAACTATAACTTTCTTCAAGATTGCCCTCGGGAAATTCCGTAATCAATTTAGTGAACATAAAATCGGGCTTAGTTGTCGGTTGGAAAATATTCTTGTAGATCTCTCTTTTTCCCAGTTCATAATTTTCCGAAAAAGGTAATAACATCTGAATAATTTTTAATTGTTCCAAGATGGTAATAATTTTTTGCAGCTGCTGGACAAAAACTTGCTGGCTATTTGTCTGCCTTGCTTCCGTGATATGGTTTATTTTGATCTTCTCTCGTACTTCCAATCTTTTTATCAGTACATAAGCGGCGAGAGGATCTTCTTTCAGCTGTTTAGAAAGGATCCGTTGCAATTCCGCATGAGCTCCCCTGATGTATCTTTCATGTTCCGGATCAACCACGATGGCATGGTGCGAACGGTCTTCATTTTGCAGCTGGTGGTATGCTCTGGCTAATTCTACCAGCAGTTTGGTTTGTGAATGATCATATTCATATTCTCTTTGTTGGGTGATGGTGATGGTATTCACCCCGCTATTCTCTAATAACAGATCGACCACTTTACCCATGCAAAGAGCACTATCTTCTACTGAAGGAGGGAAAAAGCAGGCTTCTGCACTGATCCTTAAGATCTTGTTTTCACCTTCATGATAAGTTTCTGAGTCGAAACATTTATTGTTGGTTATCACCATTTTTTACTCTTGTTATAATCAAGCAGACTTTATTACCTTTTCTGTCTTGCCCTTAACATTTTGGTCTTCATTTTGTCTTTAAGATTAAATTAGTACATTATTAGTACATTATAACACTACTCTGGAATAATCACATAACTTTATTATATTTATAAAGTATCAATCAAACATGGCAGCGTCAGCACCACCACAGCAATCTTTTGATTCCAGTATGATGTACGTCTGGATAAAAGGTGTGGAAAGCAAGGTCAACAATCTGATCCGTGAGATGAATGTTCTCAAAAATGACTTTGTCCGTAAAGCCAGTGATCTCAAGAATGAAGTGAAGATTCTCAATGAAGATATATTAGAGCTGAAAAGAGAGCAAGAGAAAACTAGGCAAAATTTTGATCTGATTATCAAGGAATTGAAACAGACGGCAGGCATTGAAGAAGTGACCACTTTGAAAAAATATATTGAATTTTGGAATCCGATGAATTTTGTTACTAGGAGAGATCTAAAACGATTCATGGAGACCGAACTAATGGAGGCTAAGGAAAATGGCGATAACAGATGAAGTCCAACAATTAAGAAGTCAGGGATTGACTGACAGTATCATCATGGAAGAATTAACTAATAAAGGCTATAACCCTGATCAGGTACATCAGGCAATTACCATGGTTGATACCATCGGTAGTAATGATTCTTCAAATGATCTGCCTCTCCCTCCGCCTGGTGCTCAGTCTTCAATGTCTTCACCCCAGGATCGCTCTTACCAGAATCAGGTTTCTTCCGGCAGTAATCTTCCCGGTAACATCTATGAACGTATCGAAGAAATCGCTGAGACGATGATCGATGAGAAATGGGATGAGTTGATTTCTGAGGTAAAAAAGATAGTTGAATGGAAAACTAAGTTTGAAGAGAAGCAGGCTGTTCTCTCCTCCGATGTCGCTAAACTTAAAGATGACTTTAA